>OGYX01000676.1_pt1 | contig 26273 bp, 24 predicted proteins | sample 1576601 | NCBI WGS metagenome assembly OGYX01 (sample SAMEA3541561, study PRJEB24748) | human gut metagenome | biome: human gut; feature: human-associated habitat; material: faeces | place: China | collected 2012 | reverse complement strand
TCAAATTTCTCTGAAGGTCCGGTCTTCTCAGGTCAAGGTAACGGTATTTCAGACGAATTTCATCTTTTGTCTTGCTGTTCTCTTCGATCGGGAAAGGCGGAACCTCAGACTCTGCGAGAATTCTTAAAGATTCTGCACGGAGTTCCAGTGCACCTGTAGCAAGATTTTCATTTACAGCACCACCGCGATTCTCAACTGTACCAGTAACTGCGATTACAAACTCACTTCTCAGTTTGCCTGCTTTTTCAAAACCTTCCTGGTCAATGCTGCCATTTTCAAAGATCACCTGCATGATACCGGAACGGTCACGAAGATCAACAAAGACAAGACCTCCTTTGTTACGTGCCTTCTGCACCCATCCCATCAGGGTTACTTTGCTGCCGACCATATCCTTTGTTACTTCTGCACATCGGCATGTCCTGTGCAGACCTTTCATACTTTCAGCCATGATTTTTCTCCTTTTTGAAGCACTTATTTATTAAAGAATTCTACAAATTCTGTATATCCTTCCGCTGTCATCTGTTCCTTCTGGAATTTCTTATTTTTCTTCATGATAGAAATGTTGACCTGAACACCATTCTTACGTTCTTCTTCTGCCTGTTTCAGAATCGGAAGAAGTTTATCAGCCGGCATGTTCTTCTCGATCAGATACACTTTCTTAGCTGCATTTGTCGGGATTTCATACCCTCTCTCCAGAAGCAGCATAACGATTCTCTCAAATCCAATGGAAAATCCGCATGCAGATGTATTCTGTCCGGTGAATTTACCGATCATCTCATCATAACGTCCGCCGCCACCAACAGAACCGCCAAACTCATCCATTGCGATCTCAAAGATCGGACCTGTGTAGTAAGACATTCCACGAACCAAAGTCGGATCAAAGGAAATCTTAAAGTCTGCATTTTTCACAGAATCAACTGCTGTGATGATGGTCTCAAGATCTTCTGCTACTTTCGGATCCAGAACATCACTCAGTTTTTCTTTGCAGTAACGTACGCCTTCAATATCAGTTGTAATTTCTTTGAACATACCAAGATAGATATCAATACTGTCTTTGCTGAAACCTTCTTTTTCCAGTTCTTCAGCTACACCTTCCAGACCAATCTTGTCCATCTTGTCCAGAATGATGAAAACTGTATCAAAGCTACCTTCCGGAAATCCACTGTACTGTGCCATAGCTTTCAGGATTTTTCGGTCATTGATACGGATCGTGAAATTATGGAAATCCAGTTTGCCAAGCAATGTCGTTGTTGCCATGACAAGTTCAATTTCTGCAAGATAAGTAGGCTCACCAAGAATATCAATATCACACTGCATAAACTGGCGGAAACGGCCTCTCTGCGGACGGTCCGCTCTCCAGACATTGCCCATCTGAAGTGCCTTAAACGGAGTCGGAAGCTGTCCTGCATTGTTGGAATAATATCTGGAAAGCGGTACAGTCAGATCATAACGAAGGCCTGAATCAACCAGATCAGCCTCACACTCTGCTGTATCCAGTTTCAGTTTTTCTCCTCGTTTCAGAATCTTGAAGATCAGTTTCTCATTCTCTCCACCCTGTTTGCTGCTGAGATTTTCGATATGCTCCACACATGGTGTCTCAATTGCAGAAAATCCAAATTTTCCATATGTTTCACGAATCATGTTCATCACATAATTACGAATTTCCATCTCTTTTGGTAAAATGTCTTTCATACCGGTAACCGGTTTCTTCTTTAACGCCATACTGTCCTCCTGTTATTTGTTATTGTGTACAACTCTCTGAAATGCAAGAAAAACTTCCATATCAAAATTTTTGATCTCATCGATCATAAGCTCTATCACTGTACTGACATCAAACGCTCTTCTGTAAGGTCTGTCTGAGCTCAGTGCCGCATAAACATCGCAGACACGCAAAATTCTGGCTCCAAGCGGAATGCTGTCCCCTCTGAGATTCGACGGATAGCCGCTGCCATCATAATTTTCATGATGATACAAAACACTCTGAAGTACCAGCTCTGAATACCCCTGATCCTTCAGTTCTTCATATCCCAGCGAAGAATGCATACGGACATACTTCAGTTCTTCTATCAGAAGGGGATCATTTTCCTGTCCGTTGATATAGCCGGTAAGCTTCAGCTTCCCAATATCATGGAGCATTCCGGCAATCGCCATCTGATAACAGAACTCCTCGTCCTGCCCCAGCTACAGCATACGCAAGATTACTGACAGCAATTCCATGATTCAGTTCCTCAGAAAGATCAAAATCCAGCAATCTGTCACCAGACTTGAATATTTCCGCCTGTCCCGGCTCTTTCTCTGCTGTCTGCAATACGTCCACCTCCTGCTGTCATAACCAGGTATTGATTCCTTTGCGTTTTCGTTCTATCATTTCATCAATACGGTCAATGTAATTTGTAACATCTTTGACATTTTCCACACGTTCAATACGTTTGCCCTGATCAAAGACAAGCTTGGAAGAACCGCCGGCCCCCAAAGCGATGATCGGCTGTTTTTCCTCCATAATTAGTATATTGTAAATCCCGGCTTTGTCAACCTTTGCATAGCCAACATTTTCAAAATTTCCCTTCATATTCTTCTGTCTGTACAGATAATAAGGACCCATTTCCATTTCGTAGGCTGTTTTCATGGTCATATCCATGATTTCCTGGTTGTTCTCAAAAGTCATTTCCTGATATTTATCTTTAAAAATATTCAGTCGTGCCGCCCTCTTAACAGCAAGGGAATGTACGGTTATGCTGTCTGGTGCAAGTGCTTTCACTTCATTCAATGTGTTTTCTACCATTATCTTATCTTCTCCAGGCAGACCAACGATCAGATCCATATTGATGTTGTCAAAACCACACTCTCTTGCAAGCATAAATGCCTGCTTTGTTTCCTCTACTGTATGACGTCTTCCAATAATATCCAGCGTTTCCTGATTCATCGTCTGTGGATTTACAGAAATCCTTGTAATCGGATAATTGCGGATCATCATCAGCTTTTCTCTGGTAATACTGTCCGGTCTTCCTGCTTCAATCGTAAATTCTGCAAGATTCTCGCAGCAAAAATTCTCCATCAGTGCATCCAGAAGGACTTTCAGCTGCTCCGGTTCCAGCGTTGTCGGTGTACCTCCTCCAATATAAACCGTATCCAGTTTTCTGCCTTTTGCTTTCATGATTGCAGCAACTTCTTTTATCTCTTTGCAAAGTGCTTCCAGATACTGGTTCACACGGTTCTTCCACTGTTTCAATGGATAGGAACTGAAAGAACAGTAAAGACATATACTCGGGCAGAACGGGATTCCCACATACAGACTGTAACCATTTTCATAATCAATATCTTTGAGAATCTCTCTTTCTCTGTTCGCTATTGTGATCGCAAGTGCTGTTTTCTGCGGACTCACCATATAGCGCTCTCTCATTTCCTGTGCCGCTTCCGTATTCTTCATACCAGATTCAATCAGTCCCATTGCAAGTTTCGCCGGCCGGATACCTGTCAGGTTTCCCCACGGAAGTGTTTTCCCCGTCAGCTTTACTAATAACTTGTACAGTGCAATCTTAACAATATCCTTACGCTCCTTACGAATCGCATGTGCACGTTCTTTTGCCTCACTGTCATCAGCATCCACACAAGAAATAAGGGCATCCGAAGACTGCCCTTCTATAAACTCTGCACTTGTCACGCCTTTATTCTCATGGTCCTCATACCGGATCACACAGGAATCACCCTGCTTTTCAATCCGAAAATAAAGATCACAGCCCGCTTCCTCTTCTTCATAGAAAGAACAGATCTCACTTCCCGGATAAAACGCACGGATCAGTTCATATATATCGTGTTCAAACTCTCTGTCCTGAAACAGAATACCAATCGATTATACCTCTTTTCATAACCAATCGTTGTTGACGTATCATGTCCCGGATAAACTTCCGTATCATCCGGAAGTGCTTCCAGCAGTCTGTGCAGACTGTTTACAATTGCCGCGGTGCTTCCCTCCGGAAAATCAGTTCTTCCCACCGACCCACAGAAAACAGTATCTCCGCTGAACAAAACTCCTTCATCTTTCAAATAATAGCAACAGCTTCCTAACGTATGTCCGGGAGTCTCGATCATCTGAATCGAAAAACCTGCCAGTTCCACAACCTGAAGATCCTTAAGATAGACATCCGCCTTCAATGTATAGCTGCTCATGTGAAATGCTGTCAGATTGATTCTTGGATCCTGCAGCGTCTTTTCTTCTTTGGCACATGCATAAATTGGAATATTATATTTCTTTTTGATTTCTTCTGCTGCAAGAATATGGTCAAAATGACCATGTGTCAGAAGAATTGCAACCGGTCTGCCCTGCATTTCAAGAACCTTCTGTTCGATTCTGTCGGCATTATCGCCCGGATCAACGATCAGCATTTCTTCTGTTTCTTTATTTTTCAGGAAGTAACAGTTCGTAAACACACTTCCAACAATACATTTCTGTAAATCCAGTCTTTTCATACTATTATCCTCATCTAAATCAACCGGTTGTACGTTCTACGTCGATCACACTTTCTACCTGACGTATCTTGGCAACAAGTGATGAAAGCTCTTCTTTGCTTCCAATCTCAAAGCTGATTGAAATCGTCGCCTTTTCCTGCTTGCTTGTACGGCTGTTAATGCTTCTCATATCAATCTTTCTCTCTGTAAAGATTTTGGAAAGATCCACCAGAAGACCAGTACGGTTATTTGCATAGACCTGAATCTCAGCCATATATTTCTCAGAACCTTTATTGTCCGTTGGCTGCCATTCAGCTTCGATCAGACGGGATCGATCCATTTCCGACATATTCAGCACATTCACACAATCTGTACGATGAATGGTAATTCCCCGTCCCCTTGTAACAAATCCAACGATTTCGTCTCCAGGGATCGGACTGCAGCACTTTGAAAAACGAACTGCAACATCATGGATACCTTTTACAACGATACCACCTTTGTTTTTGGTAACATGCAGTTTCTCCTGTGCTTCCCCAGTAGCCTCCAATACCTGCTCGTCTGTAAGATTCTTCTGATTTTCTTTATCATAAGCTTCCATCAGCTTATTGAAGACCTGTCCTTCTTTCAGACCACCATGGCCGATTGCAGCCAGTACAGAATCCCAGTCACGGAATCCATATTTACGCATAACGGATTCCAGGAACTGCGGTTTTGTATAGATTCCAAGTTTATATCCTTTGGACTTGGCATACTGTGTCAGCATGTCTTTGCCTTTCAGGATGTTATCTTCTTTCAGTTCTTTCTTGAACCACTGATTGATCTTATTCTTTGCCTGTGTGCTCTTGACAAGATTCAGCCAGTCACGGCTCGGTCCCTGTGAATTCTGTGAAGTAATGATCTCAATACGGTCCCCATTTTTGATCTGATACTCAATTGGAACCAGTTTACCATTGACACGCGCCCCAACCATACGGTTACCAACAGCACTGTGTACACTGTAGGCAAAATCAATCGGTGTAGATCCATTTGGCAGGTTCTTGACATCTCCCTGCGGTGTGAAACAATAAACACTGTCTGCAAAAAGATCTAAGTCATTCTTAAGAAGACTCATAAATTCTCTGTTGTCAGACATATCTTTCTGCCATTCCAGAATCTGACGCAGCCAGTTCAGTTTCTCTTCTTCTCTCTTATCAACAGGTACTTTACCATCGGATGATTCTTTGTATTTCCAGTGTGCAGCAATACCATATTCCGCAGTCTTGTGCATCTCAAATGTGCGGATCTGAATTTCAAATGGCTGTCCGTTCGGGCCGATCAGCGTCGTATGCAGAGACTGATACATATTTGGCTTCGGCATGGCAATATAGTCCTTGAACCTGCCCGGAATCGGTTTATACATCTCATGGATGACGCCAAGTGCCGCATAGCAGTCTTTGACAGTATCTACCAGGATACGTACTGCAAACAGATCATAAATCTGATCGATCGTCTTGTCCTGGTTGACCATCTTTTTATAGATACTGAAGAAATGTTTGATTCTTCCGTCAACCTGCGCTTTAATGGATGCCTCATCCATATGCTGCTTGACCTGTTTAACGATATTGTTTACAAACTCCTGTCGTTCACTTTTACGAAGAGCAACTTTATCCACCAAATCATAGTATACATCTGGTTTCAGATATTTCAGCGAAAGGTCATCCAGCTCTACTTTGATTTTGGAGATACCAAGTCTCATAGCGATCGGTGCATAAATATCCATCGTTTCACGGGCTTTTTCCTGCTGTTTCTCCGGTCTCATATACTGCAGGGTGCGCATATTATGCAGGCGGTCTGCAAGCTTGATCAGAATAACACGGATATCCTTTGCCATGGCAAGAAACATCTTTCGAAGGTTTTCTGCCTGAAGTTCTACTTTATCAGCTGAATAGCTTAACTGTCCCAGTTTGGTAACGCCATCCACCAGAAGTGCAACTTCTGCACTGAATTCCTTCTCTACTTCTTCTATTGTCATCCAGGTATCTTCAACTGCATCATGAAGAAGACCTGCAACGATCGTTTCTTTGTCCAGCTCAAGATCTGCAAGTATGATTGCCACACAAAGAGGATGTATGATATACGGCTCTCCTGATTTTCGCTTCTGATCTTTGTGGGCTTCCCTGGCCACTTCGTAGGCTTTCTGTATCATGGAAATATCCGTAGAAGGGTGATATTTCTTCACGCTGGCTATCAGCTCCTCATACAAAACCTCCGGGCTGGTAAAATCCTGCATGGTTTTGACCGCTGCATCTGCTTTTTTTACGGATTCAAGCTTTTCCTGTTCTGCCTTGTCCATTGTTTTTTCAAGCTGTACATTCTCTTTCTTATCTGCCATTATCTCCCACCTGCCTGCCGTTATTTATTACTGTTCACGCTGTTGCCGCCGCAGAATCATTTACCTTCGTATCTGATCACAGAAGCCACATCATAACCAGCGAGTCTTTCGCGTCCTTTTAATCCTGCAAGCTCCATAAGGAAAACAACTTTGACTACTTCACCGCCAAGTTCTTCTACCAGCTTAATTGCAGCTTCCACCGTACCACCGGTAGCGATCAGGTCATCAATGATTGCTACTTTCTGTCCTGGTTTGATAGAGTCTTTGTGCATCTCTATAGTTGCACTTCCATATTCCAGATCATAGCTTCTGGAAACAGTCTCACATGGAAGTTTGCCTTTTTTGCGAACCGGTACAAATGGTTTATGAAGATTATATGCAATCGGCACACCAAAGATAAAGCCTCTGGATTCAGTTCCTACGATTACATCTACATCCGTATCCTTGAGACAATCCTGCATGGAATCAATTGCAAGCTGAAGTCCATCTGCATCCTGCAGAACACTTGTAATGTCTCTGAAAATAATACCCGGTTCCGGAAAATCCGGGATACTTCTTACGTAATCTTCTATTTTTTTCATTTTTGCGTACCTCGCTTTTCTTTACATATAAATCTGGTTTATAATTATATCACTTTTTTATGGCAGAATCAATGACTAACCCATTTTGTCGGCTGTTCAGACCATTCTGTGTAAATTATGAAGTAATTTTCTGCAACATAAAAAAGCCACCTGCTCACAGGCAGGCAGCCTTTCTAATTCTTAATTGTTTTTTTATTAGTTCCAGATTGAAGAGTAAGCTTTCAGTATTGCATCTGCTCTGGCAGTTGTTACTGTATTCAATGCTGACTGGATCGCCTTATATGTATTCGGGCGCTGGCTGCTCAGTGCAGCTCCATTCAGCATATAATCCTTCACAGATTCAGCAAAATATTCCGCAGCATTCTGTGTTGCATATGCTTTGTTATATCCAGTGAATTTTGCTTTTTCACTGTTATATACAGATGCGAATGCACTGCTCTGATCTACGTTGCCTGCAATAAATGCAAGGAAATGTCCAAGCTCATGATAAATTGTCTCATCTGCTTCCTGGATCGTGATGCTTCGTGATCTTGCATCAAAATGTCCTGCATAAGCGGCATTCGGATCAACCGTTACCGTAAATCCCATTCTTGCATACGCATTCAGTACTCTGCTGTCCATCTTCGGTGCAATAGAAGCAACATTGCTGATCGTATGCTTGGATGCCTTCTGACTGGAGGTCTTTGCTGAACCAGAGTTCTGAGTTCCGGAACTCTGGAATGAAACTTCCTGCATCTGCGCATTCTGCTGTGAAGCTGCAACTGTTGTTGTAGTCTTGACTGTTGTTACTATTTTCTGTGTGACAACTTTCTGTTTGGATTTCTTTGTGTACTTCTCAGTCGTTGCTGTCTGTACAGTTGTCTGTGTCTTCACAGTCTTCTTACCACTCTTCCTGGTTTTGGTAGTTGTTTTTTTCTTTTTTGGAAGTTTTTTGGTGTATGACTTCTTCGATGCTTTTTTCAGTTTTACTTTCTTTCTCGTTGTCTTCGTTTTTCTTTTTGTCTTCGTTGTTACCTTTGGCTTGGATGCCAGCGGCGTATCATCACCGGTAATTGTCGTTTCGATCACCGGATCCGTATAACTGGAAAGCTCTGGTATGTCAGAAGACTGCATCACCATCGAAAAACTTCCTGCGGCAATCACCGCGGCTGCTGCAACACATCCTGCTGCAACTTTTTTCCTCGTAAGGAATTCTTTGATTTTCATTTTTCTTTTCATATTATCACACCTTTCAGATATCGACGTATGAAATACAATATTGTTCACAGCAATCCAGTCGCCGGAACATCAGAGTTATTTATATTTTAACACACAAAAAAACCGTTTAATTAAATTAAACGGCCGCATATGTTAATTCGGCTTCTCTCTTCTGTAGTCCATAATACGTCACTAAATCGGATTTTAATGCGGCAACCGGCTGCCTTAGTCTCACGACCTTAGACCCGTGGCTTTGCGTCCCTGCCTTTCAGCAGGTTTGCCTTTATGCTGTAAGTATAGTTTTTTTTTCAGTGAATGTCAACATTTTTTCCTGTATATTTCACATTTCTGTAATAATTCAAAAAATCAAAAACCTCTTAAGGAATATTGCCTGTAAACATCTACTCTGCTATACTTAATTCAAAACAAACACAAGTAAATATTTCATATTATCAAGGAGCAGTCACATGAACCGATTCATTCGCTTACGACTCCTTGCCATGCTATTGTGTCTGCCTTTTCTGTTAATATTTATTTCAGGCTGCGGATCTTCTTCGCAAAAAAAAGATGAACCCCCTGTCTATTCCCCGCTCCAGGTTCTTGTTCCTGAAGCCACCGGAAAAGAAACTATTGGCTCATCGCCTATGATACTGGATGTATCCAATATCAGCCAGGGCTACTTTATTGCCCAGTCCGATTCTTCTGACCTGACATGCAGTTTGCAGATCATTTCTCCTTCTGGTGCACTTTATTCTTATTTTATTGCACCCGGAGAATCCGCAACCGTCACTTTTACAGAAGGCAGCGGTGATTACACAATTACCGGTTACCAACAGGTACAGGGTGACCAGTATGCAGCTCTTTACAGCGAAACAGTTACCGTACAGCTTGAAAATGATTTTCTGCCTTTTCTCTATCCAAATCAATATGTAAACTTTACACCGGACAGCAAAGCCAGCCAGCTTGCGCTCTCCCTGATCGATGAGGACACCGTTGATGTAGATGCATTGCAGCAGATTTACGATTATGTTGTGTCAAATCTGACTTATGATTATGAAAAAGCAGATACTGTGACCACCGGATATCTTCCCGATGTCGATGAAACCCTGAAAACAGGCACCGGCATCTGTTTTGATTATGCCGCGCTCACCACGGCCATGCTCCGAAGCTGTGATATTCCATGCAAACTTCAGATTGGTTATGCCGGAGATATCAAGCATGCCTGGATCGATGTATATATACGCTCCAAAGGCTGGGTCAATCAGGCAGTATCCTTTAAAGGAGATACCTGGACACTTATGGATCCTACCTTTGATTCCAACAGCGATGACAAAGAAGCTATTCAGGATTACATTGGAGATGAAAGCAATTACACTGTACAATTCACACGTTAATGGCAAAGGAGATTTTTTATGAAATACACATTAACAGCCCGGGAGCTCAGTAACTTTTTCGGACAGCTTGGAATGCTGATTCATTCAGGCATTTCTGTAACAGAAGGCTTGGCGATTCTTCAAGATGAAAGTCAGACGGATACAGACCGTGAAATCATCACCGCGCTGCTCACTTCCATGGAAGAAACCGGAAGTCTTACACAGGCAATGGAAACTTCCGGAAGATTTCCCCATTCTTCTGTTTCTTATATAAAGACCGGTGAAGAAACAGGATGCCTGGACGAAATTCTGAACAGCCTGACTCTGCACTATGAACAGGAACAGGAAGTTTCCGAACAGATTCGAAGTGCAGTTACCTATCCCCTGATCATGCTTGGAATGATGGGAATCGTTATTGTCGTTCTTCTTGTAAAGGTACTTCCTGTATTTCAGCAGGTCTTTCAGCAGATGGGTATGGAAATGAATACGCTTTCTCTTGGATTACTGAAAGCCGGGAGTATTCTCAGCAATTATTCCGGTATTTTCCTGATATTGGTAGTTCTCTTGTTTGGTCTGATTCTTTTTCTCAGTCTGAGCGAAAAAGGACACATTTATCTGAGAAACGCAGCTTACCACTTACCAGTCTTTCGCGATATCCCACTGGCTGCCGATTACGGGCGTCTTGCACAGGGACTTTCTCTCGGGCTGAAAAGCGGTCTCACTCCAGATACAAGTCTTGAGCTGTCTGCTGAAATGGTTTCACATCCTCTGATTTTGAAGCGACTGGAAGAAACAGGTCATTTACTGGAAGAAGGCACTCCGTTTTATCAGGCACTGACAGATTCCAAACTTTTTACCGGTATAGAGGGAAGACTGATTTCTGTTGGTTTTCAATCTGGTTCGGCAGATGAGGCACTTAATCAGCTTTCCGTAAAATATCGTGAAAAAGCAGTTGATCTGATTTCGGAAGCAATCTCCATCGTTGAGCCAACGATTGTCATCATCCTGTCCCTGCTTGTCGGTCTCGTTCTGCTTTCTGTAATGATGCCGCTTCTGGGTATTCTCTCTGATATTGCATTGTGAGGTGAGCTATAAATGGAACTCTTTGACAGCCACAGGAAAAAATTTTTACGCAGATTCAGTCTGTTACTACCTTTATGCTTTCTCATTCTGATCAGCAGCATTTTTTTCATCAGTGTCAGCTTTGCATCCGATGAAACCCTTCACAAAGAACAACAGGCACTGGAACAGGCACTTGAAAATGGTGCAATCCGGTCATATGCCATGAATGGTCAATATCCAGAAAGTCTGGACCAGATTCTGAATGATTACCACATAACTTATGACCGCTCTCGTTTTGTTGTCGAATATACCCCAAACGGTTCCAACCTACTTCCTTATATAAGTGTAATTCTGCTGTCCGATACTGCCGGACATGGAAAGGGGGCTGCCAAATGAAAAAAAGGCTTATCACCAGACATCCAGTTGCTGAACTGGCTTCTCTTCTGCTTTTTGGCATTTTTGTTCTTTTTCTTCTGCTCATGCTGCTTTTTTCAGCACGCATTTATCAGCAGACTGTAAAAAATACAAATGCAGAAAATACTCTCGGTACTGCTGTTTCCTATCTTACAACCAAGTTCAGACAGCATGACACAGTAAATGGAATTTTCACCGGCAAACTGGATAATTTTTCTGCCCTTTGTTTTCGTGATACACTGAATGATCAGGATTACATCACTTATATTTATCTTGATCAGGGTAATCTGAAAGAACTCTTTACTTCAGACAGTTCTTCTGCCAATGCATCTGCCGGAACAACGATTGCTCAACTTTCTGACTTTCAGATCTCTGAAAGCAGACCTGGTTTTTATTCTTTTGAATTAAAAGATTCTGAAGGAAACAAAGAAACTTTTTATCTCCATCAGAATTCCGTTTCCAAGGAGGCATCATGAAAAAAATATCCGCACATTCAAAAACAAGTCTCTTTTTAATGGAAATGATCTTTGTTCTGCTTTTTCTGGCACTTTCCAGTGCTGCCTGTATCCGTATCTTTGCTGCTGCAAAAAACAATCATATACAGGCTCAGGAATGGCGTCATATACAAACGCTCACAACTTCCGTCGGTGAAATTCTGGAAGACAGTGACGGAACCGCAAAAAGCTTTGTCTCACTGTTTCCTGATGGACAGATTCAGGACAATCTCATCGAATGGTACTATGACAGTTCCTGGCAACTCTGTTCCGATTCACAGGCTTCCTATAAAATGGAACTTACATTACACGAAACAGCGAACCCCAGACAGGGAACCCTTACTTTCTATCACGCCACAAATGATATACAGATTTACACGATTGATCTGGTTTTTCCCATTATTGAAAATTCAGACAAGGAGGCCAGCTCATGAAAGACCATAACAGCTTTTTTACTGCCACGGGAATTCCCTCTCTGTTTCTGATCTTTTCCGTGCTTTGTCTTGCAGTGCTTTCTTTGCTGACACTCGGAAATTCCCGTTCAGAATTAAGCACCGCCCGTAATTCCATGCAACAGACAGAAGATTATTATAATGCCTGCAGTCAGGCTTCCACAGTTATCAATAAGATTCAGACAGAACTCACAGATGCCTACCGGCAGGCCACCGATCAGAAGAATTATCTTGCCCTTGTCGGACAATTCTGCAAGGATCATTCTGAGCTTACTTTTGACGAGGAAAAGCAGACATTGCTTTTCGCCGAATCACTCTCTGACACTCAGCAGCTCACTGTCTGCCTGAAGGTTTTATACCCGGAGAAATCCGGGGATTCTCTGATACAAATATTACAATGGAAAACAGACACCACGGCTTCCTGGACTCCGGACACCAGTCAGTCTGTTTATAAAGGAGGCACTCATGAATAAAGAACAAACTCTGGAATTTCTCTCTAAGGCAGCAGATCTGCACGCTTCAGATATTTTTATTATTGCAGGACGTCCACTTTCTATAAAAACCGATGGACGTCTTTCCACCTATGGTGACCGTCTGATGCCGGAACAGACCAGTGAAATTCTCGAAGCAATTTATCAGATGGCGAATAACCGTGATATCTCACGACTGCACAATACCGGTGACGATGACTTTTCCTTTTCTATTCCAGGTCTGTCACGTTTTCGTATCAATGCTTACAAACAGCGTGGTTCTCTGGCAGCAGTCATACGTGTTATCGCTTTCCAGCTGCCGGATCCCGCCGAGCTTTCTATTCCCGAGGATGTCATGAGTATTGCTGATCTGACAAAAGGCATGGTTCTTGTAACCGGATCTGCCGGAAGCGGAAAATCCACAACCATGGCCTGCCTTATAGATCGAATCAACCATTCTCGCGAAGGGCATATCATTACGCTGGAAGATCCTCTGGAATACCTGCATCGACACGATCGTTGTATCGTAAGCCAGCGTGAGATATGCACTGATACGGAAAATTATATTACTTCCCTGCGTGCTACCCTTCGCCAGAGCCCGGATGTCATTCTTCTTGGCGAAATGCGTGATCACGAGACCATTCAGACTGCCATGACAGCTGCCGAAACCGGTCATCTCATCCTTTCCAGTCTGCACACACTCGGAGCCGCAAATTCGCTCAACCGTATCATAGATGTTTTTGAACCATCCCAGCAGCATCAAATCATCATGCAGCTTTCCATGGTACTTCAGGCTGTCATTTCTCAACAACTGGTTCCGGATGTCAACGGCAAAAATATTCCGGTTTTTGAGATCATGCGTCTTACTCCTGCTATCCGGAATATGATCCGTGATAATAAAATTCATCAGATCGACGGTGTCATTTCTTCCAGTCCCGGACAGATGCGCTCCATGGATCAAAGCCTTTTTGAATTGTACAAAAATGGACGCATCACAAAAGAAACTGCCATCAACTACGCAATGAATCCGGAAATGCTCCGCAGAAGACTTGGATGATTTTTTCTTTTGGAAGCTTCCTCACATAAAAAATCCGTCTCAGGCTTATCACCTGAAACGGATTTTTTTATTGCTTATTTTTTTCTGATCAAATATCAGTTCTTTTTGCCTCCGAAACGTTTTTTTACAAAAACTACAATTGCTACGATTGCTGCCAGAAGAATAATCACGAATGGAAGAGCGTCATGCAATGCATGACATACTTCTTCTGCGCATCTCTGCAATCCTGCCGGAGGCTATATCAGATGGGGGATTGACTCTCACCACTGATACTGATTTGTTGCTCGGCACCTACAGAGGTGGGGGCATTTCACATCTGATATAAGTTCCCGGTTTCACTGCACCTTATGTGACTCTTTTCCAGATGTCCAACTCGCTACTGTTGTTTCTTTTCCATATTTTCCCTTATTTCAGTGCCAAAATCAACAATAATTCTTTATGACCACCTGCAGGTTTTCTCTTCCCTGAAAAACATTAATTTCAGGATAATATGTAACAGATATGGTATCATGCGCCTGTACAAAATCCACGAATTCCTGTGCTTCTCCAAAATATACTGCATCCATCTTTATTCCATTTTCATCTATAAGAAGCATCTTTGCCACATTCCTGTTTCTGCCCAAAACACGAATCCCCACTGCCCGAAGATTTTTCTGTGCAAACAAAGGTTTCGAGTTCCCTTTACCAAATGGTTCCAGCACCTTTAACTGTTCTGTCAGTTTTTTGGAAAGATAGGAAATCGGCATTGGCACATCGATCATAATTTTGGGAATCAGATCCTGTTCTGTAAGGGTACAGTTATCATTCAGACGTCTGCGGAAAAGTTCTACATTTTTTTCCTCCATTGAAAGTCCGGCTGCCATCGGATGACCGCCAAACTGCGTGAGCAGATCACTGCATTTCACCAGTTCCTCATACATAGAATATGCCTCGATCGACCGCCCGCTTCCCTTTACTCCGTCAGCTCCTTTCGTCAGTACGAACACCGGCTTATTATATGCTTCACGGATCCGTCCTGCAATAATACCAGCAAGGCTCTCATGACAGTCTGGAAGATACACTACCAACACTCGGTCCTTACCGAGATTATTTTCCTCAATGCTCTGGATCGCCTGTTCTTTTCCTTGCTCTGTCATGGCTTTTCTGCTCTGATTCAGATCATATAGATCATCCGCAAGCTTCATTGCATCTTCCATATTATCCGCAAGAAGCAGTTCCAGAGATCTTGCTGCTGTATCAAGCCGTCCGCTTGCATTGATACATGGGCCAATAACAAACCCTACATGATATGCCGTAATCTCTGCACCTTCAAGATTATTCACACAAATCAGTGCTTTCAGCCCTTCAAAAGAAGTAGAAGAAAGTTTTTTCAGTCCTTCCTTTACAATGATCCTGTTCTCTCCCTGCAGATCCATGACATCACCTACTGTTGCAATTGCTGCCAATTCAAGAAAATCCCATATCTCATCACTGTCAATCCCCAATCTTTCATATAACGCCCAGATCAGTTTCCACGCAACCACCGCCCCGCAGATATTTTTATTCGGATACAGACAGTCATTCTGTTTCGGATTCACCACTGCATCTGCTTTCGGAATGATCCAGATTCTTCCATCCTCTGTATCGCGGAAAGGAATATCATGATGATCCGTAACGATCACAGTGAGTCCTTCTTTTTTTGCGTATTCTATTTCAGCCGCAGCTGCAATCCCATTATCGCAGGTCAGTATCGTATCAATTCCATCTTCCAGTGCTTTATCGATCAGCTGCTCATGCATTCCATATCCGTCTTTTACTCTGTCCGGAATGTAAGTATCCACATTTGCATTAAGTCGTTTCAGACCTTTCAACAAAATGCAGGTAGCTGTCACGCCATCTATATCATAATCTCCGATGATTCGGATCTTTTTTTTCTGCGTAATTTTTTTCTGAAGGATCTGCACTGCACGTTCCATATCCTTCATCTTCCATGGGGATGGAATTTCCGCAAGTGTTCCATATAAATAGGAACGAATCTCTTTCATATCCTGTATATCACGGTTTCGTATCAATCTCGCTATCACAGGATCAATTCCAAATTCACTGCCTATTTTTTGAAAATCTGCTTTCTTATTATATACCATCCACTTTTCCATAATGATCCTCTCTGTTTATCAACCTATCCATTATTAAAACACAAATCCCGGGGCAGCAGTCTGTCCCGGGATCTGAGATGTGTTACTGTTCACTCCGTTCACAGCAACTTAATTGTTACTTTTTATGTTTCGGATTATGCATCCTTATTTTCATCTTTGGAAGCATTTTCTTTTGCCGCTGCTTCCTGTGCCGCCAGACGTTCTGCTACTCTCTTGCGGTTTTTCTTTTTCGGCTGATCTGAATTTTTCTTTCCGGATTTTGTATCCTGGCTGTTATTATTCTGTTTTGCAGGAGCTGCAGTATTCTTTGCTGCTACAGCCTGTGCAACAGGTTTCTTATAATAGCGTTTCATTACCAGCCACAGAGCACCTGTGATGCATACAGAAGAATAAGCTCCACAGATAACACCTACCATCAGAGGAGCTGCGAACTCACGTATAGAAGATACACCCATGATGTACAAAACAGCTACCATTACGAAAGTTGTGAAAGAAGTGTACATACTTCTTGTAAGTGTCTGTGTGATACTTTCATTAACGATCTCTTCAAGGTTTGATCTGCTTCCCTTCGTATTCTCACGAATACGGTCGAAAATAACGATCGTTGCGTTGATGGAATAACCTACGATGGTAAGCATGCAGGCAATGAAGGTATTACCTACGGAAATTCTGGAAATTCCATAGAATGCAAATACAACCAGTACGTCATGCAGCAGGGCAAGTACTGCACTACTTGCGAAACGGATATCTTTGAAACGGAACCAGATGTAAGCAAGCATGCAGAGTGTAGCCACAATCACGGCAACAACTGCATCTCTTCTCATCTCGGAACTTACTGTAGAAGAAATACTTTCTGTTGTGATCAGAGAATCATCTACATTAAATTTCTCAACAAGTGCATTATCCAGTTTCTCACGTTCTTCCTGAGAAAGCGTACGCGTCTTGATAACTACCTGATTTGTTCCTACAACTTTAGTCGGCTGTACATTCTTATCACCTGTAACTTCCTCAACGACAGGAGTTACTTCAGAGTCAATCTGCTTGATATCCATGTCTTCGTTGAATGTTACAGTTGTTGCAGTACCACCTGAGAAGTCAAGTGCATAGTTCAGAGCTGTTCCATCTACGTTGTGATGGATTGCCATTGCAACCGGACCACTTAAGATCAGAATGATGGAAATAATGAAAAATACTTTTCGTTTTCCAACAACATTGAATACTTTACGCTGTTTTGCACGACCGTAGAATTTCTCATCATGGAATCCTACTGCATAAAGAGCATTCATAACAAAACGTGATACAACCAGAGCTGTAAACATGGAAACTACGATACCAAGAGCCAGTGTATAAGCAAAGCCCTTAACAGTACCGGAACCAAGCCACATCAGCACGAGAGATGCGATCAGGGTTGTGATGTTTCCATCGAAGATTGCGCTGAACGCTTTTGAGAAACCGGATTTAATAGAAGCTCTTACAGAGTTTCCGGCTGCGATTTCTTCCTGAATACGTGCGTAAATGATAACGTTCGCATCAACCGCCATACCAATACCAAGAATGATACCTGCGATACCCGGAAGAGTCAGTGTGATGTCAAATGCATTCAATGTAATGAGTACGATCGCTGTATACAGGATCAGTGCCACACCGGCAACAACACCCGGCAGACGATACATAATAATCATGAAGATGATTACAATAACAAGACCGATCAGACCAGCCATAACACTGGTGGAGATTGCTTCTTCACCAAGCTGTGCAGCAACTACGCTGGAACGAAGTTCTTCCAGTTCGATGCTCAGAGAACCGATACGGATATAGGAAGCAAGATTCTGTGCTTCTTCCACACTGGACATACCAGTGATCTGTGCCTGTCCACCTGTGATTGCTTCGTTTACCTTCGGTGCGCTTAAAATCTGATTGTCATAAACGATCGCAATCTGTTTTCCTACGTTTGCTTCTGTAGCATCTGCAAATTTTGTCTTACCTTCATCTGTAAGTGTCAGGCTGACTGCATACTCTCTGGAGCTGTTTTTGTCAGACTGGAATGCACCACCCTGGGCATCTTTTACATCTGTACCTTCCAGAACGACGGATCCGGATTCACGAATCTCGTCCAGACTTCTTGCCAGTACATAACCGCTTCCTGTACTGGAGAAGTTTGCATTACCGTCATCATCTGTCATTGTGATAAAACACAGAGAACCCGGTTTTCCAAGGTCGTTCAGAATCGCATCTGCATCTGTAACACCAGGAATCTCTACAGCGATACGGTCGCTTCCTTCTTTGTACACCTGTGCTTCTGTACTGTACTGTTCAACACGCTTCTGGAGTTTATAAACAGTATCTGACATGTCTTCTGCACTTGGGTTGCTGTCTTTTGCCTGATAGGTGATACTTACACCACCAGACAGGTCCAGGCCGGTCTTAATGTTTTTTGCAGAACCGGTACCTGTTGGTCCGAGGCCAATCCCGGCCGTGTAACACAGAAAGACTGTGATAATGGCGGTCAGAAGCAGCACAACAATTCCTTTGCTTTTCTTCATTGTTCTTTCCCTTCTTGCATTATTTTATTCCGCTAATGCGGCCTTTATCATGATTGCGCACTCCACTCTCTTACGCTGAAGTTCGCATCCGATACCATAATTGCCATTTATATCTTTCTGAAAATGATAAGCATTGGCAGCACAGCCACCACTGCAGTAAAATCTTGCGAAGCAGTCTTTACAAGCTTCTTTTGTGTAAACATTACATTTACCAAACTTATCACGGATCTCCGGATGTGTGATTCCCTCATCCACATTTCCCATAAGGAACTGCTCTTCACCAACAAACTGATGACACGGATAAAAATCACCCCAAGGAGTTACTGCAAGATACTCGGTTCCTGAACCACATCCTGAGAGACGTTTGTAGACACAAGGTCCACCGGTCAGGTCAATCATAAAGTGGAAGAAGTTGAAACCTTTTCCGGCTTTTTCTCTGGCGATCATTTCTTTTGCCAGTGCATCGTATTCTTCCATGATCTGAGGAATATCCTCTTCTCTGATTGCATATTCCTCTGTATCAGCTGCAACTACCGGTTCAACAGAAATCTGTTTGAAACCAAGATCTGCAAGGTGCAGAACATCTTTTGAAAAATCGAGATTATGATGTGTAAATGTACCACGCACATAATACTTGTCCTGATTTCTGGATTCCGCAAATTTCTGGAATTTCGGAATGATCAGATCATAACTTCCAGCTCCTTTGCGGAAAGGTCTCATATAATCATGAACTTCTTTACGTCCGTCCACACTGAGAACAACATTTCCCATTTCTTTATTACAGAACTCCATAACTTCATCATTGAGAAGAACACCGTTCGTTGTCAGTGTAAAACGGAATTTTTTATTATGGAGTTTCTCCTGCTCTCTTCCGTATGCCACCAGGTCTTTGACAACCTGCCAGTTCATCAGAGGCTCTCCTCCGAAGAAATCCACTTCCAGGTTCTTTCTGGATCCGGAATTGGCGATCAGGAAATCAAGAGCTTTCTTACCCACTTCAAAAGACATCAGTGCTCTTCTTCCATGATATTCTCCCTCTTCGGCAAAACAGTATCGACAGGCCAGATTACAGTCATGGGCAATGTGCAGGCACAGAGCCTTAACTACGGTCTGTCGATTCTTGGTAAATTCTTCTATTACATTCTCATATGCATCTCTGGTAAAGAGCATTCCCTGCTCCTTAAGTTTCTCGCACTCGGAAACAGAAGTACGGATATCAGCCTCAGGATACTGATCTTTTAATTTGTCAACAATCTCCTGCTCTGAAAGTCCCTCTTCCATAAAAGGAAGAACTTCGTATGTTACAAGGTCTACCAGATGAATACATCCACTGTTAATATCCAGAACAATGTTATAGCCATTGCTCTGATATCTATGAATCAGACTCATCTTTCTGAAAATCCTTTCCTGTAACTTTTTGTTCATAAGAATAAGCAGCGGATTTCACTCCGCTGCTTACTGAATGTTCTGAACCTGCTTATTTGTTCTCGCAGCTCTGATTTCCTACAGTACAGGAAGTTTTGCATGCTGACTGGCAAGATGTCTGACATTCACCGCATCCACCTTTTTTCACTGTGTTCTGCAGGTTCTTTGTATTTAATGTTTTGATATGTTCCATTATATATCCCTCCTTATGTATAATTATCTGGGCATAGTATAGCATAAAATCAGCCTAATTAAAAGCATTTTTTTATCAGGAAAGCATCCCTCCAAGGGTTCCTCCTCCAAGACACATAAAAAATGTAGTCACCAGATGTTGGAAGCTCATATCCCACTTTCTCTGTACTGCAAAAGAAACAGCTGCAAGTAACACAAAATAACATAAGCCTACCAGAAATCCCCACCGATATTTATCCTGACGAAGTATCTTTCCTGCCAAAAATCCTCCTGCCAGGCAGGACAGCACATAAATCACTAAAATTCCTACCGTAACCGGCCCTTTCCCTATGTCAAGTTTGAATACCAGTAATGCCAGCAGGAGCAGGCAGACACCCGACAGAAGATATGCCAGAAACAATGATCTCAAAATTGCCTTTACCTTCATAAAAAAGCCCTCCCATATTGAAATATATGGAAGAGCTTTGCTTCATATGTGCAAAATGCTATGCAAAATATTATTTTTTCTTCTTAAGATAAACGAGTACTGCTACAATTACCGCAGCTGCGATGCCAATGATCACAAACGGAAGGATCGGAGTATTATCTCCAGTCTCAACAGCTCCTACAGAATTCCCCTTACTGTCTGCTTCACTCTGATCAGCAGAGTCAGAAGTACTGTTCTGATTTTCAGATGTGGATGCCTGAACAGATGTATTATTCGCTGAACCGGATACTGTATTACTTGCATTATTTGCGGTACCGCCAGATGTACTGCCGGTATTTGTGGAAGCTGCTGCTGTCGCCTGCGGAGTCGTTGTCGCGGTAGAAGTTGTACCGGAAGAATAGCTTCCATCTTCAATTTCTTCTCCTACAAGTGCCTTGCTTCCTGCAATTCCAAACGGGCTGAAAGAGTGTGTACTGAATACCATTGTACTGCCCTCAACACTTGGCACGATTGTTTCCATAGCACCACTGTCCAGAAGATGCTCAATTGTATAATCATATCCGGCCTTAACAGGAACTGTCACACTCAGATATTCACCATCTGGGATCTCATACTCTGTATTGTTTTTCAGATCCCATAATTCAAAATCATAAGATTTGAATACATTTGCTTCTGCTTCATTGGTAAATTCATAATTCTCACCACTTGCAGCCCTGAACTGTACGTACCATGGAAGATTGATCCCTGATACAGAAATGCCATTGCATGTGTGATTTTTTTCTGCTATCTGTGCTTTTTCTTCATCAGACGGCTCTGTGTCCTCCTCAACCGACTGAGCTCGGTCATCTGCTGTGATATCTTTCTCTGTTCCATCAAAAATATTGTCTTTATCAGCCTCCGGAGTCACTGTAGGTTCCGGTGTATCTGTCACTGACGGTGTATCTGTCACTGACGGTGCCTCAGTAACTTCTGCGATATCTGCAGGTCCCGGTGTCTCAACGGCCTCTGGTGTATCTCTATTTTCTGACGGAGTTACTGTTACAGCCGGTGCTTCCGTATTCTCAGTAATAACATTATCCGGTGTTTCCGTCACTTCTGTGCTGTCTGTATCTGCGTTACTCTTATCCTCTGTGGACTCAGAGTCTGCTGTGTTCTCTGTATTTTCCGGGTTTTCCGTTACTTCCGGAGTTACTTCCGGAACAGTAGTTTCCGTATTTTCTTCAGTATTATCTGTCGTGCCGGCCTCTGTGTTTTCTTCTGTGTTTTGTGTCGTATTCTCAGTATCTGCAGCTTCCTGCTCTGTCTGATCCCCCTCATAATCTGAATCCTTACTGATACTGCTTACAACAACTGTCACACTGCTGTAAATTGCCTCTGACTGCCCATCCCAACCAGAAATCTTCGCCAGATCAGCAGCATTATACGGACGAAATACAACATCATAAGTCTGCACTCTCGCTGACGGTACACAAGACCCATCTGCCCAGGAAAGTGTTCCATAATCACTCTTCGGAAGTGAAATATCTGAAAGAGGAACTGGCTGATCAATCGTAACATTATTCGGGATCAGACTGCTGACCTGTACTGTCGCTGTATCGTCTCCCATTACTGTTGCAAATGAAAACTGACTTGTTACAAGTGCTGCGGTAAGTGCTGCAGCAGCAATAAACTGCACGTTCTTCCTCTTTTTCATCATAATCCTCACACCTCAATCTATATTCATTACTGCCAGACAAAGCCATTATATGCCGGCAGCTTCATATTATTTATGTAATCTTTAAACCAAAAATGTAACTTGTTTCTATATCATATATAATTCGAATTTAAGTACTGTAATATAAAAATATCTATTTTGTCGTATATGAAACTTTTATCTTTTCGTAACTAATTTGTAACACAATATTTTATTTTACGACACAAGCATTATATCACAGTTCTACTTTTTTCGACACCCCCAAATTATTTTTTTTATATTTATCAAGATTACATCATTAGTGAGAATTGAGTGACTATTCTGTTTACTTCTGCAAGAACTTCTTTTATTCCTCTCTCAGACTCTGTCCAATTATCTCTGGTAATGCCATCAACACAACATGGGCATACCCGAAACTCAGTGTCCGGATATGCCCTCTGATAATACATTAAGGCTCTTCTAGCATGATAATTTTTGCAACAAATAATTGCCTTCCTTATATTAATACCAGCCTGATCTGTAACTTTTCTGGAAAACTTTGCATTTTCCCAGGTAAATGTCGCCTGATCTTCCTTCAGAACAGCATCCGCCGGCACACCATTCTTCATCAGTACATCCTTTAAAAATTCCCATTCCGTCTGATACTCTCCATTGTACCGTTTCTGACCAGTCAGTACTCCGCCAAATCTGCCTGCAGAAATACTGTATTTTCCACTCGGCAGTACAAATGGAGCATATTTTTTCGCATACAGCTGTGCCGCTCTCTCTGCCATCTGTGAATAACCATTGCCGGGTACAAAAATAATATCCGCTTTCTCTGGCTTATTTTCTGCAAAAATGAACTTACTTGTTTCTTTTATGAACTCTTCGTACATATTCGATACCTTCTCTTTTGGTTTATTTTGTTACAATGACCGTACTATATCCTGCATCTCTGAGGCGTTGTTCCATATTTATTGCATTTCCGACCTGCTGAAATGCACCAACCTGTACTTTATATAAATCATTTTCATTCAACAGAAATGCCGGATATCCCTGATCTGTCAATTGATAAAGCATACGGTCTGCATTCTCTCTGTTCCGAAATGCGCCGGTCTGTACCCGATAATACAAAGGAGCTTCTATCGTTTCTTCCGATAACGTTCCTAGAATTGCGCCTGCAATCGCCTGTGCTATTTCATCTTTTTTCTCATCATATAATGCATTATCCGCATCTGAGTTTATAAATCCGGTTTCAATGAGAAGAGCAGGCATTCTGGTTCTTCGCAGAACGACCAGTCCCGGACGTTCTTTTACTCCTATTTCTCTGAATCCAAGTTCCCCCAGTGCTCCAACAATATTTTGTGCCATCTGATACTTAATTCCACTTTTGTCATATACCAGAACTTCTACGCCCTGATATTGATTATCTTCAGGGCTGCTATTCCGATGAAAAGAGATAAAATAATCTGCACCTGACTGATTTGCGATTCTTGCCTTCTCAAATGGCGTCTGGTAAATATCTTCTGTTCTAGTATATACCACATCCACACCATTGTCTTCAAGGATTTTTCCTACCGCTTGTGCAAGTGCAAGATTATCATCTTTTTCATTTCTTCCATTATATACAGCACCTGGATCCGTTCCGCCATGTCCCGCATCCAAAACAATTTTATAAGCCAATTTTGTATCTCCTGACTGCTTTTTAATTAGTATATGCACACACTGATAAAAAGCATACGGGATAATCAGATTGCTTCAATAATAGCTGAACTGACCAGTTTCCGCATTGTAATGGTACACATAATAGGTAAGAAAATCTTCTTCCGGTGTCGTTTCCTCTACAGTCTCTGCCAGAACCTCTTTTAGCTTTCTTGGATCTGCACTATCTTCGCTGTGTATCATTACTTCATGAATACTTGTAAACACCATATAAAAACTGCCACCAATAAGTTTCCCCAATCGCTGCGCAACTCCGGGTAAAAAAACAGCCACTGCTCCATTGGTCCGGACAGATGTACTCAGACAATTTCCTATTGCATCTTTCTTCAAAGACATATCAAACAGCAGATTCATAAAATTCTCGCCTTCATAATCCAAATTATATAGAAGTTTCTCCCAGCAATAAATTCTTGGTGGCGAAATAAAATACGTATTCAAAAGTGCCTCATTAAACACTGACTGTTCATCCTGCTCCCATTTCTGTAACATATGTTTTTTTATTTTAATGCTGGTACTGCATCCATCCAGTTCTCCCATCCGGGCATATAATACCAGTGCAATATCCCCAACGGTTCGAAAAATTGCATTCTTCAGTTCATCTCGATATTTAACCACATTCATCAGGCGGATAAACAGATCTCCCTTTACCTTTTCGTAACTGTCCAGATTTTTACTTTTCTCAAAACACTCGGAACGAGCAAGCGTATCTAATCTTTTCATAATTTCCTGTATGATATTCTCCATGCTCCATCCATTTTGAAATTCATCATACAGATCTCGCACATAAAGTGCACAGACTTCATAAACGCCTTCCTTCTGTCTATTTTTCAAAAGCAGTCTGTCACCCGAAGTCGGAGGATATTCCTCAGCCTTCTTATAACAGATCATTTCTTCTTCATAAGAAGTTTCCTTAAGAAGACTCTGTCTCAAAGTGTCCACGAAGTTTTCGTAACCGTTTTCCATATTCAATTCCTCATCTTTCCTGAATTATTCGGGCGATCTGCCCATGACTTAAATAGATTTGAAAAAAAGAAGGAAGCAGATGCTCCCTTCAAGAGTTGCTGTATCTAGAGGATACCGCATAATATTGTTTCTGTAAAGAAAATTCGTTCGACAAAATTCGTGGATATCGACAATTGTTTTTATAACATTTCTTATTATAAAATACTTTAGAATAAAATTCAGATCAGGTCAGTTTAATTCATAATAATCTGCCCTTTGCCTTCCAGATATGTCAGAAAGCCCTCGCATCCCCTGACTACGTCGCGATATGTAATGTCAAAATTTCCTGTGTACCATGGATCTGCGATATCCCCGTGTTCGTCCGCATAATCCAGCAGAAGGCTTACCTTATTTTTCGCGTCTTTGCCAAGAATCCGAAGCATATTTCTTCTGTTTCGCTCTTCCATTCCAATCAGATAATCATATTTGTCATAATCTGATTTTTTAAGCTGTACTGCCCTTTTCCCTTCACAGGAAATTCCATGTTTCGCCAGTTCACGCTTCGCCGGTGGATATACCGGGTTACCGATTCCATTCCAGATTTCCTCTGTACTCGTCGCCGCAGAGGCGACGTAGAACTGGTCACTAACCCCACGGTTATTGACCATGTCCTTAAATATAAATTCTGCCATTGGAGAACGACAGATATTGCCGTGGCATACAAATAACACACTTATCATTGCTTAAAACTCCTTGAAATGCTGTATTTACGCTGTTTGCAGGCATTTTCCGATAATCTTCAATCCTGTCATTTTCCTGTATATCACAGCATAAATTCGTATATTTTCTTATCCAAATTTAGTAACTTCTTAGTAATAATCAGCCTGGAAAACAGGCTTTCTAAGAACCTTATAATCAGATTATTCTTAATTCTTTTTTCTATTATTTTATCATACTATGCCAGTTTTGCAATCCTATTCATCTCTTCTTTTGCATCAATTAATCCCAGATGCGTATATACATTTAACGTAACCCCTATATCAGAATGTCCCATTAAATATTGGAGTGCTTTCGGATTCATTCCAGCTTTCGCCATATTGGAACAATATGTATGCCTGCATACATGAGGCGTGATCTTTGGCATTTGTTTCTCATGAGTACGATTATACTTTCCTAACGCCCATTGAAAATGTTTTTCCCAATGGAGTGCTACCTCAGGCATATCTTTTTTATCCAGGAATAGAAATCGACTATATCCATCTATAATCGGCTCAACCCTTACTTTTTTACGGTTTTTC
>OGYX01000669.1_pt1 | contig 26432 bp, 21 predicted proteins | sample 1576601 | NCBI WGS metagenome assembly OGYX01 (sample SAMEA3541561, study PRJEB24748) | human gut metagenome | biome: human gut; feature: human-associated habitat; material: faeces | place: China | collected 2012 | reverse complement strand
TACACTCCATGATTTCATCAAGTACGGTGTAACATATGTTTGACAAACCAACAGTACCGACCTTGAACTCCGCTCATCTTCTCCTGCACATAACCTTACTTTTATGTTAGAATATATAAATGTATATGAGGAGAAACATGCAGAAGAAACGTAAATTTTTCATCATGACAGCTTCTATTGGAGAGGGGCATTCTCAGGCAGCTCGGGCTATTGCGGAGACCATCAAACAGGTGCATCCGGATGATGCGGTTCGCGTGCTGGACTTCCTGTCCCGGGATGTTCTTTCCATAGATCACGTCTTAAAAGAATCTTATTTGAAAATGATTCGTATATTTCCTGAAATGTACGATAGTCTATATAGTAATTCACAGAACAGGCATTTAGGTGCGACGTTTCAGAGTCTTCTTTCCTGGAGCTTCCGAAAGCGGATGAAGAGGCTGATTACCGTTTTGAAACCGGATGCTCTGTTATTTACTCATCCATTTCCGGCCTGTGCAGCCAATCTGCTGAAGAAGGAGGGGGACATTAACACCCCGCTTCTTGGAGTCATCACAGACTTTGACATTCATCAGCTCTGGGTGTATAAACATCTGGATGCCTACTGCGTCCCTTCAGAGGATCTGGCACGCAAACTGGAATCCCATAATGTGCCAAGAAATATTATTCATACCACGGGAATTCCAGTTCGTAAATCCTTCTATGAAGAACTGAAAAATCCAAGGCCTAAGGAAAAAGGGACCGTGCTCATTATGGGCGGGGGGCTGGGACTCGGGAATATTACAGATACCCTTCTCCGTCTGGATAAGATTGATTCCGTGAGCCAGTTTATCATAGCTACTGGCCAGAATATCAATCTGTATGAAGAAGTGGCATCTATCCGGCCAAGCCTCAGGCATCCGGTGGATTTGCACAGCTACACCAATAAAGTGGCAGAAATGATGAGCAAGAGCGAACTCATTGTCACCAAACCGGGTGCTCTTACCTGTACAGAAGCGCTGACTATGAACCTGCCCATGGTTCTGGTGAATGCACTTCCCGGACAGGAACGGGCCAATGCCCAGCATCTGGAAGAGCAGGGATGTGCCGTCTGGATCAGGAAAAATGAACTGGCGGACACCGTCGACGGTCTGCTGAAAAATGAAAATAAACTCAAGCAAATGGCACATGCTTGTGGCAATGATAAAAAAGACAGTGCACTTGAAATCGTCCAGATACTGGACCATATGCTGGAAAGCAATACGAATACGAACTGAAATAGGTATCTCCAACTCAAAGAAAGGGGATACCTATTTGACTATAATGGGAATATCGAAATTTGTATATCTAGTTTACAACGGAGAAAAGCATGCAGCAGTGGATTAACCATACAGAGAAAAAGAAGCCTCGCAGTGCTTCTCTGATTCGCCTTATAAGCAAAGGTATATACCTTTGCGGGGATTATGTGGGAATTTTATTGGCCGAATGGATGGCCTTCCATATCCGGAATTACCTCATGGGGAATATATTCCAGGTGAGTGCTGTATACATATATGTGGTGACACCGGCAGTATTCCTTCTTGCACTGGCATTTGCCGGAATCTATTCCAAGCACTACACCAGTGCACAAATGCTGGAAAAGCTGTTCAATGCCTGTCTTGGGGGCATTGCCTTTTCCATCATCCTCATGTTCCTTACCCAGGTATCCGGACAGGTATCACGATTCTACGTTGGGCTTTTTGCTATCATCGTTTATGTCCTGGTCGTTATAGAGAAATATATCACCGCCTTATGCATCCGTAAAATGCCAGGACTTCAGATCCCTGTTCTGGTAGTAGGCGCCGGAAAGACGGCAGATGCGGCAATTGATGAAGCGAGAAACAACGTATTCATCAACTATCGGGTGACTGGCTTCCTTGAAGATTTTGAACCATCGTCTGCCTATGCCGATACATATCCAATTCTTGGTGGGTTTAACGATCTGGAAAGGGTAATTGCCGAGACGGGGATTCAGGATGTAATCATCACAGCACCGGGACTTCCACAGGACCAGCTGAATCATCTCCTCTATCGGGTACAGACACTGGTTCCCTATGTAAGTGTAGTGCCAAATCTGGTAGGCGTCCCTATGTCCAATGTGGAAGTGGAATCTTTCTTTGATACCCGGATTATGATCTTAAATATTAAAAATAATCTGGCGTTTCGGCCGAATCAGATTATTAAGCGGATATTTGATGTTGTTCTGACGCTTAGTGGAGGTTTATTCCTGCTCCCATTATTTCTTGGAATCTGTGTATGGATAAAAACGGATTCGCAAGGACCGGCAATCTATAAACAGCGCCGGGTGGGCAAGGATGGAAAAGAATTCGACTGCTACAAATTCCGCTCCATGGTCGTAGATTCGAAAGAACGATTGGAAAAACTTCTGGCCACAGATCCAAAGGCAAAAGAAGAATGGGAACGGGATTTTAAACTGAAAAACGATCCACGAATTACGAAAAGTGGTGCTTTTCTTCGAAAGACCAGTCTGGATGAACTGCCGCAGCTTCTCAACGTACTGAAGGGGGAAATGTCCTTGGTAGGTCCCCGTCCGATTGTGCAGAAAGAAGTGCCCAAGTACGAACAGTATATTAAAGAATACTACATGGTACTCCCTGGAATCACAGGCCTCTGGCAGGTGAGTGGTCGAAGTGATACCACATATCCTGAGCGCGTGGCCATGGATATGTGGTACGTTCATAACTGGAGTGTATGGCTTGACCTGGTGCTTCTCTGGCGCACTGCAGCCGCAGTAATTCAAAGCCGTGGTGCGTATTGATGAGGAGTTTATTACTCATCCTGTAGTGTATAATGTGCAAAGATGAAAAAGGAGCATATAGAAATGAATGTATTACTTGCCGGCGGCGCCGGATATATTGGTTCTCATACGGCTGTGGAATTGCTAAATGCTGGACATGCGGTAGTGATTGTGGATGATTATAGCAACAGCAGTCCCGAAGCAGTTCGAAGAATAGAAAAAATTACAGGAAAACGAGTAATTTCCTATGAAGTGGATGTCAAGAATAAGGAAAAGATGCGTCATATCTTTTCTGAAAATCACATTGACTGTGTAATTCATTTTGCAGGCCTTAAGGCGGTAGGAGAATCGGTCCGTCTTCCGCTGAAGTATTACCGTAATAATATTGATACCACTCTGACACTTCTGGAATGCATGGAAGAAGCCGGGGTGAATCAGTTTGTATTCTCCTCTTCAGCTACAGTGTATGGGGAAGAAAATAAGCCGCCATACGTGGAAACCATGCATCGAGGAAGCTGTTCCAATCCCTATGGTTGGACTAAGGTGATGATGGAACAGATTCTGGAAGATGCAGCCAAAGCTAATCCAAAATTATCCGTCATTTTGCTCCGTTATTTCAATCCAATTGGAGCCCATGAAAGTGGGCTGATTGGCGAAGACCCCCAGGGTGTTCCTAATAATCTTATGCCGTATATTGCACAGGTTGCAGTAGGAAGAAGAGACCATCTCACCGTATTCGGAGGAGACTATCCCACTCCAGATGGAACCTGCCTTCGCGACTATATTCATGTCATGGATCTGGCCGATGGTCATGTGAAGGCAGTGGAATACGCAGCTAACCACAACGGTGTTGCAGTTTTTAACCTGGGGACAGGTACGCCTTACAGTGTTCTGGATATTATTCATGCATTTGAAGATGCTACCGGAGTTAAAGTGAAATACGAAATGGGGCCGCGTAGAGCAGGAGATCTTCCGAAATTCTGGGCCGATTCAACCAAGGCGCAGAAAGTACTTGGCTGGCATGCGGAAAGAACTCTGGAAGACATGTGCCGGGATACTTGGAACTGGCAGGCTAAGAATCCTGAGGGGTATAAGGAATAATATATTGGGTTTAGAAAGGTAAATAACTGTGAAATATGATTATCTGATAGTTGGTGCAGGACTTTTTGGAGCTGTCTTTGCCCATGAAGCAGTAAAAGCAGGAAAAACCGTTTGTGTAGTAGATAAACGACCGCATATTGCCGGTAATGTATATACCGAAGATGTGGAAGGCATTCATGTACACAAATATGGTGCCCATATTTTTCATACTAACAATAGAATAGTATGGAATTATGTAAATCAGTTCGCAGAATTCAATCGATTCACTAATTCGCCGGTAGCTAATTATCATGGCGAATTATATTCTCTTCCTTTCAATATGTACACCTTCAATAAAATGTGGGGCGTAGTCACTCCGGACGAAGCAGCGGCTAAGATTGAAGAGCAGAGAAAAACTGCTGGAATCACAAATCCACAGAATCTGGAAGAACAGGCTATTTCTCTGGTTGGTACAGATATCTATGAAAAACTGATTAAAGGATATACAGAAAAACAGTGGGGCAGACCATGTACAGAACTTCCTGCCTTTATTATCAAGCGTCTGCCGGTTCGTCTGACTTTTGACAACAACTATTTTAATGCTCTTTATCAGGGGATTCCTGTGGGTGGATACACCAATATGGTCGCCAATATGCTTAAAGGAATCGATGTAAAGCTTAGTTGTGATTATCTGGAAAACAAGGAGGATTTGGATAAGCTGGCTGATAAGGTGGTTTACACCGGGCCGATAGATGCCTACTTCAATTATAATCTGGGACCGTTAGAATACAGAAGTGTTCGCTTTGAGACCGAAGTATTGGATACGCCAAACTTCCAGGGCAATGCCGCAGTTAACTATACAGACAGAGAAACACCATGGACCCGTATTATCGAACATAAATGGTTCGAGTTTGGGAAGGATGCAGAAGGTAATGATCTGCCCAAAACAGTTATCAGCCGGGAATACTCCTCAGAATGGAAAGTGGGAGACGAACCTTATTACCCTGTTAATGACGAAAAGAATGGAAATCTTTATAAGAAATACAAAGCATTGGTAGATAAGGAATCTAAGGTTATCTTTGGAGGACGTCTGGGTGAATATAGGTATTACGATATGGATGCGGTCATTGATAGTGCCTTGAAGAGAACAGATATTGAATTCAGATTGTCATTATCTACAAAACAATGATTATATTTTGTAAGGAAAGCGGGAATAAATGATACATAAGCTTTATTCGCTGGTAGACACCAAAGTCAAAACTAAAGAACCTCTCTACATTCGGGGTGTAAACCGTAGATCAGGGGGGACCATTCTTTTAAATAAAGGAGAGGTGCTTGATTTTACAACCTATTTTAATTCAGTAAGTCTGAAAAAATGGAAAAGGTACACCACTATTGAGAGATTGCAGTTGGTACTTCATTTAAAAGGAAGTTTTCAGATTACTTTTCATTTGTATGATGAAAATAGAACTGTTCATAAAATTTCAATAGAAACGTGTGACTCCGTTTTTGTACATTCTTTTTCCATGGCGGAATTAGATGGTGTACTTTTAGGATTTACTCTTCAGTGTTTTAGTGATACCGGAGTATATTCTGGTGGAGAATGGGAAGGACAGTTCTGTCAATGGAATGATCAGAAAATTGGGATTTCTATTACCACGTTCAAACGTGAAAAGTATGTTAAAAGAACTATGAAAGTTCTTCAGGATTTTCAGCGAGACCATCCTTGGCTTTCTGTGCTTGTGGTAGACAATGGGAGTACGCTTCCAGTATTTGATAAACCGAAGTTCCAACTGATTCATAATAGGAATTTTGGAGGTTCAGGTGGTTTTACCCGAGGAATGATAGAATATGTAGAGCAAAATAAAGTGGATTATGTTCTTCTTATGGATGATGATATAGTGCTTGAAGCATCTTCTTTAGAGAGGGCATTCGCTCTACTTTCTGGTTTAAAGAACGAATATAAGGATAGCTTTCTGAGTGGAGCTATGTTATCTCTGGAAAATCCGTGCATACAGTATGAAAATACTGCTGCTTGGAAAAAAATAAGAATTCAGGGAGAAGGAAAAAATCTTAATCTTATAAATGTGAATAATCTACTGAAAAATGAAATTGTTCCTCCTCAGAAAAACAGATATGGAGCCTGGTGGTTCTGTTGTATTCCTGTTCAACGAATTAAGGCTATTGGATACCCATTGCCCGTATTTATTAAAGGGGATGATTTGGAATATGGAATACGCAATCATAGAGAAGTAATATCTATGAATGGAATCGGGGTATGGCACCAATCCCTTCAGTCCAAAATAAATACTGTAGTGAATTATTATTCTGACCGCAATATGCTGATGATTAATAATTATGCGGATGATTGCGATTATTGGACATTTATTTTGGCAGTAATTGGAAGGGTAATAAGAAGAATATTAGAAGGGAATAAAATTGGAATTCGTTGTTTAAATCAAGCATTAATTGATTACAATAAAGGACTAACAGGGATTACAACTGTTTCTTCAGAAGAAAAAATGAGCCAGATTTTGTTCATGGTTAAAGAACCTGTGTCATGGTCAGTATACAAGGATATACTATTTAATTTTGTGAGTGTTCTAAAAAATTACAAAAAATCACACAAGGACTACATTGATTTTAGACAAAATTTATTGAAATCTAATCAATTTTGGAAAGCTTTTTTGGGCATAAGAGGAGAAAATGAATAATTTTATATCAGAATTGTATAAATATAGATTTCTGATTCATGAGCTGGTTGTTCGCGATATCAAGAAAAAATATAGAAGGTCAGTACTTGGCATTTTGTGGAGTATTTTGAATCCACTGCTAATGATGTCTGTTACAGCTATGGTATTCTCTACTCTTTTTCGCTTTGATATAACAAACTATCCGTTATATCTTTTAATCGGGCAGATTTTATTTACTTTCTATTCTGAAAGTACTAATTTTGCCATGAGCTCAATTATAGATAACAGTGGACTCATTCGCAAAATTTATATTCCTAAATATTTATTCCCTCTTTCTCGAGTAATATCTAGTGGGGTTAATCTTTTATTCACACTTCCTGCCTTATTTATTATTATTTTGTTTACAGGACAGCCGTTGAACTGGAGAATGTTGACTTTTGTGTTTCCGCTTGCTCTGTTTTTTGCCTTTTGTCTTGGTATAGGGTTAATATTAGCTACAATGGCGGTTTATTTTCGAGATATGTTTCATCTCTATGGGGTTCTGATTAATTTGCTTAGTTATGCCACTCCGATTTTTTATCCGGAATCGATTGTTCCGGATAAATTCAGCCTTCTTTTGAAATTAAATCCTTTGTACTATTTTTTTAAAGCTATACGACAGGCTTTATATGAGAACTGTATTCCTGATTTACACATTATGTTTTATTGCTTTGGTTTAGCTATAGTGGCTATTGTTTTAGGAATTTTGGTATTTAAGAAATTCCAAAATCATTTTATTCTTTATATTTAAGGAGGGGCAATGTCTGAAAAAGTGATAGATGTGAGCCATGTTTCCATGCATTTTAACCTAATGGTTGAAAAAGTGGACTCTTTAAAAGAATATGTGGTTAAGCTTCTAAAAGGGAAATTGCTTTATAATGATTTTATCGCATTAAATGATGTTTCTTTTCAGGTTGAAAAAGGGGAAATTGTTGGTTTAGTTGGTTTTAATGGTGCAGGAAAATCAACTATGCTAAAAATTCTGGCAGGAGTTCTTACGCCAACAGAAGGTTCTGTTAGTGTCATTGGATCTGTTGCGCCTTTAATTGAAGTAGGGGCAGGTTTTGATTCTGAATTAACAGCAAGAGAAAATATATATTTGAATGGGGCTATCCTGGGACATGACAAGAAATTCATGGACTCTAAATTTGATGAAATTATAGATTTTGCTGAGCTCAGAAATTTTATTGACGTTCCAGTCAAAAATTTTTCCAGTGGTATGTATGCCAGGCTGGGATTTGCAATAGCCACTATGGTTCATCCGGATATATTAATTGTAGATGAAGTGTTATCTGTAGGGGACTACAAATTTCAGCAGAAATGTGAACAGCGAATTCAGTCCATGATTGATGAAGGAGTAACTATCATACTTGTATCTCATGATATAGGGATGATTGAAAGATTATGCACAAAGGTAGTATGGTTGGATCATGGAATTGTGAAGGATATTGGCGAAACGGAAAAAATTTGCAATGAGTATAAAAAAATGTAGAGATTGCATAAATAAAAATAATGAGTTAACAGTTAATAGTGATCAACCTAAAATAACAGTTGTTATTCCCACAAACAGGGCTAATTGTGTGAATTATCTTCTTCAAAATTCAATTTATTTGTATAAGGGTAAATTATTTAGTTTTGAAATACACGATAGTAGCTTAGATGAGGAAATTAAATCAGAAATACAAAGTTTCATCACGAACAATCCTGATTTTCCTATTAGGTATTTTCATTATAGTTCTGAAATTTCAGCTGATAAAAAGGCTATTTTGGCAATAAATAGAGTAAAAACTAAATATTTTTGGCTTTATGGAGATGGGAATTTAACTGATTTTAATAAGATTGATAGAATTTTATGTCAAAATCAGTTTTGGGATTATAACGTGGTAAATTTAGAAATTTTATCACGCAGAGCTCATTTAAATAATGATGTGGGGCTCAAATCTGAAATGATTTATTCAATTACAAGCCCAACGGAATATATCGTAAAATATTTTTCTCATTTAACATATTGGGGCGCAGCTTTATTAAAAACAGATTTTTTTCAACGGGCGTATTATAATGGGTTGGTAAATAAATATGTTAAGAATTCCATTCCTTGGTGGATAGCTTGTATTATTTTTGATCTAATTGCCTATGATTCTAAGTGTGGAGTTACGGGGAAGATGGGGGTTTTATATAGTAGTGCACTTATGTTAAATCCAATGAAAAAGGATCACTGGTGGACTCATGATAAAAGATATTATGAGTATACATTTGTGCTTTTTGATAAGGGCATAGCAAAGTTGTCAGACCTATATCCAAATTCTGTAAAAAAAAGAGTTATAATTAATTTTCGTAAGGATGCATTGGTTAGCTACAGCTATCTTATGTATTTGAGGAGTATAGGCAATTTGAATCTTAAGTTAATAAATGAATATAAATCAGAAATTTCCTATATTACGTACTTTTATTACTTAATGTTTCTTTATTGCCTGATTCCAGTTTCTCTTGCAAAATTTATAATTTATATTAAACCATTAATTAAAAAGGCATTGTGCCGAGAATAAGGAGGCTTTATTTATGAAGGTGGTTTTATTAGCAGGTGGATTTGGTACACGAATTTCTGAAGAAAGTCAGTACAAACCAAAACCAATGATTGAAATTGGTGGAATGCCAATACTTTGGCATATTATGAAATGCTATAGTTATTATGGTTTCAATGAATTTATTATCTGTGCAGGATATAAACAACACTATATTAAGGAATGTTTTGCGGATTATTTTCTGCATACTTCTGATATTACATTCGATTTTACTCAGGGAAATAAGATTATTGTTCACAATCAACATAGTGAACCATGGAAAGTAACTGTCGTTGATACCGGATTAAATACTATGACTGGAGGACGAATTAAGAGAATTCAGCCATATGTTGGAAGCCATCCATTTATGATGACATATGGCGATGGACTTTGTGATGTAAATATTGCTGAGCTTGTTAAATATCATAAGTCACATGGGAAGCTGGCCACACTTACCGCAGTTCAGCTTGAACAGTCCAAGGGTGTTCTTAATATTGGAGCAGATAATGCAGTTCATTCTTTCCGCGAAAAAGCAGCAAGAGATAGTGCTCCTATTAATGCAGGGTTTATGGTACTTCAGCCTGAAGTTTTTAATTATTTGGATGGAGATAGCTGTATTTTTGAAAGAGCACCTCTTGAGAGATTAGCCAAAGAAGGACAACTTATGAGCTATAAATATAAGGGATTCTGGCAGTGTATGGATACTAAACGTGAAAAAGATATTCTTGAAGAATTATGGGATTCTGGTAAAGCTCCCTGGAAAGTGTGGGATAAATGAAACTTGATATGAACTTCTATAAGGGGAAAAAGGTTCTGGTTACAGGACATACTGGGTTTAAAGGTACTTGGCTTTGTAAAATGCTTGAAATGGCTGGGGCAGAGGTTATAGGATATTCCCTGCCATCTCCTACAGAAGAAGGGGATAAAGTGTTTCGCCTTTCTGGAACTGAAGCAGATATGCACTCTGTGATAGGGGATATTCGGGATTATGAAAAATTACTTTCTGTATTTAAAATAGAAAAACCGGAAATTGTATTCCATTTAGCTGCTCAACCGATTGTTCTTGAAAGTTATCGAGACCCAGTGGGAACATATTCTTCAAATGTCATGGGGACAGTTCATGTGTTGGAATGCGTACGCCAGACAGGATGCGTTCGGTCTTTCCTGAATGTGACTACAGATAAAGTATATCGTAATAACGAATGGTTCTGGGGCTATCGGGAAAATGAACCTCTTGATGGATATGATCCGTATTCAAATAGTAAGAGTTGTTCTGAGCTTGTTACAGCCAGCTATAGAAGGAGTTTTTTCAAGGATAATTCTACTGCAATTTCTACAGCCAGAGCAGGTAATGTAATCGGCGGGGGAGATTTTGCAGAAAATAGAATTATACCTGACTGCATTCGCGCAGCTTATGGTGGAAAGCAAATTGAAGTAAGGAATCCATATTCAACACGTCCATATCAGTTTGTCCTGGAACCACTTTATGTATATCTGATGATAGCAGAAGCACAGTATATCGATAAAAAATATATAGGCTCTTACAATGTTGGCCCAGATGAGGAAGATTGTGTAACAACAGGTGAGTTAGTAAATCTGTTTTGTAAATCTTGGGGCGATGGTCTTACATGGATTGATAAATCTCAGGCCAATGCTCCACATGAAGCAAATTTCTTGAAGCTAGATTGCTCTAAACTTAAATCAGTTTTTGGATGGACGCCCCGTTATCATATTGGAGAAACCATAGAGCAGACTGTAGAATGGGCGAAAGTTTACAAAGATGGAAACGATATTAAGTCTTGCATGGAAAAGCAGATTACTTCATTTTTGAAAAAATGAGTTGACCTTTAGACAGATAAATAGGAGTTAATATCAGTCCGGACAAATATTTGGAAATGTTATTTTTATCGAACAAATTATTAGTTGATATCTAGGAGTTAAATATGACCAGTGAGGAATTAGCAAATAAAATACGTATTGATGCTATAAAAATGGTACATCATGCTCATGCATCCCATATTGGCGGAATACTCTCCTGTGCCGATATTGTAGCAGTTTTATATAATGATGTGGCCAATGTTTTCCCAAAGGAGCCAGAAAATCCGGAAAGAGATCGCATTGTTTTGAGCAAAGGCCATAATGGGGTTGCAATCTATGCGGCACTTGCAGAGAAAGGCTTTTTTGATAAAGATGCGTTGAAAACTTATGGAGATAATGGCGGTATTTTTTCTTGCCATATTTCTCATCATAATGTACCAGGTGTTGAAATCTCTACTGGTAGCTTGGGTCAAGGGGTAGGAGTAGCCTGCGGCATGGCTCTTAATGGTAAACTAAAAGGCAAAAAATATAAAGTTTATGCTATTGTTGGCGATGGTGAATGTGATGAAGGTGCTGTTTGGGAAATGGCTCTTCTTGCGGCACAGTATCATCTTGATAATTTTACGGTTATAGTCGATAGAAATCATATGCAAGCAATGGGTTTTTGTTCGGATGTCTTAAATACAGATCCTTTATCAGATAAATGGGAATCCTTTGGATGGACTGCTATTAATGTAAAAGATGGAAACAACCATAAGGCACTTAAGGAAGCTTTTAATAAACCTTCATTGGGATGCCCCAAAGTGATCATAGCAAATACTATAAAAGGTAAAGGTGTTTCCTTTATGGAAAACCAATTAATTTGGCATTACAGAGATCCACAGGGGGATGATTATATTAATGCATTAAAAGAACTGGGGGAGACAGATTTATGAGAAATCATGTTATTGCTGAATTAGTAAAACTTGCTCGTACAGATTCTCGAATTATGCTTGCCATTGCTGATTTAGGTTTTAATGTTGTTGAAGGCTTCCAAAAAGAATTTCCTGACCGATTTATTAATGTTGGTATAGCAGAACAGAATCTAACCGCAGTAGCAGCAGGCTTAGCACATGAAGGAAATGAAGTATTTACATACTCAATTGGAAATTTCCCAACTTTAAGATGCATTGAACAGATTAGAAATATGGTTTGTTACCATCAGGCAAATGTAAAAATTTTGGCTGTAGGTGGTGGGTTTGCATATGGCACATTGGGGATGACGCATCATGCCACAGAAGATATTGCAATGATGCGCAGTTTGCCTAATATGAAAGTTTTTGTGCCAGCTGATGCAATTGAAGCTGTCTCATGTCTTCATGAAATGTGTAAATATGATGGGCCGTGTTACTTAAGAATGGCCAGGGGACATGAACCAAACATCCATAGCGAACCAGATTATACAGTTATTGACATTCGGCATTTGTTGCCGATTGTTGAGGGAGGAAATAAAGTAGCTATTTTAGCAAGTGGAACCATATTATCTGAAGCAGTAAAATTACAGCAGATGTTATCTGATGCCGGAATATCAGGTTCAGTTTATTCAGTACCATCCATTAAGCCAATTGATGACGAAAGTATCAGAAAAATTTCGCAGACAGCTAAATTGATTATTACCATGGAAGAGCATAATGTAATCGGAGGACTTGGAGGTGCTGTTGCAGAAGTACTGAGTAGTCTTAGTAAACATGCTCCTTTACGGAGGTTAGGACTGCAAGATACCTATACCAGTGAAGTGGGAAACCAGGACTATTTGAGGGACTATTATGGATTGAGTGCCAAAAAGATTTATCCTTCAATTATTCAGTTTTTTGAAAGGGAAAAATAATGAAAATTGCAGTAGTGGGGGCTACTAGTTTTATCGGATTAGAATTATTACGATCCTTAGCAAAAGAATCTAATGTTGAACTTCTGGCGGTTGCCAGACAAACCAGTCCCAAAATCAAAGAAATTTTAAAGATTGGAAATAATATCAAATTAAAATACTTAACGCTAGAGGAGTACGAACATCTTGGGACAGTTATTGGCCCGGTAGATTGCCTGGTTTATTTAACCTGGAATGGAACTAGGGGTACCTCTCGTGATGACCATGAATTACAGTCTTTTAATTATGAACAGGGAATAAAGGCAATTATATCTGTGATGAAAGCTGGATGTACCAAAATAATAACTGCTGGATCACAGGCTGAGTATGGTCCTTGGTTTATGGAGAGAAAAGAAACAGAAGAAGATATCCCTCATCCAAATACTGAATATGGTAAGTATAAGTTGAAATTTTATAACGAAGCAGTAAAGCTTGGTAAAATGTATCATACCAGGATAATTGAACCAAGATTTTTCAGTTTATATGGGCCGAAAGATTATGAAGGAACCATGATCATATCAATGCTTAAAAATATGCTGAAAAATAAGGACTGTAATTTAACTAAAGCTATTCAGACATGGGATTTCTTGTATATTTCAGATGCTATAAACGGTTTGATGCATCTTATAAAGAATGATGTTGATGAAGGAATCTATAATTTTGGCTCCGGTGACAGTCATCCATTGAAGTATTATATTGAAATTATGCATCAATTAACAAATAGTGAAAGCAGATTAAACTATGGAATTGTCCCTTACCCAAGTACAGGTATTGTAAATGTTAATCCTGATGTAAGAAAGTTAAAAAATACAGGGTGGAAACCGGAAGTATCCTTTAAGGAAGGAATCCTTGACATAATTGACTGTCTGAAGGACTAAATGACTTTAGCAAAGGGAAATAACTTTATGAATAAGCAAACATTAAAATTAGAACAAAAACAAAAATTACTGGAGCTCGAAGCGATAGATAAATCTTGTTATAGTGAAACCTTGGAACCGGTGTTCCCGGAATGTAAGAGAGCAATTGTTTTTGAATCTAGTGCTTTTTTTGTCCCATACCAGAGTGTCGTTTTGCAGTCTTTACTAGACCATATAAGATCTGATGGTTTTTATGATATTGTAATCTTAACACATGAAATTGATGCTTATGATTGTAACCAACTTGCCAAAACAGTAAAGGGAAAACCAAATGTCAGCTTACGTTTTTTTGACCCTACTAAGATTGTAAAAAAATTTATCAAGAAAGCTAAATATAAGTATCTGGATATTAATTACTACAGATTGGCATTGCCATGGATTTTTAAAGAGTATGACACAGTTTTAAATTTAGGTGCTGACATCGTTATACAGAAAGATATCTATGAAATCCTGAAAATTGAATGGAAAGAATCAGAATATATGGCTGGTGTCATCGATTTAGGGTACATAGGTAGACTTTCATTGGATATCCCAGCAAAAGAGCTGGATTTAAAAGATCCGAATGGTTATGTCAATGCAGATGTCCTTTTATTTAACTTGGAAGCTATTCGCAATGATTTTACCATTGAAGAAGTTATGGGATTATGGCAGAAATATCATTTTAGATGCTCAGAACAGGATGCATTTAATGTTTTATATGATTGTCATATACATCATTTGGATCTCAGATGGAATTTGTTCCCGGAAAAAATGGCTTCAGTAGAACATATTGCTTATAACAAAGAGGCCAATATAAAGTTATGGAAAAAGAGCTTGCAGGATCCATGGATTATTCATTTTGCTGCTTATCCTAAGCCCTGGGATTATCCTCTTGTAGGTTTTGGAGATAGATGGTGGTATTACGCAAGAGATTCAGTTTATTATGAAGAAATATTACGAAGAATGAGTATTTCTGCAGTGCGTGGAGATCTCAAATTTGGTAAAAAATGGATTCAAAGAATTGGAGATAAATTATCGCCAATTTTTCCCAGGGATTCTTCATTTAGAAAGTTATGTAAAAAAATTTATTCTATTTTTTTCTCTTTACCGGACAAGGAGTTTGGGAAAACTTTTGGAAAATTAGGAGTGAAATAGGTGGATTACCAGGATTTAGATATTATTGTATTAACTTATAATCGATGCCAATTTTTAAAGATTGCTTTGGAGGCAATTTGTGAATCTACTGCAACTTGGAGAAAAACTATAGTGTTAAATAATGCATCTACTGATAGCACGGCTAAGGTTGTTGCAGAAATTCAGAAAAAATATCCAAATCGTGTTATAGAGATGATAGTTAATGATCATAATTTGGGAAATGTAGGAAATTTTAAACGTGCTCAAGAATTAGCTTTAAATAAATATACAGCTATTTTCCATGATGATGATGCTATCCATCCTGAATATATAGATCGTGCGATGATGCTTATGAAAGAAAATCCAAAGGTTTGCATGGTATCTGGTGGTGTAAGAGGCTTATATAATGTAGATCATACGAATTGGGATATTTTACCGAGCTCATACTATTATTATCCTTCAGATCGTAGTGCTTTCCTGCAACTTATTATCGATAGACCTACTTTCTGTTGCGCTATTTATAAAACAAATGTTTATAAAAAAGTTAAATACCATCCTGAATTATATGGGAAATTGCATGATATCTGTTATATGTTTGATGTAGGAATGTATGGAGATTTGATTTTTTTGCATGGTGAATGTGCTCGGTGGAGGCAGCATATTGGTTCTGATAGTAATTCTTTAAAAACGGGACCATTTCCAGAAGAATTACTTAACATCTTCGAACATATTAAGATTGTATATTTGAAAGAATGCCCTTTAAATTCTTTTAAGGAAAAAATTCGATATATTTTCTTTATTACACTTCTATTTAATTTTTCGTATTTTCTGTATAAGTGGGGAGATCAGAAGAGATTTAAAACGTGGAATATGTTTAAAGAAGATATGCAAGAACGGAATATCTTTTCCAAGCGAGAATACCATGTATTTAATTTACTAATTGACTCTCTACTAAACCCTGCCATTCGAAAAATGGCAGAGCATAGTAGGCACAAATATACTAAAACCTATACTTATCGTGTAGGAGAATTACCATAATAACAAACGTATATTAGAAAAATATCATATTGAGATTAGCCAAACGATAGAAGGATGATAAAAGTGAAATTTGGAAATCAAGAGGAATTGATATGACTAGAATTGAATGGATTGATATGGCTAAAGGACTTGGAATTTTAGCGGTAATATTGGGACATTGTCATTTACCGGATAAAGCTTGGAATGCAATTTATTCTTGGCATTTGCCTATTTTTTTCTTGATTTCCGGATATTTTTATAAAAAACGCTCCTTTTTAGACTTAGTTAAAGTAAAATTCAATTCCATTTTAAAGCCTTATTTTTATACATGTATTGGAATTGCTCTAATTGAAGGAGGAAAGGCGCTATTAGCTCATCATAGTGTGTGGGGAGCTGTACGAGATTGGTTGTTAGCTGGCTTATATGGGTCATATTTTGGGGTAAAGTTTGGCTTCAATTTTATTGGAGCCATTTGGTTTTTACCTGCTTTATTTTTTACTATTTTATTATTGCACTTTTCTTTGAAGAGCAGATATCCCCCTTCCGTTATTTTAATATTAGCTCTCTCTGGATACTTTAGTGCTAAATGGATTGGGTTGCCTGGAAGTATTACTCAGGCGATGATTGCGTTGCCTTATGTATATCTTGGGTACATCATAAAGAAATACAATCTTAGTGGCATTTTGGTTAATAAGAGCGCAATTCTTCCATTCCTTATTATTTATTGCATTGGGATAGTAGATGGATATGGTCAAATAGATATTAATACGGCATATTATGGGAAAGGAATAGGAGATTTTTTCTTTAGTATTGTAGCGACTTTATTATTTTTAAACGTTTCTTTTCTGTTGCAAGATTATAAAATATTGAAACAATCACTTTCTTTTATTGGGCGAAATAGTTTAAAAATTTTATGTTTCCACAACGTTGAATGCATATCTTTCCCATTCATGGAGCTCATTAAGGGGATTCCCATTTTAAATCACACTAGATTTATTTTCCCATTAAGGGGGCTTGGGCTATATTATGTACAATAATAATGAATTATTCCAAGGGAATAATAAAAAACAAGGCTAATAAATATCATAGGTTAAATTAGCAGGAACATCAGTTATGAATATAAATAATGAAATTTTCTTTTATTCTTTTAATTTAATGAATCACTCATGGAGTGTGACTCCCGAAAATCTGGAAAAACATGCGGCTGAGATAAATCAGGCAGTGAAAGCGGTAGACGACATTCGAAATACTGGAAAAGGTCCCGATGGAAGTCTTGTCCTGTTTCCACACCTTCCATATTTGCTGGAAGAAAATGTGCTGATTTCTGAAGAGGAAAAGAATGCTCTTCTTTCTTTAAAAGAGAAAGCAAAATCCTATGATGCTGTAATTTCTATTGGCATCGGTGGTTCTTATCTGGGAAATCAGGTGCTTTTTGATTTGTTCTGCGGGCCTTACTGGAACCAGCTTACTAAAGAAGAGAGAAATGGTTTTCCTCAGTTCTATTTTGCAGGACAAAATGTGGATCCAGTCACCCTTGTAGAACTTTCTTCCTGTATTTCCAAGGAGGCGAAGCGACTGAAGGACCGTCGGATGAAGGTACTGTTCCTGGTCATTTCCAAATCTGGTACAACCATTGAACCGGTTACGGCAGCAAGAGGATTAAAGAAACTGCTTGACGATGTTTGTGATATTCATTTGATGGCCATCACAGATAAGGAAAAGGGAAGGATTCGACCGTTAGCAGAAGAACGGCATTTCCCTTGTTTCACTGTGCCGGATGGAATCGGTGGCCGGTTCAGTATTTTCTCTCAGGTAGGATTGGTGTTTGCCAGCCTGGCAGGTATTAATATAGAAAATTTCCTGAAAGGTGCACAGATGGTTGAAGAGGCATGTCAATCGGAGAATATGAAAGAAAATCCGGCTCTATTGCTTGCCGCTTTGAAATACATTGCTACAAAGGAATATGGTGTTACCGCGGAAGTTATTATGCCCTATGGCGATAAACTTCGGTCTTTTGGCTGGTGGTATGCACAGCTTCTGGGCGAATCACTGGGGAAAAAGTATGACATGCAGGGGAATGTGGTATATAACGGTCGTATTCCGGTAGCTTCTGTAGGAACAACGGATATGCATTCTCTTACGCAGGAACATCAGCAGGGCAAAAAGAATAAGCTTATCCAGTTCATTTCCGTGAAGAACCTCCCTCATGACCTTTCCATACTGTGTGACGAAAAAGACGTAAGCGGTATGGTTCCCATGAGTCGTATGTTGGATGCAGCAAGAAGAGCTAATGAAGAAGCTCTGGCTTCAGAAGGCCGCATGAGTTGCCATATTTCCATTAAGGAATTAACACCTTTCCATGTAGGGGCACTGATGTATTTCTTCTTCCTTACCATTGCCTATGAAGGGGCCATGGAAAATGTAAATGCGTTTGATCAGCCTGGGGTAGAGGATTACAAGAAAATACTCCATGAAGATTTGAGAAAGTACATTGTAAAAAATCAGAAAGAAGAAAATTGATATACAAGAGAGCGGAGGAGAATGGATATAAAAATTCTGGTGGCAGCGCACAAAAAATACTGGATGCCTGACGATTCAGTATTTTTACCGATTCAAGTCGGGGCCGCTCTGCATCCGGCATTGGGATATATTCCTGATAATACGGGAGATAATATTTCCGCTAAAAATCCCAATTACTGTGAATTAACAGCTTTATACTGGGCCTGGAAAAATCTGGACTGCGAATATATCGGTCTTTGCCACTATCGCCGGTACTTTGGGCACACGGTTCATGCAAAGGATATAAAAAAGAAGAAGGAAGCCATATTTACTAAGGCGGATTATGAAAATCTGCTGACAAAATATGATGTCATTCTTCCAAAGAAGAGAAACTACTACATAGAAACCGTCCGTAGCCAGTACGAACATGCGCACTTCAAGAAGGATCTGGACGAAGTGGAGAAAATCATCGCAGAAAAATACCCGGGCTATTCTGAAGCTTTTACCAGAGTGATGAATCGGAGAAAGCTGTATATTCTGAATATGTTCGTTATGAAGAAGTCACTGTTCGATGAGTACTGTACCTGGCTTTTTGATATCCTGTTTGAATTGGAGAAGCGGACGGATATGACAGGATATGATACTTACGAAGCACGGCTTTTCGGCTTCATGTCGGAGCGCCTTTTCAATGTGTGGCTGGAAAGGCAGAATCTGAAGAAGTGTGAAGTACCGGTGGTGTTTTTGGAAAATATTGACTGGCCAAAGAAGATAGCTAATTTCCTGAAAAGAAAAATAACCGGGAAAAGATAACGTTAACAATCAAATATGATGATATACCAAATTTCTTAATTTCTATGAATAACTTTTTATATGAAGACAGTTGAAGCAGAGTTGTTTTCTAGAGATAACACAATTTGCTAGATGTGAGGAATATTTGATATACTAAATATAGAAATTTAAAAGGGAGCGATTTGTTTTCTTTTACGGTTTCATGACGGTACCTATAGAGGTGCCGGAAGGCTTTATCAATGTCAAGTCCTCCTTTGCTAGATGCAATGTGAGTGACGATACGACTTCACTAAGAAACCGAATTCGCTTACTTAGTGAAGGTCGTCTCGTCTTGGAACATTTCATATTTACAAATAATAAGAGATGACCAAGTAGACATACGATTGCCAGATTTAATATGAATGTGGCAACGTAAGAAGCTAATCCTATGTTCATTGTAACATGGAGATTTATGCTCATGGATAGGGGTAAATTTAATAGTTTACTCAGTTTATGTTTAGACCCACCAGTTAAGGAAAGATCTATCCCTTGAAGCTGGTGGGTTTTGCATTGGAAAATATAAGTTATGGAGAAAGAATATATAAGAGAACAAATTAAAAATAAAACTTCAGGTTATATCCATTTTGATAAACGTAGAAGTCTTGATGATGTATTATGGAACTATATTTCCAATCCAGAAAATGTTAAACATCATGGCTTTTTCCCATTTATTCACTTTACCCAAAATACAATAAAAGTGAAAAGACAAGATGACAAAGAACAATTAAAATTCAAAGAAAAAAGACGGGACATTATGTATGCAGCACATGTAGATTCTTGGATTTACAGGTATTATGGGGCTTATTTAAATGAGAAATATAATGAATATTTAGACATTCAGGGACTGCACAATATACCGATTGCTTATAGAACGAATTTGGATGGGCAATGTAATATAAATTATGCAGAAGATGCATTTACCTTTATCAAAAGTAATCTCCCGAATTTAGTGATTATAGGTGATTTTACAAAATTTTTTGATTTTATAGACCATCAATATCTAAAGAGGCAACTTTGTGAGTTGCTTGAAGTCGATTTATTACCATCTGATTTTTATCATGTCTTTTCATCTTTAACAAAATATAGTTATGTTGATTTATCAACAGTTTTGGAGTACCGACAAGTAAACTCTCTTAAGGAATTAAATTCTGAAAAATTGATTTTATCTCTGTCAGACTTTCATAAATTAAGTCGCAAAAAGCATCGTAATAATAGAGATGATAACTTTATAATAAAAAGGAATCAAAAACCATTTGGAATTCCTCAAGGGTCCCCGATGAGTGGAGTATTGGCTAATATTTACATGCTAAATTATGATAAAATTTTGTTTGAATGGGTAAAAAAACGACATGGGTATTATAGGAGATACTGTGACGATTTTATTATTGTTTTGCCATGTGCAGTAGGTAAAGAGGAATTTGTAGAAAAAGAAGCAAGAGAATGGTTAAAAAAGTTATTTTCCCGAAGATGTACAAAATCAGGAAAATTATTCGTTAAATTGCAAACGGAAAAAACACAAGTATATTTTTTTGACGGAGAACAAATAAAAGATTGTTGTTCATCTAAAAAAACACCATACATATCATTTTTAGGATTTTCTTATAATGGTCAATTTGTTAAAATACGAGATCAGACTACTTCAAGATATTATCACAGATTTTACCGTAAATTACGTGAGATTCAAAAACAGAATGATTTGAAGCATAGATATGGGGAGAAATTGCACGGGTGTAGTAATTTTTATAAGCTGTATACGGAAAAGGGAAAGTTTGACATTGATAAAAATGGGGATAGAAAAGGAAATTTTATTGATTATGCCCGAAGATCCTCTAAAATCTTTGATATAAATTTTAGAGATCATCATAAGATTAATCTGATACCCCAAAGGCACATGCATAAGGCTAAAAAGGAACTAAAGAAGATATATAAAAAACAAGCTCTTCACGGAAATTTGGGGGATGAATAATTCTTAGACAAAGAATGGAATCGGATAATAGTAAAGAAATGCTACGCAATAACTTGAAATTACGAATCTAAATATCACCATTGAATAAGGAACAAAGGATGCCTTCCAAAAATTCGGAAGGCATCCTTTTTTCGTACAACAGATTCAGATGAGGATAGATATGTAATGATTCCCAAAGGTTGGCAGTAGCTTTCGTGGTGGCAGTAGCTAGAGTAGCTGGTATGGGTTACAGATAAGAAGAGTTTGACACCTACTATGCATGATAGATAATTGGTTGGATTAAATTTCTATGATATAATTATTACAAATAAATAACAAACCAATTATTTATACTTTTATGAAATGCAGAGTAGAGTGTGGTTATTTTCTGTGATCAATAAAACCACATTTTCTTTTATAAATTGGTTTTCATTTAGTGGTACTTGATGCATGAGTAAATGTTAGAAACTACATGCATTTTGGTGAGATATTTTTGGGGGAGTCGATGGAAACAATTAAAGATATTGAATCATTAGAAATTAAAGGGGCAAATTTTACAAATAAAACAATTCTTAATTTATTCAATGGGAAAGGGGAATCTTTGATATATGGAGAAAATGGAGCTGGAAAAAGTACGATTGCCCGAGGAATTTATAATTATATACATCAGACTAATTACCATGATATTAAAGCGGTTTTATTAAACTCTGAAAGCAAAGAAATTCAGATTGAAGATGGAGCAAAACATGTTTTTGTTTTTGATGAGGATTACATCAAGAGAATTATTAGTATGAAATCTAATACCGGGTTAGAAACAATTGTAATTCTTGGTGCATTGAAGGATGTGGAGGATTTAATTGATGAACAGAAAGTTCAACTTAAGAAAGTTGAAATAACACTTAATAAAGAACTTAAAAAACTGCATGAAATAGAAGATCCCAAAAAGCAGGGAAGCAAAGAATATCAAAAGAGAATAATAATTAAGAAATTAAAAGATGATTATAGTTGGGCTGAACGTTATAGACTGATTCATAAGAATAGAACCAAAGCTAAAGTTACTATGGACAGAGTAAAAAAGATAATTTCACATAAGGCGGAGTTCTTACATGATGTGCCTAAAAATATCAGTAATAACCCAGAGGGGATGCAAACATGGGCCAAAACAATGGTCCAGGAATGTAAGAAATCATTTAAGAATGATTTAAATCTTTATGTAGATACATCTGAAGATGCAGATATTATTACAGAATCAATAAATCTGAAAGGAAATTCATTTGATGAAGTTGCATTTACTAATATCTTGAAGAAAACTTTTGAGAAGCCGAAAATAATAGAATCGGATGAACTGCTTCGTCTTGTCACAACTACAATTCAAGAAAAAGGGATTAGGTTTATAAGTGATGTAAGGGCTGAATTTGAGGAGGAAAAAGTAGATAGATGTCCCTATTGTCAGCAAAAGGTAAATAGTCAATGGAAAAAAGATTTATTGTTATCTATTAGCAAGGTACTGGAAACTCAGACGAATGATTACATTTCTAATCAGATAGAACAATTTAGAATCAGTGGGTTACCAGAGATAGATTGGAAAAATTTTCAACCTTTGGGAAAACCTGAACTGGTGGAGAGTTGTAAAAATGCAATTGAAGTATTAATAGGAAAAATATCCTATATTAACCATTTATTGGATAGGAAACTAAATAATCCATATCAGCCCATAATAAAGGAGGCTAAAAGTATTGAATATAGCTCTGCTTTCGCTAGTGCGCTAAAACAGGTAACCTTATTGAATAATGCAGTTGAAAATTATAATGAGGCAATAAAAAATCATCAAAAACTGTATCAAAAATTATGTGGTTTAAATGATTATATAGCATTTTGGGAAATTTATGGTTTATATAGCATCTTGGAAATCTTGAACCAAAAGTATATGGACCAGAAACAAACCGTTGATCAAATTGAAATAGCAAAAGAAACTATAGAGAAAAAGATTACGAAATTGGAGGAAAAGAAGAGACAGGTTAATATTGCTGTTGATGAAATCAATTCTTCCTTAGCATATATCTTTTTATCAACTGATCGACTTAAAATCGTATATGATAATTCAAACAATGAATATAAAATTAAAGTTAAGCAGCAAGACGTACACCCTGAGGATATTTCAGTGGGAGAAAGAAACGCCCTTGCGCTTAGTTATTTCTTTTCCGAAATAAAAAAGGAAAAAGAACAGGAGAAATTTTATAAAGATGAGTATCTTCTTGTTATAGATGATCCTATTTCAAGTTTTGACAAGGAAAATAGGATAGGTGTAATTTCCTTTTTAAGGAAAGAGCTGTTGAAATTCAAAAAAGGAAACATAAATACTAAGATAATTATAATGACACATGATATGCAAGTATTCTTTAACCTGCAGAAAATGTTTAACAGTATGGCGGAAGAGTTACAAATCAAAGTTGGCAAGAACTTAAAACTAAACAAATTAGAAAACAATCAAATTATTGTAATTAATTCTAAGGGCTTTCACGAATATAGTCATTTGTTAAAATGTATTTATCGTTTTGCAAGAGGGGAGTATTCTGATGATTTTAATTTAGAGATTGGTAATATGCTAAGACGAGTAATGGAAGCATATGGTACTTTCTTATATAAAAAAGGTGGAGCTAATTTATTTAATGTTAATATTATCGTAAATAAAATAAGCAATGTAGCACGGCGTGAATTTTTTAGAAATTGCATGATCCGTCTTTTTGTAAATTCGGAGAGTCATTTTGAAGAAGATGTGCAAGCTTTGAATGATATCCAGTTTTTTGGCACATTGTCAGCTAAAAAGAAGCAGGAATATGCACGATATGTACTTTGTTTCTTATATTCTTTAGATTCGATACATGTATTAGCTCATCTAGGAAATAAAAAGTTCCAAGATGATAATGAATTCTCAATAGAAAATTTGAAAATGCAATTTGGAAAATGGATTGAGCAAATTGATGAAATTGCAGAAATCAATGTAAAGAATCAGGGAATGGTTAATGATTAATATTTTTGAGAGAAAGTTTTTAACGCGGAACAATCTAAGATTTTGATTGTATTCTTCGGTCGATTATGCCATAAACCATTAAGTAAGCTATATAACAGATGAATATCATTATCAAAACGCAGTAGCATTTCTGCTAACTCAAAATACTACTGCGTTTTGATATTTAATTTCTATTTGTTCAAGGCCGGCACACCTTGCATGGCACATACCCGGCATGAAGGGCCTCGTTCTTTGTTTTGAAGTACACTCTATGATCATTGCGGATTTTTCGTTCGAAACGACAGCCTTCTGTGTGAAATTTGAAACTGTTAGAGTTTCCGACATAGGCGAAAGCAGAACTGGTCATACAAATCAGAAGGGAAGCCATAGCCAGGGATTTTTTCAGTGTTTTCATTGTCACTCTCTGCAAAAAAATACATAGAAATAGAATTTATTTCTTATCAGACTAGCAGAAAGTGAAAGAATATACAAGCAAGGAATTAGATATTCCTATAGATAAAAGGACGAAACGGTTTAATAGCTGTTTTGTCCTTTTGTTTCTTTAAGGGCACTCCAAAAAAGCATGTATAGATTTGATACAATATAGTAAATCACGGTTGACATATCAGGGGAGGAAGGAGCGACTTATGAGGGATTGGAAGGATAAACAGCCTATACTGGCTATATGTTATGATTTTGACTATACACTGTCGCCTCAGAATATGCAGGATGGATATATTTCCTCAGTTGGGGCCGATGTAGCTGAGTTCTGGCGGAAGTCCAATGATTTTGCTAAAGATAATAATATGGACAGTAATTCTGCCTATATGTATAAGATGCTGGATCTGGCGCGGGGAAAGATTGTTCTGAACCGGGAGAATCTGGCTGCCTATGGAGCATCTGTCCATCTCTACCCTGGGGTAGAGGGATGGTTTGATCGTATTAATGCCTATGGCCATCTGCATGGGATAACGGTGGAGCATTATATTCTGTCATCAGGTCTTCGGGAGATGATAGATGGGACGTCCATTCGAAAACATTTCCGGGCTGTATTTGCGAGTTCATATTATTACAACAGTCGTGGAGAGCCAAAGTGGCCTGCACAGGTCATCAATTATACCAACAAAACGCAGTTCCTCTTCCGCATTGAAAAGGACATTCTGGATGTAAACAGCATGGAAGTGAACAGGCATTATGGGGAGGGGGAAGTGAGAGTTCCTTTCCGGAACATAGTTTATATGGGGGATAGCCGTACGGATATTCCCTGTATGAAACTGGTAAACAGTATGGGTGGTCACTCCATTGGTATTTATGAAAATGGGCAAAAGGAACAGGTATACGATTTAGTAAAGGATCAGAGAATTCGCTACTTTGCAGAAGCCGATTACAGAGAAGGCAGCCGGCTCGATATTCTTATGAAAGCTATCATAGAAAAGACCAAAAGCTACGAAAAACTCGAGAACCTTCATCTGGAAGATATGAGGGAGTATAGAAAAGATAGAATTGAAGAATGAGGGGCAGATTGGCTCCACTCATCTGCACAAGGATAAAAAGAGACCTCAACGAGGTCTCTTTTGTTGCATATATAAAAGAAGAGCCAAAGCTTCGCCAATGGAAAGCATGCGAAATGAAGCTAGTCTGCTATGAGGTGAACCGTAAGGCCGCAAACTACGTTTGCTGTCTATGCGAATGTTGATTCTGCGAATAGAATTTTTATAAAAAGGCAAGAATGCCAAAGCCAATAAAAGGAAAGCTTGCCAAACATTTCCCGTTCTGGAGAGAAAGGGAAACGTAGAATCCATCATGTCCTAATATAGGAATTTGCTTTGTATAACTAAAAATTATGGATTGCAAAAATAGTAGCTCCATTTTCGAGTGATTAATGACAACATATTTCTGTTATTCCTTCATCCAAACATAGAGGATTCTACTTTCCACCATCTGCTTGTCAGATGGTCCCCCTCTCTAGAGAGAGAGGGAAATCGTAGAGTAAGAATTTCTTTAGCGAAAAAATGGAACCGCTTACTTTTATGGCAAAAGGATATATTTTCGTGAAGGCCTTTATACACAGACATATGCCAGGGGGTAATGGTTAGATAATGGAATGTTCTCTTGTAAAAAGAAAAACAAGCAAAAGCTGATAGATGGAAAGCATACGTAAGCGGAAAATAAATCGGTGGGTTTAATCTCCTGGCTGTTTGTGAGACAATAGGCTCATCAAACAGGATGAATTAGA
>OGYX01000642.1_pt1 | contig 26873 bp, 58 predicted proteins | sample 1576601 | NCBI WGS metagenome assembly OGYX01 (sample SAMEA3541561, study PRJEB24748) | human gut metagenome | biome: human gut; feature: human-associated habitat; material: faeces | place: China | collected 2012 | reverse complement strand
ATGACCGCAAGAACGCCAGCAATCTCCTCCGCGTTAGCTGCCGCCTTTTTGTACTGATCCCATTTCTTGTTGACCTCTGAATTGATGAGGCTTATGTAGATTATCGGTGTGTCGATGTCGTTTACGGATATTTTTATGCCGAGATCGCTGCATACACTTGATACCTTACTTGCTGTTGCTCCCAGAAGAGCTCCGGTCAGCCCTCCGCCCATTGCTCCGACTGCCGTCCCGAGCAGACTTCCTCCGACAACATCGTCGCCATTTTCCACCACGGAATAGTCGAGAAGCTCTGAAAATGAATACTGCCTAGGACTTACAGATGGAGCACACCATGTTTGGTCGTTTTCGTTCACATAGAGATAGTCGCCCACACACTTTGTTGCACTGGACTTTGCCGCAGTTAGTGCTGTCTCTGTTTTCGCACGCTCATCTGCCGCACGCTTTTTGTCGATGCTTTTTTTTGCGTTTCCGATAAAAAGAGCGGCAAATAAAAGCCAGATGATCATCCTAGTCAAGTGCATATCATCATCTGAAAATCCGGAAATAATTGCAATTATCACACAGCCAACCGCAATCTTCCCTCTAATTGTTCCTTTAATTATGCTTATGATGCTGTTCGTGTCAACATTACTATGATCTCGGCTCATTACGATTCCTCCTTTATTTTAACACAGTATACCATATTTTCTCCGTACAATGAAACTGCAATTTTTAACAAAGTTTATCAAGAAACTTGTTTGATACAACGGTTAATGATTGCCATTCGGAAATATTTAGTAAAATACAATAACTTTCGCAAATATTTTGCTTAATTGCCAAAATCTATTGACATGGCAATTGTTTGTGGTACGATAAAGTTACGAAAAAATACATCAGAATAACGGAGGACCACAAAATGTACGCTGTTGTAGCCGTTTACCCAAAAGGAGATCGGGTTCTGGTTGGATTTGCTAACAGCCAGACCGATGTTGATGGTCTGGTTTGTGACTGCATCAATACGAACGGGCGCAAAAACCTCGAAAATGCAGGGATCAGAATCTGCGTAGAGTTGGCATGTTGATTTTTTTTCGGAGTAAAGTTACCGATCGGCAACAGAAACGGAGGACTTGGAAATGCTGTATGATTTGTTGGTTGATCTGATTTGCGCAAGCACTCAGAAAGACAAAGAACGCGCATATCGACAGCTTGAACGAATTGGCGTTGATCGGGCTACCGCAAACGCTCTTGCTGCCGATATCAAAGCCGGAATGTAAGGAGGCTCTCATGGAGCATGAGTTCATAAGCGACAAGCTTGCTTGCTTTAGGATCAGCGTAACTGATCGAATCTGGTTCTTCAAGCATGATGGCGTTGTTAAAGCTATCGCTGTGCCTGATGGGCTCCACGTCACCCTGAGCGGACGATCCGATAGAGAAGTTATCAAACTGATGAGCGAACGCCCGTTCGGAAAATCGTATCCGTCACATGTTCGATGCGCCGTTCTGAGCGTGTTTCGCAATTGGCTATAAAAGGAGAAGGAAAATGGATAAGAAAACGCTGAGGAAAGAACTTGAAAGCAGTATGCCTCTCGAGCTGGTTCTCGACCTGACTACCGGCCAGTGCGGCTGTACGATTTATAAGGGAGTTGGCTTTGACGATGATCCATCTAAGTTCCCGGATCACATCTGCTACATCCCCGATATGGAGTTGAATGATATTCCGTACAATAAGCCTTTCTTGTCGGATGAAGAAAGAAACACCATCCTCGAATACTGCTACACCTTCCAAGACTTCATCGACCTGTGCCACGGTGACGTCAACAAGGCAAAGATTGTTTACGACAACTGCGACTGGCAGCAGCCGTCTTCAGAATATGAGGAAATGAAGCAGATTGGATGGGGCGACGACTATGAGCAGCCGTGGCACGCAGTAACCAGATGGTGCGCCGATGATGTGATTGGAATCGCAAAATCCGCCGGGATCGAGATGACTGATGAACAAGCCGAAGATTGGTGGAGAGAACATGAACGGGGATTTCGGCAGATGATGGTTCAGGCCGGAAATGAAATCCTCGAGACTATGATTAAATGAACCCGGGCTTGCTTTTATACTGGTTGATTCACACACTCCATCATCTCGGAAAAGATAAGAAGCTCACAGCTTGTTTTCTGCCCAGAGCGGCAAATGCGCAAAATATTTTCGTCGATACGCCGAAATTTGACATGATCGGTAGGTGTGCTACGATAACGTTACGAAAACACACACCAACGAAAATATGGAGGTTCAACATGAAGAACATATCCTTAAAAAGCCATTACGAAAAGCGCCCCACCAACTGCGTTATGCTCCATGAGATGTCTCCAGACTCCTACTGCATCGGACTCGTCCACCCGGGAGAGGAGGATGAGCGGGAGATCTACTGGGACATGAGTAATGGCAATATCTATATCGAGCTGAGAGACCCGGATTTTGAGAACAGCACTGACTGCTTCGGAATCAAGAACGGCAGGCGCGCTTCCTTTGGTTGGTTTTCCCTAATCGGAAACTGCAAGAGCGAAGATCGCTTTGACGCCGAAGAAGAGATGCAGCGGCTGATCGAAAATGCAGAGCTTCTGTAAAAATTGGAGGATAAAAATGCTTACTGATGAAATGATTGCTCGAAAGATCGTTTTGGATCAAAACAATGGATTTTCCTTGTGCCCTCGTTGCGGCGGGAGGATGCCGGATCCTGTAACTCATGGGGCACTGAGCCGTCATGCTAGTGGCGTATACATCTGCGAGATGTGCGGCATGGATGAGGCTCTCCGAGACTGGAAGGGGAATGCGTTGCCGTTATCTTCGTGGAAGCTTGTTCGCAGCCGTAGATATATGCACGACAAGAAAAAAGCGGAGATCAATGTCGTGGCCGATCAGCCCTCCGGCGGCGTTAAGAACCTGCGATCCATCGGTATGGACTACTTCGGCCGCGAAGTGTTTGTCGATGAACTGGGCATGGCTTGGAAATACACCGAACCCGGTGCAATGCCACGGGAGCGGCACGACAAGGTTTATACTGCGTCCGGCAATGACCGGGACGGCGAACCCAGCCTGCCGATGTCGGATGAGTTTGACTACCGGATTATCGACAATTGACAGGAGGACTAAGCCATGAAGATTATTTCCGGCAAGACCGAGATCGCTGCAGCAATCAATTTCGGTCGGTATCCTGTTATCCGAATTGACATGAGTCAGACCGACGACTACGGCGTTATTGGCGCTCCGGTCAGAATTGACAATGGCACATTCTCGACAGGTGAGCCGTATTTTGTCCGCTGCCATCTCCGTATATTCAAGGATGAAAACAATCTGGTATTCAATGCAGACGGAGTCGCCCTGAAAGCGGACCTTAGCTACAAAGACTACGAGCGGATGTTGGAATACGCCAACGCTCCGATCATAAAGCCCGATCAAGACATCATGGTTTGCATGGTAGACAGCAAGCGTTGCTTTGTTTGTGCGCCCGTTGTCTTGCGGACGGGGAAGCGCGTTGATCCATACTGCGTAACCCCGCTTGATCTGGAGCCGTGCAATATTCCCGGCTTTGATTAAATTGGAGCACGACCTACTGAAGATAATCAAGAAGTTAATCAAGGCCTTGTATAGATGCTCTAATAAATTGCGGTATATCGCAATTTTATTTGACTAGGTTGGTGGTTGTGCTACGATATAGTCGTAGAAAAACTACACATTATCGGAAAACAGGAGAATTTAACTCATGAAAACTTCTGAAGTTCGCAGCTCTCTCCTCAATCTCGCTGAAAAACTTGACAGCCAGTGGGCATACGCCAGCCAGCTTGCAAGGAGACAGGAGATCGAAGGGCTTACTCTGTATGATGATGAAGGGAAGCCATTCCCTAATGCTGCGCAGATCTCGTATCGCGGGATGACATCCGCCTTCGAATCGCTTGGAGGAGAGTGGCACAGGAAGATCAATGGTAGCCATCGGCTTTGCCTGTATGGCATGTACGTTGAAACCTATCCAGATGATGAGGTGTGAATATGTTTGATCTGCGAGAACACAAGGGTCTCATTCGTCGTTTGGTTTCCGAGGCGAACAAAAATGATGCCATTTGGCACTGGTCGCTAAAAGCTCTCAGCAAGACCAAGGCTAGCATCTTCTGGAGTTATCTGGAGTACGGAGGCCAGAAGCCGTGTTTCACAATTGAGCTTGACGAGACTGAAGACGACTGCATGATCCGCGCGAAGGACGAGCACGGAGACACCCTCAACTGCGAGATGGTTGAGTGCAAAGACCTGCCTCACCTGAATACGCCGATCGAAGAGGCGATCAAGATGATGGCCTACACGATCATCAATACGGCTCACAGTTGCTACTGATTGGAGGCTTTGAAATGGATAGCAAGATATTCGATCTGAATGCGGCATTTATTGTGTCCACTGAGTCCAGAAAGTTTCTCGTAGTCATAGAAAACTGCAATATTGAATCAGATATTCTGTTTCAGCTCTGCCAACGCATCGTAACTCTCGAAGATGAAGGCTGTGTTGTCACCGGTGTTGTCAGAATCCTTTCTGACGGAACCAGACCCCGGGTTGCTTTTCGCGGAACAAAAGAGTACAAATCTGCAAAGCGGAACGCGCACAAGTCCTCTGATGCTCTTACTGGTCGGTATGCCAAGCTCGCTGCCGACCTGAAAGCTGCCTATGAGTACGGCAAGGCACACATGGGTACTGACGATGGCGGGACCTGCAACTTCGATTCTCCGACGCTGTACCTTCCAAGATGGAACAAGGAACAGGTCAAGGCTGCTGTTAAAGCCGCCGGGCTCAACAGCTTTGAATGGAAACCGTTTGGCAGGCAGAGGGCGTTCTTGGTTGTGTCTGTCCCATGCGCTGGTCAGGGCTATACAAGAACGAATGCGGCCGAGGCGATGAGTAAGCGACTTGGAGAACTTGGTTACGACTCTGGGATGTACTACCAGATGGACTGACTCCGCAAAAGGCTCTACAGCCTTTTTAATGATTCGTTAGATACCATCACTCATTGGAAAAATGTTAAATGATTTCACGAATTGCTGAAAACCTCAACAATCGAAAAATGGACTGAAACACGTCGTTTTCCTATTGACATGGTCGGTAGTTCTGGTACGATACGTTTATCGAAAAACATTACGAATTATCGGAGGATTTCAATTATGACTACTTACCGTGAACTTATCGCCCGCCGTGATGAATTTGAATTTATGAGTGTTAGCTGGAGAGGAGTCAACAGTCTCATTCAGGAGTACCTCAAGGCTCAAATCATCGCCGGTCACATGGAGTTCGCCCGGATGGTTATCGGGGATCTGTGCGATGCCGCAGAATCTGGAGCTTACGACAATGACTCGTATTTCAAGAGCATGTATGACGAATGGGTCAGTTGGTTTAAGTTTTGGGGATACAGTGAACAGGCTGACGAACTTGTCGATTTTGTCAACGAACCTGCATGATCGGGTCGAAGAGATCGATGGTTGCGCCTTGCTTTACCAACGGAGGAATGAAACATGAAAAAGGCTGATATAGAACTGATCCATATCGGATTGAACACTTTGTCAATCTCTCTCGATACGAACTGGTCCATAATGAACGGACAGAGCGCTAACCCTGAAGAGAAAAACGCCAGCAAGGAGCGGTATCACGGGATGCTCAAAACGCTCTGTTTCATGGGCGGTGACTGGGCTGTGGATGAAAATGGAAAGCACCGCGTTTTTCTGGCCGGGATGTCCAGCCAAGACGTTGATAAATACGTCGGAGAAGAATGATCCGCCTGATGATGACCGCCGGCACCGGTCGAAACACCCGAAAGGGTGTCGCGGAAGCCAAACCGCAATGAAAAATCAAGGAGGATTTTACTATGGAAAACAAAAATGCCGTTGCCGTTCACGAGTGGAAGGATGATCCTAACTGCTTCCTGCGGATGCTGAATAGCCCTGCACAGCAGCGGAGCCGCGCAGCCCGCCGCCAGAAGGATGCTGACCAGGAGAGGTTCAACAACGTCCTGAACGCCGTTGCCATCGGCGCAGCAGCCTTTGCCGTCACCCTGCTCGTTATCTGCTTCGTTCTCTGATGGATGATGGCAATGAATCCGATGTATGATTGCTCAGGTTTGCTTGACCGGTTCGGCGGTGTAACGGAGCCGCCTGACGACCGGGATGTTGAAGATGAACCTGAATGGCAGCGGCCGGAAGAAGCTGATGCTGTTTGCTGGGATGGTTAAGGAGGTCTACTTATGTTGAACAATGGGAAAAACGAAATGCAAGAAAAGAAATTTGAGGTCTTTGCGCAGATTCGCGCCGCTCTGACCCAGCAGGACATCGATGACATCATGGTGTCCGCCCTCGAAGGCGGCATCAACTACTGGTGCAGGCGCGTTGTCGTGCAGGGTGACTACCTCGGAGAGTATGCCAGCGAGCAGATTTCGCGTGGCGGAAAGCTCGCTGTCTGGCTCGATGAGCCGTTCGAGGATAACAAGACCTGCTATATACTCGACCGCGACAAGTTCCTTTACGGCTTCAAGCTGTGGCTTGAGAACGCTCACGCCAACTGTGATGTCGTTGACAATGTTGATGGCTCCGTTGACTGCGGACAGATTGATGCCATCTGCGCAGATGAGATTATCCAGCACGCGCTTTTCGGCGATCTGGTGTTTGGCTGAGAAGGGAGGTGGGCTCATGAGCTATACCCCGCCAGAAAAAATGACCATCGAACAGCTCAAAGCAGAGGTCGATGCTTCCTTTGAGGAGTGGGAACGCATCAAAGAGAATGGGTGTCAAGATCCATCATGGCCTGATGGAGTCAACATGAACCTTGTGCGGAACCACATTATTTTTTGGTATCAGTATCTTCAGGAGAGGATCTCTGCTTCGAATGAACAGCTTTCTCTCTTTGACGTGAACAACGATCCAATCGACAAACGCCCTGTTCCACCCGTTGTTCCAAATGCCTACATGGCTCCAAATGGAAAGCATTCTCACCGCCTTGACAACGACCCTATGTGGCCTAACATCGTCCACGATATCTAACACAAAGGAGAAGTACTATGAAGAAAATCAAAGTTAAACTGACATTCAAGGAACCTATTCTCGGCACTTGGCCGGCTAATCCCAATGTTGCGCGAGAGTTTATCGCATCGAAGTCCCCTGATGCTACTACCGTTGAAGATGAAATCGCTGCCCTTGGAGCCGATGCGGTGGCAGACAAAGGGATGACTGTTTTCCCAAGAGATCCCGATGGACGCCCGATTTTTTACGATTACCAAATTAAGGGGTTCTTTAAGGACTCCTGTGGTATGCTCTCCAGAATCGGCGGCAAGACCGAAACTGGAAAGAAAAAGGCCGTGAATGAGTCTGGAAGGATTACGGCTTACAAGAAGACTATTGACGGGTTGATCTTCGTTGAACCACGCATGATCCCCATTGTGTTTGATGGGGAAATTGGTGATTGTCAGCGCCCTCTCCGCGCACAGACAGCGCAGGGTGAGCGCGTCAGCCTCACCAACAGTGAAGAAATCCCTGCAGGAGCTACCTGCGAATTCTCCATCGTTCTCCTTGATGAAAGCCACGAAAAGGCTGTTCTGGAATGGATGGATTATGGCTCTTTACGTGGTATCGGCCAGTGGCGAAATTCAGGCAAGGGACGTTTCGACTACGAAATTGTAAAATGAATGCTATGGCACGGCTAAGCCTCGACTCGCAACGACAAGCAAAGGCAAAGCTCGGAGAAGCCCCGAAACGCAGTGGCCATGATGTGAAGCAAACCGCACAGCAACGGCTTCGATATGAAATGGGAAGCACTGCTATGGAGAGGAAAAGCAAAAAGACGATGCGCATAGCCAAGTCGTTGTATAGCAAAGATAAGAAATGCGAGGAATGCTCACCGACGCAACTGCAGTGAACAGCTGAGAATATCCAGGAAGTGCGGCGCAAAGGCAAGGAATGGCAAAGAGATGCAGCGGCATTGCCTAGAGAGGTAAGGAACGGCTATGGCATTGCGTAGAACTGACCAGCAAAGAGAAGAACAGCATTGAAAAGGCATGGCTTGGTGGGTCGTCGCAAGGGCACAGCTCGGAGAGGAAGTGCCTCGCGCAGCAAAAGCAGAGTATAGAGATGAACTGCAAAGGCAAAATGGAGGTTGAACAACATGGCAGACATTAAAGACAAAATTTCAAAGCTTTTGGCTCTTGCCGAAAGCCCAAACGAGAACGAAGCCAAGATGGCACTGCTCAAAGCCAGAGAGCTTATGGCTCAGTACAAGCTCACACCCGAAGAAATCACCCGGGAGAAAAGTGAGGTCGTGAAACGTGAAGTTCTCGGCATCAAATGCACAAAGATGACCAATGACTGGATCCCTACATTGGCAAGTGTTATTGCTTCCCACTACTGCTGCAAGGCATATCTATACCGGGAGCAGTATTCCAAAACCAGTCAGATCGGCTTGATCGGACTTGAAGATGACTTTGACATCTGCAAAAAGATTATCCTCTATGCGGTTGAGTGCGTTCTGTCTGGAACCCGGCGGATTGTGAAGAACCCTTATGAACCCGCCGGGAGACACCGTAAGAATTGCAACGCATACGGTTGGGGGTTTGCCAAGGGACTTCGCGAAGCGTATGAAAAACAGGCTGAACAGCACCAAGAGTGGGGACTGGTTATGAGCGTTCCTTCCGCCGTCACTGATGAAATCAAAAGTCTCTGTGGAAAGGCAAAGCCCAAGCCTTATGGAACTGGGCGCTGTGATCGTGGCAGTTCCGATTTTGCCCAGTCTGGTTACGAAGCAGGAAAGCAGTTTGATCCGAGCCGCAGAATCGGAAATTCCGAACAGCCCGCATCTACTCTCACAGCTTGAAAAAGGAGAAAAATCTATGAATGGTACGTTCTATCGTGGTGAGATTTACTACGTCAATCCCGGAAACGGCGAAGTTGGAAGTGAAATCCGAAGTGGTCGTCCCGGCGTTATCGTCAGCAACGATCTAAACAACAGGCATTCAGCCTTCGTTGAGATTGTATATTTGACAACGAAGGATAAAAAGCCTCTGCCAACGCATGTTCATGTTGAATCCTCTGGAGTTTCGGCCACCGCGCTGTGCGAACAGGTCGTAACTGTTGATAAAAGCCGCCTGAGCACATACATTGGCACACTTACGAGCGCCGAGATGAAAGATGTCGAAAAGAGTATTGTTATCAGCCTTGGACTTGACGATTATGTTGCTGCCTCCAAAGAGAGCGCATTGGACCCAACCAGACAGTGTTGCTCTCATTCTGAAAATTTGAAGCTTCGATTCCACAGCGATTCTGAGTATATCGCGGCTTGCGCACAGCGAGATGCCTACAAGGAACTGTGTATGAAGCTTATCGATCGAAAGTGAGGGAATCCGAATATGAAAGCTGAAACAATCGAGTGGCATGATATCAAAGAAGATGGATTGCCTGATATTGACGAAAACGACTATTGCGAGAACCGTTTCCTTGTTGTCATCCATCACAAATATGTTGCTTTCGATAGAACCATTCAGGATGACGTTTTTGTTCATGAAGCATCAGTCTTATGGGGCGAGTTTGTAGATGATGAATGTGACAGTATCGAGAGGAAACGAAATGGGCACACTTTCACTATCACTCAGTGGGCAAGAATGCCGAAAGGAGTACATAAATGAGCAATCTGAAAGACGATGCCATCAATCTTTTGAATGACTTAAACCAGAGCGGCAACTTCAAATACGGAGATTATAGCGTTCTGTTTGACGCCATTTGCGAGATCGAACCTTTGCAGGATCGAGACGAACAGCTAGAAGCATTGTGGGATGACTTCGGAAATGTTCCGTACAATGAAGAAACGGAAACCATAGAAGAAGACTTTTTGACCTTTTGTGCCGGCACACATCGCTATGATATCTGGAAGTGGTTTGATGAACGGCACAGCAAAGGCGTAGCGTATCTTTTGTATAAGTACGGACGGAACAAGTGCTATGTCTTAAAGCACAACAATTATGCTGATGGCGAGGACTTTGAAATTTTCTTCTATGAGGATGCGGCAAGGATTGCCATGAAGAGCGAGATGGAATCCGTTGTTGAAAACCTGAAGTCCGAAGGCTATGCGCCGGAGATTGTCAATAAGCCTTATCGCCCTGAAGTTTATGTACCTGATACTGGAATATATTACGACTGGGAAATCTTTCCGTCCTCTGTAAACGTTACCAAATGATACGCTATATCCAAATATTACCCAAAAAGATTTCTGAAAATCGCTGTTTTGGCTTGACTTTACCGGCTGGTAATGTATAGTAAAACTACGGAAACTATACTGCTTTACATGGAGGCTTGAAAAATGACTAGAACAGCTGGACAGGTCCCTGATCTGCCGAAAGAAATCGTTGATCGATGGATGAATGAAAATGGATACCCTTGCGGAGCCCTCAAAAAATGTGATGAATGTACCCCGTCCACTTACTCCGCTTGCTCGACTTGGGCAATTTGGTTCAAGAAATCGTGGGGGAATATTTGCTACAATGCGACACAATCGAAAAGGAGAGATCTTGATCTATGAGCTATGACATCAGTCTCGTTGACCCGGTCACAAAAGAAACTCTTGAGGCCGACTTCGTACACCATATCACTGGTGGATCCTATACTATTGGCGGAACCAGAAAGCTCGAGCTCAATGTGACATGGAACTACTGTAAGTTCTACTATGGAGACAAGGCCTTCGGGGACAAGGGTATCAAATCGCTTGATGGGATGACAGGCGCTGAAAGCATTCCTATCCTGAAAAAAGCTATTTCAAACCTTGGAGACGATGTTTCCCCTGTATACTGGGATGCTACCGAGGGAAACGCAAAGAAAGCTTTGTGCGGGTTGCTCGCACTTGCTCAAATTAGGCCTGACGGCGTATGGGAGGTGGTGTGAAGTGGATCTCAATGGGTTCGAAGTATATGATATGAGGGATCGTCCCATTGCATTCTCTATCACAGAGAATGGAATCACATTCAATGCAAGCGCTGCTAAAGCCATTGGATATCCAGCGTATGCTACGCTGTATATCAATAAAGAGGACCGACTACTGTTATTGATGGCATCCGACAAGTACGACGATAAATCGAAATCCTTTTTCACAGGAAAAAGAAAAAATGCTAATGTCAAAAACGTGCGATGGAATAGCGAGTCGCTGAATCGGGATGTCATTGATCTCATAGAGGGAGATAAAACCGGTGAACTTTGCATTTCCGACTTCAGGGTTCGTGGAAGGAAGGTTGATGTTGGAAAAGAGCCTCCGGTACCAGCTGTATTGTTCGACTTAAAAGTTGCGAAGCAAATATTGTGAGGGAGAAGCTATGATTATCTGCGATCCCCAGTGCCCTGACAGATTTCCTGGATGCTCAGATCGTTGTGAGCGGTACAAGGAAAGGCGAAAAGATTACGAAAAAAGAATGAAGTATCTGAAGGATTTTTCGTTTAATCCGTATTGCAGGCACAAAAGGCACCGTGATATTGTTCGAGACGCAAAAAGAGAATAATCCCGCTTTGCTTGTATGGCATTTATGAAGGCATGTGAGGAGGTGCTACTCTTATAAAAAAGAAGAATGTTTATGAAAAAAGGATCAAGGCCCGAAATGATGCAGCACAGATCTTTTGTTGGTGTATCGTTATTGCGTTGAACCAAGAAGAAGGAATCGGTTCAGAACGGCTCGGAAGAGCTTGTGATGAGATGAAGACTTTTGAGGATAAGTTCAAGAACATGATCCAGTCTTCCGGCAGAAAAGCTGCTTCTGTCGAAATGGAAAGGCTCTTGGATGGAGTGTGTGATACCGACATTATCCTTCCTTCTCTCAAGTACCCGAAGACACGCTTTGAAGAGCAAATCCGAATGGCAGAAAACGATGGTGGAAGAATTGCGTGGCTTGTGATGGCTTGCTCCGCTCGGTCTACTTTTGGATTTGGCAAGGATCGTCTTGCTCGTCTAAAGAAAGAATCGCTCGATAATTATCGGCAGTATATTGAATGGAAGGAAAGCGCCGGGGAAACGTATGCGCTCGAACAGATCAGGAGATGCGCCTCTGCTGCACTTAGAGAGACACTGTACATTTCAGACACAAGGAATGACGAGCCTCCCACAAGAGCATACGTTAGAGAGAATGATCCCATTTCAGCTTTGAATGTTTCATCGGCGGTTTCTGCAAATCTTGCAAGAAAAAAAGGCGTAAAAAGTGTTCCACTTCTCGTTCTTAGCCAAGATGAGGCTCGAAAGCAAGTAAAAGCTGTCCTTGATTCGCTTTATCCGCAGGCGGGCAAAAAGTGCTAATTGATAAAATTTCATTGGCCGTTCCTTTCGCCCTGCTGTCTGTGCATGTCTATATCCGATATATGACTGTACTCGGTATTCCGTTATGATGGAGAAAAACAATGAGAAAAAGTATTCTGGCGAGGATGACTGACTTTGTGGCCGATAGTCGCATTGCTCCTGTTGTCATTGGAATTGGCATAGTTGTTCTTCTGTATGTGCTTGTTTCATTGCCACTTACTGCGCTCAAGTTGAAGTTTTTACAGTTTGTCATTAGTGCACTGTAGAAAACGAAAATTTTGATTTGAAAGTTTGACCTTATTGCAATTTTGATGTATGATACATAAAAAGGCAAAACGAGAATGGAGGTGAAACAATGAACGCAAAGGACACCATTACGGCTGCGCTCAAGTCGGTCGGACTTACACAGAAGGAGGCCGCTGCAAAAATAGGATGGTCGCCGTATCAGATCAATGCCAAAATTGCAAAGGGAACGCTTCGAGCTGACGCATTTTTGAACCTCATGGACAGTATCGGAGTAGATGTTACTCTGACGAACAGAGCAACTGGGAAAGAGATCCGCCTGCCCACCGAGGGAGTTGGACGGCGAGTAAAGGCAATGGTTGATCGCGTTATCTACGATACCGCAGCATCCGATGCGCTTGCCAACAACTTCTACGCAGATGGGAAAAATGAGTACTCCGATGGAATGGCTATGGAACTGTACATCGATCAGAACGGTCGATACTTCTTTGCTTGCTATAGCAACCTAGAGGGAGTCAAGGATCGGATCCTTCCCATCTCCGCGTCAGATGCGGCCACATTCATCCGAAGATATGGAACTGCAACACACAAAGAGGATGCAGGCTCCGAAATTCAAGAATAACTTTAGATTTTACACCCCGACGGAATATCCGCCGGGGTGTTTTCTTTTTATTCCGGCAGAAAGGGCCATTCCTTCATCGGGTAAAAGATAAAAAGCTACAAACTGTATTCTATACGAAAACCGCAACATGAAAGAATGTTTCGATGCATCGTCAAAACTTGACATGGCCGGTAGTTCTGGTACGATAAAGTTGTGGAAAAAACCACACGATATCGAGAAAAAAGGAGGTGAATGAGATGAGCAAGGAGTTCTTCAATCTCCCTGAATCCACCAAGAGGATGATCTGGGAGGCACTTCTCGCACGGTGGGCAGCAAAAAAGCCCGCCACCCGATAAACGGATGACAGGCTGCAAGATGAGATTTCCAGACCACATCTTGTAGCCAGTCTACCATCGGAAGGAGATGATGTCAAGAGGTTTCCGGCGGAGTTTGACCTCATAAATCAAGCCCCGCCCCACTACCTCGGCAACAGCCGGGAGATTATCTCGATTATACACCGAACAACAGGAGGCTTCGAAATGAGATGCTGTAATCTGGATCCGCTGCCAGTCGTCACCGGCGATCCGTTTGACTGGCACGATGACTGCGAGTTTTGCGTCACGCTGGCTGCTCGTGCTGCCGCGATCGTCCAGCAGGTCACAAGATACGCTGTCACTCGGTACACCTGCCCAGGACGACAGATTATCGTATCCAAAAGCACGCGCACCACTGGAGGGTGGCAAGTGACCTACTACTGTACCGACCGGATTACCGGGGACATGGTGCCGACAGGACACACCGATTGCGACACAGCCGAACAGGTTGCTGGAGAAATCCCAGAAAGCTTTTGCGCAGCCGATGCTGTCGCATAATCACAATCAGAAACAGGAGAATGCAATATGACTACTGAAGAGCTCTTCCATAAAATGCAATGGCATGTCGAACGCGAGGTCAAGCATTACAAGGCAGATTTCGATATCGACAAAGACGATATCCTTGAGCGCATCGCTAGCCGACGGTTTGGTCAGTACATTTGGGTCACGCGCGAGTGTGGGACTCATTTTGTTTCCACCGGGACATGCGCAGACGATCCGAAGGCTTCCGAGGAATTCCTCAATGCAATCCGAAGGACTTGGCCTGAGCGCCACGAATACATTATTACAATTTCGTCCACAGGACGCCATAGATTCCAAAGGAATGGAATGAAACCGAGTGGAAAGTAATTGCGGATTTCTGCTTTTTTGAAAAATCTTCGGAAAAATAGCGATTTTATATTGACTTTTCCGATCGGTATGGTATCGTAAAGATATGGAAACACAACACGATCAAAAGGAGGCACACAATGGCTGTTTATGCATGTATTTACGGCAAGGAAAACATTGCCGAATATGAAGGATGCGTTCTAAGAACCTACGAGAAAAACGGCTACGAAGATTCTGACTGGTATGCGGTTTGCTGGGACCGCAGCAAGAAAGCTGTTGTTGATGTGAAGTATGACACAACCCGGGCTGGTGGCGGTGGCTCCGCCGTGATCGACGCTACGGATGATGTTATCCGCCTTGCGTATCGGTATTACTGGAGCCTTGGCAGATCCTTCTTCGACAACAGATCTAACCCCGACAACGCCAAGATGATTCGCGTTGGCGACACCGTAAAGGTGGTTCGCGGCCGCAAGGTCAAGAAGGGGAGCGAAGGAACCGTTTTCTGGGTTGGAACCAGAAAGAACCTGTACACCTACCGGGTCGAGGATCGGATTGGAGTGGAAATCAATGGCGAACGAGTGTTCCTTCCTGCCGAATATGTCGAGGTTATTGGCTGGGAGAAACGCCTCGTTACCGGGAGAGCCAGAAAGCAGAAGATTCGAAACTTAGCCCTGAGCTCTATGCCGAGCTGGGCCATCGATAAGCTTGTCAACGGATATAAGGAGGCCGCAAATGATTAAGGACTATAAGCCGTCTTTTACGGAGATCATCACCGAGTACAGCCTCGTGTTTGATGATGGACACCACAATGGGTTCGGCTTTCCCTGTGATGAAAACGGAAAGCTGCCCGAAAACATGAAGTACGAGAAGCCTGCAGCATTCGACAACTACATCGATTGCCTGAAGCATCCTGAACGCTTCTTGCGCTTCAATAAGGTCGTCAAGGAGGAACGCAGCGTTCATAACTGCGCATCTGGCGCTTGTTCGTGCGGAGAACGAGTGTATCTTTATGACCAGTATCAAGGAGCTTGTCAGTGCCCCAATTGCGGAAAATGGTACAACCTGTTCGGACAGGAGCTGATCCCACCTGAAGAGTGGAATGATTGATTGGAGGTTATGTGCCATGACAAAAGAAATGCTGAAGCTGTCTTCAACCGAAGTCCACGCTACAATCCCATACAGTATGATCTGCATGACTCGGTATGGATGTTCGTGGGACACTGGGAGACGCCGCCGGGCGTGGTTGTCCTACTTTTCCGAAGAAGAGCGGAAAGCGGCTGCACGGCTATTTCCTAAAGCCCGTGATTGGACTGTTGGCCGGGGAGTTCCCGCGGTTGTCAGAATGAGCGAGAAGACATTCTTCCTGTGGCAGAAGCTCGGAGAGTTCTGTACATCTATCTAAAGAGGAGGTTGAAGATAATGTATAAGATTCGTGACAAGTACGTTGGGCTTCCGCGGGAAGGCATCGACGAATTCGATACTCACGAAGAAGCGCTGCTGATGCTTTCTGAGTATCGGATTGCTTACGGACCGTTCTGGACGTTCTCTCTCAAGAAGGCTGGTGAAAAAAATGATTAAGATGATTAGCAATCGCGACGATTTTCTCATGACGGTACTAGAATGTGGGAGAGATGATTTGTCACTCCTTGATGATGTGAACTATGATTGGGGAAACATTTTGGAAGACGGACTCTCCGATCTGCGCGGCATAAATGACGTTATGTATGCCGTGTTCGAATATGGTATTGCCAGGATCAATGATTCCATAAGTGATCGAATCGCTGATTTGTCCGCTCGCGGGGAAGAGCTTGACATCGAAGAGAAAAAAGAACTCGAAGAGCTTCAAACTCTTGTCCCAAACGAAGACATTCGCAGCTATCGCAATTGCATTGATACCAGTGTGTGGGCTGAGAATCATGGTGCTGTTTATAGAAAGTACCTTTCTGATGCGCTTGAAGACTTCAGGTACGGCACTGGATTTTCGATAGATACCGGATGGAGCGACGATGAATAAGATTGTAGTTACCGCAGCTGATATCAATAAGGTTCTGGCGTGGCGCGATGAGCATGTTGACCTTGTGAGATCTATGCCACTCGCCCTGAGCGAAGTCGAAATCCAGTGCGTGGAAAGCGAGATTTCGATCACATGCTACCGGAAGGAACGAAAGCTGAAAATGTACATCAGAGATTCTGATGGACTTCTCGGGCATTCCACCTTTGTTCCTTATGACGGAAAAATGTGGGAGAGAACGAAGACTACCCTGCCGTCAACACTGTTTGGATCCCAGATTCAGAGGGATGCAATCACGGTTTACAGCTCGCTCATGGCGCTGATGGTCTACGGAAAAAACTATCCTGCAAATCAAAATGACAGGAAGACAGCCACCGGGAGTGCTACTAAGAAGGTCTCCAAGAAGTCAACTTCCGACGTAACATATATCATTCACTCCACTGGAAATCGTGTTTCACTTGTTCAAAAGGGACATCATACAAGCCCTTCTTGCTCATTTACCGTGAGAGGACACTTTAGACATTACAAGAACGGTAAGACGATCTGGATCTCCGAATATAAAAAAGGAACAGGTGATGAGCACCACAAGACGTACAAGATCTCTCCCAATCGAATCTCCATTTGACATGCTCGGTAGTCATGTTACGATAAAGTTATGAACATCAACCTATTATCGACAAAAAATAAAATGGAGGACAAAATTATGACTATGGTTGAACTTCGACACAAAATCTGTGAGATGGGAGCTGCCCGGGCGGAGCATCCTTATGGAACCCCTGAGTTTAATGCTGCTAATGATGTGCATGGAGAAATCTAAATGAAGGACTGTCTTATAAAATGTAAGAAGTGCAAGCACTACTATGCAATCATGATCGGGCCGGGAGGTGCTGGGTATAATCCCTATCCGTGCTGTCAGCTCTATACCGACACCGGAAAGCATCCTAATGTGCTCACTCAGGAGTGCTTCGAAAAAAGAACTGTAAGGAAGAAGGTGAAATAATGTCCGCAATGAAAGCTGCTGCTATTTACCCGGAAATCATCAAAAGGTTCTCTGACTTTAATGATGGTCGTCTCGATGAATGGAATCGATACGTTTCCGATGTAAAAGAGAGGTGCGAGTATCACGATTTTCTCACACGGATTTCTTGGGATCTCCTGCGTTTGTGTTTCACCTCCATGGAACTCTGCGAATGGTACAGGAAGTACAATATCAATGACAATCACATCACCACTGCCGTTCGGAAGGCGTATGTTGAAGTTTTCGGTCCTGTTTAACTCAAAAACGATATAAAAGCCGTCGAACTTACATCTTTTACGTCTTTTTATGAAAGTATACTTTAATAAAATGGAAGGTTGGTAAATCATGAAAAACGAATACATGGAACTTCAGAGCCGCCAGCAGATGGAATTTAATGAGCTGCCCCTCGGATTTGCTTTTAGCGATGAGCAGTTCAAGAAGATGATGGAGGGGTGGGGGCTTACCATCGGCGACACGGACAAAATCGCCCGCGTCGCTGGCGGCGCGTTCATCCAGAAAAGGGACCTTGACAGCTATCACGAAATTGTCAAGCGTTTTGATAAAGAACTGAAAGAAGCTATTGCCGCAGACAAAACTGGGGATGGCTTCATCTACCAGATGTTTTTGACAGAGCTTGAGAACCATGAGTACAGCTACACCGGAGATGCAGAGGACGCGCTTGATGCACTTGGCTACACTATTGATGAAATCTACGCCGATGATCTCCTGCGCCATGGTTTCGAAAAGGCCATCCAGAGAGCTGCAATGGAGGACTGAAATGGAAAACGCCGAAAAGAAATTCTGGACTCAGAAAGATTTCGATTACTCCAAAGTCAAAATTGGAGACTACGTCGAACAGGCGGTTGTTGACGACGCTATGGACTGCCTCCCTCCCGCGAGCATGAGAAGCGACTGTTCGCAGCTCGGAGAGCCTTACTCCACCAGATTCGACCCTGAAAGCGGGAATTGGAGGTCAACCTACGCAACCTTCAAGCGCGTCTCTGGAGCTTTTCCCAATGGAATTTGGCAGTATTGCGGACATTGCTTTCGCGGAGAAAACGTCGAACGCGGCAAGGACCTCCAAGTGTGTAAAATTTCATGATCCCGGATTGCCAATCGGAAATCAGCATTTCCGATTGTTTAAAATAACGTTGAAAATGTTGAAAGGTGGTTTTTAATCATGGGCACCCCTAAAATTCCGTACACCATTCAGGCCGGCATAGCTGCATCTGTCAACAATGATGAAGCCGTACTCACAATTATGCAGAGCTGTATGCAGAGTGTCGTTAACGATGTCCTGCACGGTGTTGTTTACAAGTATAATCTTTTGGATCTTCCTCTCGTACTCGCTGCTGTCAAGCACGCCGTAAATGGTCTTGAAACCCTGCTTGACGAAGACGACAAGATGATCGAAGAAACTGCTATGAAAGAGATCGGATGCGTCACCATTGACGCTTCAATGCTTCGAAAACTGGCTAAAAAGGAGAAAGACGATGATTGATATGAAATTGATCGATGCCAATGCAGCCATTGAGAATGCAGACAAGCGTTATAACGAATGGAACCTTGCCATGGCTGCGGCAGAAGGGAACCGGCAGATTAGCATGGTTTACAAAAAGCAGGAGCTTTTCAAGGCTGTGAAGAAAGTTATTGAAATCTGCCCGTCCATTGACCTGGACAGCCTACGACCTGTGTCTGAGTGGGAGCTGAACCCGCATAGATTTTCCTGTGAGCACTTCCGATGCAAGAAATGCCACCACATCAACTGTGTGGCTGACAAATACTGCGGTGAGTGCGGTGCAAAGATGACGAATGCTGGCGTTAAGCCGGAGGATCTGCCCATTCCTGAAGAGGAACTCCCGAAAAGCTCCTCTGGATCTTGTGACTTTGAGGAGGTCGAGCTGTAATGGGGCGTGAAGTTGTTGATGCCGAAACTCTTACAAAGTTTCTTGAGAACTGGATCAAAGATATCAATGACGCTCCGTGCTGGGGTACTCAACGGGCCGCTGTCATGGGATCGGCAATTGGATTGCTCGAAAAAGTCCGCACGTTTGTAAAAGAGTCCAGCACACCAGAGTTCGATAAAACCATCGGGCGAAAGATGGAGCCCCTGCAGGAGCGTGATGCTGCACTTGAACAGATCTGGAAGCAATTTGCGGATCATCCCATCAACCCAGAAACGGAGAAAATTGAGGCCCCGTTTCTGCATCTGCCCATGAGTAACGATGACTACTTTGTTTCTTTTGATGCAGGAACCACGAAAGAAGACATCTGGCGGTGGTTTGATGAACGGCACAGCAAAGGTGTCGTATATCTGCTTTATGGCAGACCGTTCTATGAAAAGGACCCCAATGAGGTATACCCTTTGAGAGAACTTGTCAAGCAGAATGTTCCGTTCCTACTGAGCGAGATTTTCCACATTCCCGATTCTGAGCTTGCACCGCATATCATTGAAGCCTGCGTAGATGATCTGTGCGAAAACAGCAATGCCATGTTCGATTACGATTCCATAGATGCACACATTCGTGGCACGTTGGCTGTGTTTGGTATAAATCCTGATGATTATTAAGAATGATGGAGGACTCTCTGATGGGTGCAATTGATAATACCCGCCTTGAAAACGACATGATCGATCACATGTGGTCGTTTCTGCAAATGGGCGGCTTAAAATCCAACTATCCTGCTCTAAAGAGTGCCTGTATGGAACTGCGGCAGATGATGATGCAGAAAACCGCAGGACAGCGTAAAGATCGTCCGCATGACATTCCGTTTGACAATCTGGAGAGAGTTAAAGCAACAATCATAGTTGAAGCCATGGCTCTGGTTCTATCCGGTGATCTTGAGAACCAGCCGGTTGCAAAAGCCATGAGCGAGGAAGACCTTGAAGATATGGTGTCAGCTGCAAAGAAGAATGCTTCCGCCCTCAAAGATTTCTGTTTCGAATGGGACTGCTCTGTATGTCCATTTGAAGAGAGCCAAAAGAAATGTGTTATTCAAACTCCTGCCAGTTGGGATCTTCGTAGATGTGAACTTTTTAAGGAGGAGCGGTAATGACGATCTTGAACTTCTCTCGTGAAGAAAGAGGCTGCTGTGGACGTGCCGATGTCCGGCTCACGGAAGCCGAAGTAAGGATCCTGAGCAATATTCTTTATAGAATGGACAGCCACGATGGGGACGTTACTCAAGCGCTCAACAAAGATTTTTTCGTACTGAGGGAACTTCTGCATCATGGCTGGTTTGATAGGCCTGCCATCGAGATTCTTTGTAAAACAGCAAAAATTGAAAGGAAGGTAAAAAATGACAATCAATAAAATAAGATACGAGCCTGGGGATATAGTCACTCTGGCAGGAACTGAGTTTGTTGTGCTGGATGTTGAGCGTCGTGGCAGCCTGCCGGACAGCCTGTTCCTGCTGGCGCTGGAATCGGTTGGTGCTTCTGAATTTGGCAGCTCTAACAACTACGCAGAGAGCGATCTGAAGAAGGCCGTGGACAAGTGGTTGGAGGACATGGGCAAGAGGGGCCTCGACAATGCCAAGCTCATCCCCCGCGAGATCGACCTGACCACGCTGGACGGTTCCGGCTGCTATGGGAAGTTGTCGGTGAAGGCTGCGCAGCTTACACTGGATGAAGCTCGCGAGTACGCTAGCATCATCCCCAATGCGGAGAGGTGGTGCTGGCTGGCGACCGGTTGGAGCGGTCCCAGCAAGTCGGACGGTGATCTCGCCCTGTTCGTCTACTTCAATGGCGTCTGGGGCTACGACCGCTGCTCCTTCTCTGGCGGCATCCGCCCCGCTTTGAAAATCCCCGCTGACCTCTTGCATTACTCTGCGGACAAGTCAGACTTGAGCGAGGTCTCGACAGACACGTTGGAGAGAGGGGGTGAAGATACAGATGATGCGTCTCGTTGATGTAAACTCCTACAAGCGCATTTTGGAGGGCTGGCTCTCTGGGGTGCACTCCGGTGGGGACGAACAGGAAAACGCAGAAGGCCTGTCAATTTCCAACTGCATCCGCCAGCTTGATGACGCTCCCACTATTGACGCCGAGCCCGTCGTACGCTGCAAGGACTGTGAACACTTCAAGAACTACGGAAAGACATCTTTGCTCGCCGATGGAAAGAACATCAAGGCGGGGTGGTGCTACAGACGGATTCGGTATGATGAGGAGTACAGGATGCAGCCGGACGATTTCTGCTCATACGGGAAAAGAAGGAATGGAGGTAATGGCAATGCGAAAAATTGAGGATACGGAGGAGCAGAATGAGCACTGAACACAAAGCTGTCCTCCTGAGTATCCGACCTGAGTGGTGCAGCCGTATCTTTTCGGGCCGGAAAACGGTGGAAATCCGTAAGACAAGACCGGTCTCGTTGAAAGAACCTTTTAAGTGCTACATATATTGCACGAAAGGAACGAAATTTTTCTGCTGGAAAGCCGTTGACCATTTATATTTCGACGATAGGTCTCATAATCTATTCGACCGCAGGGCTGACGGAATGGTTGTCGGCGAATTTATCTGCGATGATATTCAATGCATAGGCCCTGAAGAATGTGTTGTGAAAGAGGACATCGAATCTGCGATTGCTGGAAGTTGTCTCACTGTTCAGCAGGTCAAGGACTATGCCAGATGGAAGTACGGGATGCGATATGTAGATTTGAAAGACTTGTACGGGTGGCACATCTCTGACTTGAAGATCTACGATGTGCCGCGCGAACTGCAGAGCTTTACTGGCTTGCAGAAAACGAGATTCGGTTTGCGAGAAGTCGAGATTACCAGAGCACCGCAAAGTTGGTGCTATGTTGAAGAAAGGAGTGACCTCAAATGATGGCATTTGCTATTGCCTATGCTTCTGAATGGCTTTCTGTTGGAATTGCGGTATCAACCGCAATTCGTGTTACAGGTAATTGGAAGCTGCTGTGGTTCTTTTTAATTCCTGCATTTTTAGGACCCAGCTATCACCATACCGAAGGTTGAAAAGGAGAACCATTATGGAAAATTTCAGGTTTGACGGAGTTGATTGCTTTGAAGATTCTTCTGAAGCTGATGAAATCATTCGGGATGCTGTAGAAAAGCTTCAGGCACTCATGACCGATAGAGCAAAGGAACTCGTCACTGATTACACCAAAGCGTCATCCAATCTTGACCAACTCCGCCGGGAAATCCACTATGCCAAGGCCGAAAAGAAGCGCGTTCAGGAAGAACTCGAACGTGCAAAAGCCTGTCTCAGCAATTATAAAAGCAACGATTTCCCTCGTGAGCTTGTCCAGAAAATGGCGAAAGCCGTTTGCGGAGATTTTGCTCCCGGAGACGAAGTTTGGATTATTAACGGCAACTATAACTCAATGCCATGCTCTTTTTGCCACGAACTCGGACAGATTTTCGTTACATTTCCTGATGGCTCAGCTGGTAGCATTAGATGTCCGAAATGCGAAGGACATAAGAAGATTTCTCACTTTCAACACCGAACGGAAAAGACAAAAATCTCGGAAATTTACATGAAGCTGTGTTTCCGTTCTGATCGGGTTAGTTACTGGGACACGGATACGATCAGAGTTTCAGGATCTGAAACCAGAGTGCCGCTTGACAACATTTTCAAAACTGAAGAAGAAGCGCAAAAACGCGCTGATGAACTGAACGAAAAGGAACAAAACAAATGAAATGGATTGAACAGATTACGCCAAAGCAGATGACCGAAGAACTGGGAATTCCGTATCATGGCTGGATGCGCGAAATGGATCGTTGCTGGTCTGACGAGAACAGCCAGTATTGTGTTACATCCCGGCTTCTTCGCACCGAATTGGGAAAGGTTGAGCATGTCTGCATCACGTCGGTCAATGGCTGTGGAAAGTCTGATGGATCCGGGGATATCCCTTGGGCCGTAAAGCAGGAAATCAAGAATGACCTGTTTGGAGAGAAGCGCTGCGCCATTGAAGTGTTCCCAACCCAAAATAGGCTGGTTGACATGGCCGACTGCTATCACCTGTGGGTGTTCGAAAAAGGATTTGAGCTTCCGTTCGGCATTCATCCAAAAGACAAGAAGACCACTCCCGTCAACCGTGGTAGCACCCGGATGCGTTGTGTCACCAGCGATGGTCGAGAGATCAGCATGAAGGACATGCTCGAAAATACTGGTTCTCTCGGCGTAATGCATGATACCTATGCCGATGGAATGATGAATTTTCTTGCCAATAATCAGCTGAAAGGATCAGTATGAAACGGATAGTTGATGTTCAGCCACTCATCGACAAGGTTGTGAGCTGCATTCGTACCGATGTGCCAAATCCGAAAATCAGCCTCGGAGAATGTCTTTATCATCTGCAGTCTCTTCCCGTGATTTCTGATGACAGAAGTTCGGAGAAGCCTGTCGGCGAGTGGCTTGTCAGAAAGAGCACTACCTCATCTCTTTTTAGAGAATGCCCGTATTGTGGAAAAAAGTTGTACCCCATGCCAGGGCTGTTGGACACAAAATTTTGCCCTCGGTGTGGAGTCCGTCTCAAAGAAATGTCTGCGAAGGAGTTTGAAAATGGCTAATTTCATCAAAGAATCCGCTCTCGATAATATTCGGAATCTCGCCAAACAGTATGCTGCCATTGGGGATGACCGGTGTGCTCAGCTTCTTGATGCTCTTGCAGAATCCACTCACAATGTCAGCATGGTGAGCGATTCCGAGATCCTCAAGAAGACCTCAACGCGCGATCTCGTCAAAGAACTCGAATCTAGGACCGATGTGGTTAGGACAACGTGTGTTGATCCTTATGACGTTGGTCATTTCAGCGTTGAAGGGCCGGCAGTTGTACTGGAAATCGTTGACTAAGGACGGTATACTTATGATTATTATTGGATACCCGGGGATCGGCAAAAGCTCCTATGTGAGACGCAATGTCTGCGCAATTGATCTTGAAAGCAGTTGCTTTCAAAAAGAAAGCAACTTGGCTGTATCGTACTGCAATGTTGCCATTGATCTTGCAAACCAGGGTTTTGATGTGTTCGTATCATCACATGATGCCGTAAGAAAGGCGCTCATTGCCTCTGGCTATGATGAACTGTTTGCAATCTATCCTTCTATCGACATGGAAAAGCAGTGGGTGACTCGGCTTTATGATCGATATTGGATGACCGGCCTCGAAAAAGATCGGAGAGCCTTTGAGCGAGCGAAAACGCGCTACAGTGCTGACGTTGCCGCGATTGAAAAAGATGTTCTTAGAATGCGCGGATGGTACGAAATCAAAGAACTGGATTACAGGCTTGAAGACATCATTGAACATTTCCGCTACATTTGCTGATAATACAAGGAGAAACGCATGGAAAAAGCAGTTGAAGTCTGCGGAAAGTACACATCCGCAAAGATTTTTACCCATGACTACGATGAGAGATCGTTTCAGCAGATCAAGGAGTTCTGTGATAACCCTGCTGCCGCCGGGAACAAAGTTCGCATCATGCCAGATGTACATGCCGGCGCAGGCTGCGTCATTGGATTCACGGCTGAGTATACCGACAAGATCGTACCCCATGTGATAGGGGTCGATATTGGATGTGGTATGTTAGCCGTAGATCTCGGAATGCGAGACATTGATCTCGATGAACTTGATCGGCTTATTCGTGAGCGTATTCCTGCAGGATTCAACGTTCATGACGAGCCAACCATGTCTACCGGAATCCTTGATGGATTGTGCTGTAGAGACAAGCTTCATAACATTGATCGGATTGAAAGAAGCGTCGGCACGCTTGGAGGAGGAAATCACTTCATTGAACTTGATGTCGATGATGAAGGCCGAAAGTATCTCGTTATTCATACCGGAAGCCGGAATCTCGGAAAGCAAGTGGCAGACTACTACCAGAATCTTGCCATTTCAAACCTGAAGGGAAAGAACAAGACTGCTGAAGAGAAAAAAGAGCTTATCCGAAAACTTTCTGCTGAAGGCCGACAGAAGGATATCGCAGAAGCTTTAAAGGCCATCAAGCATGATTCTTCCGAAGAAATACCCGACCATCTGTGCTATCTTGAGGGCCAAGATATGAAGGAATATCTCGGCGATATGGGGCTGTGCCAATACGTTGCAAGCTTAAACCGCGGGAAAATACTCCTATCCATCCTCGGAGGACTCAGCCTGCTCAACATCTATCAAGACAGTTCCGTGTTTGAAACTATCCATAACTATATCGATAGCCATGGAATCATCAGAAAAGGGGCTGTTTCCGCCAAGGCAGGGGAGAAGCTCTTGATCCCGCTGAACATGCGAGACGGAAGTTTGATCTGCATCGGTAAAGGAAACCCGGACTGGAACTTTTCTGCTCCGCACGGTGCCGGAAGGCTGTATAGCAGGAAGAAAGCCCGTGAGACATTTAGCGTCGAAGAATATCGGAAGCAGATGAATGGCATTTTCACCACTTCTGCCGATGCATCTACCCTTGATGAGTGCCCTATGGCCTATAAACCTGCAGATGAGATCATTGAAGCCATCGGCTCGACTGCGGAGATTGTGAAGCGCATTCGACCGATCTACAATTTCAAAGCAGGAGGCGAATGAGCATGTGTAAGTGGTGCGGACGACCTCAGTGCGCCTTAACGAAACGGCAGGCTATCAAGCACGGTCCGATTCTTGAGGATAATGTTTCTTTGATGATGCGCCTGCCGTACAATTGCTACCCAGGAACATACTGCTTTCAAGGCGTTCCTGCGTATTACAGCTTGAGTGCACTAATTCCTGATGAGGATGAAGAGGATCCTCATGCTTACATAAGATTTGTGTATGATGAAGATATCGATGCTCCTGACGGATGGGAGTGCCGAGAGGTTCTTGATCCTCTTGAATGGAAAACTGAGGCCGAGATTCAAAAGGCTCTTTGAGGAAAGTTTTTCCAAACGCTTTATTGAACGACCCGCTGATTGTAGAATAGTAATCTGCGGTGAACAAAGGGCCTTGCCCAGCATTCACATCGAACCGAAAGGTTCGCCGTCACGCCAAAGGACCATTTCCCGGTGTATGGATGCTAAACGTCGTGAAAGGAACGGTACTTAAAAATGAACAGAAATCTTAACGAGGCAATCCTTGACATCGCAAAAGCAGATGCGCTCATGTACGCGATCGAGAACACCTATCTCGATGCAGATGATGACCATGATGACAAGGAGTTCCGGAACCGCAAGACTGGGGCCTTCTACGCTGTGTGGGATGCAATCCACAAGGTTGAAGAGGACCTCGATAAGCTCTCTGGGGACTGCACGGTTGTTGATGCCATCCGAGCCGTCAATGAAACCACCTGAAGCCTGAGCAAGTAAAATCCTTTCCATCAGAGCCGGGAGCCTTCGGGCTTCTGGCTCTTTTGCTTTTTCATCTTGAAATGCCCGAGGCTCCATTGTATAATGTATAAATATGAGGCACCAGCCGTGTTTCATATACCAAAACAGTTACCACATGTATCCCATATCTATAGCAGATGCGATGCTGATTCTTTGATTATTTTTCCCGCTATTCTGTTGTTGATGAGCCT
>OGYX01000630.1_pt1 | contig 27218 bp, 28 predicted proteins | sample 1576601 | NCBI WGS metagenome assembly OGYX01 (sample SAMEA3541561, study PRJEB24748) | human gut metagenome | biome: human gut; feature: human-associated habitat; material: faeces | place: China | collected 2012 | reverse complement strand
GGAGGTAATCCATGCAGGACGAAACCGCGCTCTATGGCGCAAAAATGATGCAGCCGGGCCTGACCACGGCGGACAACGAGGAAAACAGCCTCCGTCCCCAGCATCTGGAAGACTACATCGGTCAGGACAAGGTCAAGCAGAACCTGAAGATCTATCTGGAAGCGGCCAAGCGCCGCGGCGAGCCGATGGATCACATCCTGCTCTACGGCCCGCCGGGCCTGGGCAAAACGACGCTGGCGGGCATCATCGCCAACGAGATGGGGGTCCAGATCCGCATCACGAGCGGCCCCGCCATCGAGAAGCCCGGCGATCTGGCCGCCCTGCTGACCAACCTGCAGGAGGGCGACGTGCTCTTCATCGACGAGATCCACCGCCTGTCCCGGCAGGTGGAAGAGGTGCTCTATCCGGCGCTGGAAGACTATGCGCTGGATATCATGATCGGCAAGGGCCCCAGCGCCCAGAGCATCCGCATCAACCTGCCCCGCTTCACGCTGGTGGGTGCCACCACCCGTGCGGGCCAGATCACCGGCCCCCTGCGGGACCGCTTCGGTGTGCTGCTCAAGCTGGAGCTGTACAGCCCCGATGAACTGAGCCGCATCATCCAGCGCTCGGCGGGCATTTTGGACCAGCCCATCACCCCGGAGGGCGCCTACGAGCTGGCCAAGTGCAGCCGGGGCACGCCCCGTGTGGCGAACCGCTTCCTCAAGCGCGTCCGCGACTTCGCCACCGTGCTGGGCGACGGCATCATCGACCGGGATGTTTCCCTGATGAGCCTCAAACGGATGGACGTGGATGCGCTGGGTCTGGATGAGCTGGACCGCAGCCTGCTCCGCGCCATCATCGAGATGTACAACGGCGGCCCGGTGGGTCTGGAAACGCTGGCGGCAGCGCTCGGCGAAGAGGCCGTCACGCTGGAAGACCTCTGTGAGCCCTATCTGATGCAGATGGGGTTCCTGACCCGCACACCGCGCGGCCGCTGCGCCACCCGGCTCGCCTACGAACACCTTGGCCTGAAGGCCCCGGAGAGTGCCTCCCCGGAGGACAACGGCCAGCAGAGCCTGTTTTAAGAGGAAAGGAGGACGCTTATGCGCCCCGCAGATACATGGAAAGATTATGAGCTGCTGGATGCCACCGGCGGCAACCGTCTGGAGCGCTGGGGCGAGACGCTGCTCGTCCGCCCCGACCCGCAGGTGGTCTGGAAGACGCCGCAGAAAAGTCCGCTCTGGGCCAAGGCGGATGCCATCTACCACCGCTCCAATCAGGGCGGCGGCGAGTGGGAGTACCGCCGCCGTCTGCCCGAAAAGTGGAAGATCTCCTGCGGCGAGGGGGAGGACAAGCTGACCCTCATCGTCAGCCCCACCGGCTTCAAGCACACGGGCGTATTCCCGGAGCAGGCCGTCAACTGGGCCTGGTATGCGAAGAAGATCCGCGCGGCGGGCCGGCCCATCAAAGTGCTGAACCTGTTCGGCTACACCGGCGGCGCTACGCTGGCCTGTGCGGCGGCGGGGGCCACCGTCTGCCATGTGGATGCCTCCAAGGGCATCGTGGCCTGGGGCAAGGACAACGCCGCCGCCAGCGGTCTGGCCGACAAGCCCATCCGCTGGCTGGTGGACGACTGCGCCAAGTTCGTCGCCCGCGAGAAGCGGCGCGGCAACACCTACGACGGCATCATCATGGACCCGCCGAGCTATGGCCGCGGCCCCGGCGGCGAGATCTGGAAGCTGGAAGACTGCATCTACGACCTCGTCAGCCAGTGCGAAGAAGTGCTGAGCGACAAGCCGCTCTTCTTTGCCGTCAACAGCTACACCACCGGCCTGTCGCCCGCCGTCATGGAGTATATGCTCCACACGACGCTGGTGCCCCGCTTTGGCGGCAAGACCAGCTGCGATGAGATCGGCCTGCCGGTCTCGGCCACCGGCGGCGTCGTGCCCTGCGGCGCGACCGCGATCTGGGAAGAATAAAAGGCTGTTTGAAAGGCGCTGCTCTGTACAACCTCTCAGTCTCGCATCCGCTCGACAGCTCCCCTGGTAGGGGAGCCACTGGCGAGTCGGTAGCGGCTGTGCTGAATGAGCGAAGTTTTCATTTCCAGAAACAACCGGGCTCCGCTGTTTCAATCCACGACTGCTTGCCTTGCGCCCGATTGGACCTGTGCGGACAGCAGGGCTGGCCCGGCCTGCCAAGGCCTCCCCTACCAGGGGAGGTGGCAATGCGAAGCATTGACGGAGAGGTCGTACGAAGACTCACCTTTTTGCAAAAAAGACATCGTATAGAATGGGGTACAGCCTTTTGAGAAGGCGCACCACCGGAAAGAGAAACACAAATGGAAGAAACGATCCTGACAGCGAATGCGCTGAAATTCCGCTACGACCCGGAGCAGCCGACCTACGCCCTGAACGGCGTGTCGGTGGGGGTCCAGCGCTGCGAGTTCGTGGCCGTTCTGGGTGCGAACGGCTGCGGCAAATCCACCCTCGCAAAGCACTTCAATGCCATCCTCCTGCCCGAAAGCGGCACCGTGCTGGTGGAGGGGATGGACACCAGAGACGAAGAGAAGATCTATGACATCCGCCAGAAGGTGGGCATGGTGTTCCAGAGCCCGGACAACCAGATCGTGGCCACCGTGGTGGAAGAAGACGTTGCCTTTGCGCTGGAGAACCTCGGCGTCCCGCCCGAAGAGATGCGCCGCCGCGTGGACGATGCCATGAAGATGGCGGGCATCTACGAGTACCGCGAGCGCGCCCCGCACAACCTTTCCGGCGGCCAGAAGCAGCGCGTCGCCATTGCGGGCGTCGTCGCCATGCGGCCCGACTGCCTCATCCTCGACGAAGCCACCGCCATGCTGGACCCGCGCGGCCGCGAGCAGGTGATGCAGACCATCCACCGCCTGAACAAGGATCTGGGCATCACGGTCGTCGCCATCACCCATTATATGGAAGAGGCCGCGCAGGCCGACCGCGTCCTGGTCATGAGCCAGGGCCATGTGGTGATGGAGGGCACCCCGAAAGAGGTGTTCAGCCAGACCGAGAAGGTCCGCGCCCTGCGGCTGGATGTGCCCCAGGCGGCGGAACTGCGGGACGAGCTGGTCAAGGCCGGCATCCCCATGCCGGAAGGCATCATCGACACCGGCGAATGCGCACAGGCTCTCTATGAGCTGCTGCAGTAAAGGAGGGCGGACGCAATGGGAAGCATCATCAAAGTTGAACATCTGAGCTATGTGTATAACCCCGGCATGCCCAACGCCGTCACCGCGCTGGACGATGTGAGCTTCGAGGTGGAAGAGGGCGATTTCGTCGGCATCATCGGTGCCACCGGTTCCGGCAAGAGCACCCTCATCACCCACATGAATGGCCTGAACAAGCCCACCAGCGGCAAGATCTTCATCGACGGCCGCGACCTGTGGGCCGAGCCGGAAAAGATCCGGGACTTCCGGTTCCTGACGGGGCTGGTGTTCCAGTATCCGGAATATCAGCTCTTTGAGGAGACCTGCTACAAGGACATTGCCTTCGGCCCCAGGAACATGGGGCTGGACGAGGCCGAGATTGACCGCCGCGTCCACGAGGCCGCCAGCTTTGTCGGCCTGGACGAGGCCCTGCTGGAGCGCAGCCCCTTTGAACTGTCCGGCGGCCAGAAGCGCCGCGTAGCGGTGGCGGGCGTCATGGCCATGAAGCCCCGCATCCTCGTGCTGGACGAGCCTGCCGCCGGTCTGGACCCCGAAGGCCGGGACGAGATCTTGTCCGAAGTCAAGAACTACCACAAGAAGACCGGCACCACCGTGCTGCTGGTCTCCCACAGCATGGAGGACATCGCCAAGTACGCCGACCGGGTGCTGGTCATGTCCAACAAGAAGATTGCGATGTACGACACCGTGGAGCAGGTCTTCGCCCGTGCGCCGGAGCTGCTCGCACTGGGGCTGTCGGTGCCGCAGGTGACGAAGATCTTCCTCAAGCTGCGGGAGATGGGCGTGGATGTCCCGGCGGACGTGTACACCGTGCCCTATGCCGTCAAGATGATCCTGGAAGCCAAACAGCGGCGGGATGCGGGCGAGAGCCTCGTCCTGCCCCGTGAGCAGAGCCGGAAAGGGGGCGTGTCCGAATGCTGAGAGACATCACCATCGGCCAGCATTTTCCGGGCAGCAGCCTTGTACACAGATTTGACCCCCGGCTCAAGCTGGTGCTGACCATCGCTTATATCATCCTGCTGTTCGCAGCGTCCAACCCGCTGGGTCTGACGCTGTCCATCCTCTTCCTCGTGGCGATGTATGCCGTGGCGAAGATCCCCTTCAAGCTGATCTTGAAGAGCCTGAAGCCCATCCTGCCCATCATCCTTTTTACGGCTGTGCTGAACCTCTTCTTCGTCTCCGGCGAGGGCGACCCGCTGGTGCAGTTCTGGATCTTCAGGATCTACGCCGAGGGCGTCCGCTACGCCGTGCTGATGGCCGTCCGCGTCATGGCCCTCATCGCAGGCACCAGCCTGCTGACCTACACCACCAGCCCCATCGTACTGACGGATGCCATCGAGCAGCTGCTCAAGCCGCTGGGCAGGCTGCACTTCCCGGTGCACGAACTTGCCATGATGATGAGCATCGCCCTTCGCTTCATCCCGACCCTCATCGAGGAGACGGATAAGATCATGAACGCCCAGAAGGCCCGTGGTGCCATGCTGGACAGCGGCACCATGACCGAGCGGATCAAGGCGCTGGTGCCGGTGCTCATCCCGCTGTTCATCTCGGCGTTCCGCCGTGCCGACGAGCTGGCCATGGCCATGGAGTGCCGCTGCTACCGCGGCGGTGATGGCCGCACCCGCCTGAAGGTGCTGCGCTGCACCCGGCAGGATTACATCGACCTTGCCGTCTGCATCGTCTGCTTTGCGCTCATCCTGTCCTCGCGGCTGGTGTTCCCGAATTTCTAACCACTTTCTCACCCTCTCAGTCAAAGCCTGACGGCTTTGCCAGCTCCCCCGAAGGGGGAGCTTTGACCGGTTTCGGAAAAGGCGAAAAACCTCGCCCTTCGGGAGAGGTGGCATTGCAAAGCAATGACGGAGAGGGAAACGATCTGCAACGAACTTTTATGAATTTTCTGCTTCTTTTAGCCTACGACGGCACGAATTACTGCGGATTTCAGGTACAGCCCAATGGGCGGAGCGTGGCCCAGACGTTTCAGGACGGTCTGGAGGCCGTGCTGGGCATCCGGCCCGACATCAAGGGCTGCAGCCGCACCGACGCGGGGGTCCATGCGCTGGGCTTTGCACTGAACTTCCACGCCGACACCCGCATCCCGCCGGAAAAGCTGCCGCTGGCACTCAACCAGCATCTGCCGCCGGATATCCGGGTGTTGTCGGCCCGCATCGTGCCGGAGGATTTCCACGCCCGGTATGCCGCTCACACCAAGACCTACCTTTACCGCATCCACAACAGCCCCATCGACTCGCCTTTCGACGCGAAGTACTACACCCGCGTCCCCCGGCGGCTGGATGAGACCAGGATGCAGCAGGCGGCGCAGAAGTTTGTGGGAACGCACGATTTTCTCGCCCTCTGTGCGGCGGGCAGCTCGGCAGCGGCCCACGGCGACACCATCCGCACCATTACGGATTGCAGCGTTGTGCGAAACGGCGACGACCTGGAGATCACCGTGACGGCAGACGGCTACTTATATAATATGGTGCGCATCCTGGCGGGGACCCTGTGCGAGGCCGGTGCCGGGCGGCTGGACCCGGACGCCGTGCCGGGCATCCTGGCCAGCCGGGACCGCAGCCTGGCCGGGCCTACCCTGCCCGCGCAGGGCTTGTTCCTGAAATGCGTAGATTACAAGGGAGAGGGCGAAGCGAATGCGTAAGATTTCCCGCGGCCGTTCGGAAAACGACGAGCCGCTCTCGGCGGGGCGTGTCGAATATCTGGAGCAGGCCCGCCAGCGGGTGCGCACCCGGCGCATCCGGCGGACGGTCGTCCTGCTGGTGCTGCTGACGGCGGTGGTGCTGTTTGCCACCGGCGTGGTGGGCAGCTCGGTGACGATGGCAAAGGACTTCATCGACACGGCCCGCATCGCGCTGCTGCCCGGCTCCGGCTGGCCGCAGCAGACCGGCGTTTCCGAGGTGACACAGGTGGAGCCGCTGACCGGCAGCTTTGTGGAGCTGGGCAAGGAGGGCTGCGTCGTCTACTCCCGCAGCGGCAAAAAGCTGAACAGCATCCAGAGCGGCTACGCCCGCCCGGCTCTGGCCGCAGGCCGGAACCGCTTTGTGCTCTACAACCGGTCCGGCAATGAGCTGCGGGTGGAGAGCCGCACCCAGAATCTCTATACCAAACAGATGGAAAACAGCATCTTCCTCTGCGCGGTAGCCGACAACGGCAATCTGGCCGTGGTCACAGAAGACATCAGCGCCATGGCGAAGCTGCTGGTCTACAACGCCAATATGGAAGAAGTGCTGCGCTGGAGCATGAGCTCCAACGACGGCACCCCGCTGCGGATGGCCTTCTCGCCCGACAGCCGGAAGCTGGCGGCGGCCGCCGTCACAGCCAGCGGCGGCCAGATGATGACGAATCTTTATCTCATCAATCTGGCATCGGGGGACCCTGTGAGCATCGCGAACCAGAGCGGTGTGCCCCAGTGGCTGGGCTGGACCTCGGCGTCCACCCTCCTGGCCGTGTACGACACCCGCGTCGTGCTCTACAACGCGGGCGGCGGCGAGCGCGCAGCCTACGAGTTCGCCGGGAACACCCTGAAGGACGTCTCGGTGGATGCGGCGGGCAATATCGCCCTGCTGCTGGGGTCCGGCCAGCTGCATCAGACCGTGCTGCTGGACAAAAACCTGAACGTCCAGTTCAGCGGCTCGGTGGCATCGGCCAACGCCATCGTCCGGGCGGGCAGCCTGTTCTATCTGCTGTCCGACAGCGGGGTGGAGTGCTGCACTGTCTCCGGCGAGCGGCAGTGGAGCCAGACCCTTGCGGCCAAGCCCCAGGCACTTCTGGCCGACGCCAAGGAGCTGCTGCTGTTCAGCGGCAATACGTCGCAGGTGCTGGAGCCGCCGCAGGAGTAAGGGCTTTGGAGCGAGGGGAGAATGCGATTTGATTGGCACTCTGCGGCAGAAAGTAACAAGGATCATGTTGTATGTTCAAGAATCCGTCATTTATTTTTGATATTCTATGTACGGTGGTCTGGCTCGTTCTGGCCATCCGCTACGCCCGCAAGGGCTTTCTGGCGGGGGTCGTGCAGCTGACGGGCAATCTCATCAGCCTGTTCGGGGCCCGGCAGTTTTCCGGCTGGGCCGCCGGGCAGGTGTTCGAGCGCTTCTTTGCCGGCAGCTTCCGGGACCAGATCGCCGCCAGCATCTCGGCAGACGGGGCCGTCAGCCTCTCCGGCATCGCGGCCCGGTACGCGGGATTTCTGCCGGAGAGCTTCCGGGCTTCCATCGTGGAGGCCTGCGAGCGCTCCATCTCCGCTGTGCTCAACGACAACGCCGTCCTTCTGGCCGACGTCATCGTCCAGAAGGTGCTGGCCCCGCTGCTGACGCCGGTGATCTCGCTGGTGCTGTTCTTCGTGGCATTCGCCCTGCTGCGGATGCTCGTCAGCCTTCTGGTCACGGTGCTGGGGCTGGTGAACAAACTGCCCGTCATCGGCACCGTCAACCGCGGGCTGGGCTATACGGTGGGCGCACTGGCCAGTCTGGTGGACATCTATCTGGTGCTCTGTGTGGTCTGGGCCATCATCGTCATTACCGGCGGCAATCTCACGGTGCTCAACGACACCGTGATGAGCAGCAGCCTTTACTATAAAGCATTCAATTTGTTCAACCCGTTCCTGTAAACGGGTGGGACCTGAAGGAGGAACTATGGTCTGCATTCGATGCCAAAAGCGTCCGGCCATCATCTTCGTCCAGCGGATGGAGAACGGCCAGATGAAAAACGAGGGGTACTGCCTGCATTGTGCCCGCGAGCTGCACATCAAGCCGGTGGAGGATCTGATGAAGCAGTTCGGCATGTCGGACGAGGACATGGACAACATGGAAGACCGGATGGAAAACATGATGCAGGAGCTGGGCGACGGCTCCGGCAATCCGTTCTCCATGATGATGAACATGGGGCAGCCGCAGAGCGGCGAGGATGGGGACGAAGACCTCATGCCCGGCTCCAGTGCAACGTTCCCGCTGAGCATGAACGGCGGAGAGCAGGACGCCCCCAAGGGGGACAAAAAGCCCGGCAAGAGCGGCAAAAAGCCGCCCCGCCGCAAATTTCTGGACACCTACTGCGAGAACCTGACCCGCAAGGCGCGGGAGGGCCGGCTGGACGACATCATCGGCCGCGACCGTGAGATCTACCGCACCATCCAGATCCTGAGCCGCCGCCAGAAGAACAACCCCTGCCTCATCGGCGAAGCCGGTGTCGGCAAGACCGCCATCGCGGAGGGCATCGCCGAGCGCATCGCCAGAGGCGAGGTGCCCGCCGGGCTGAAGGATAAGGAGATCTATCTGCTGGACCTGACCAGCCTTGTGGCAGGCACGCAGTTCCGCGGCCAGTTCGAGCAGCGGGTCAAAGGCCTGCTGAGCGAAGTCAAGGCCGCCGGAAACGTCATTTTGTTCATCGACGAGATCCACACCATCACCTCGGCCGGTGAGAGCGAGGGTGCCATGAACGCGGGCAACATCCTGAAGCCTGCCCTCTCCCGCGGCGAGATCCAGGTCATCGGTGCCACGACCTTCAACGAGTACCGCAAGTATATCGAGAAGGACCAGGCCCTGGAGCGCCGCTTCCAGCCCGTGCGGGTGGAGGAGCCCAGCGTCTCCGATACGCTGGCCGTGATGAACGGCATCAAGCACTACTACGAGGAGCACCACCATGTGCAGGTGCCCGCCGATGTGCTGAGCGCAGCCGTCACCCTGAGCGAACGGTACATCACCGACCGCTACCTGCCCGATAAGGCCATCGACCTGCTGGACGAGGCCTGCGCCTGCTGCAATCTGGCCCACCCGGTCATCTCGGAGTACCTCGAAATGCAGAAGGAGCTGGATGCCCTCCGGCAGGAAGAAGCCGAGATGGAGAACGCCGACGTCAACGAGCCCATCGACTATGAGCGGGTGGCTGAGCGGAAGACCCGGATGGCCCAGCTGGAGAGCGAGCTGCCCGCAAAGCAGGCCGCTGCCAGCGCGATCCAGGTGACCATGGACGATGTGGCCAAGGTCATCGAGCTGTGGACCGGCATCCCCGCCGTGAAGATCCGGGAAACCGAGTACGCCAAGCTCGCCAGCCTGGAAAGCGAACTGAAAAAGAAGATCATCGGGCAGGACGAGGCCGTCCATCTGGTGGCACAGGCCGTCAAGCGCAGCCGCGCCGACCTGTCCGGACGCCGCCGCCCCGCCAGCTTCATCTTTGTCGGCCCCACCGGTGTCGGCAAGACCGAGCTGGTCAAGCAGCTGGCCAGCCAGCTCTTCGACGGGCCGGACCCGCTCATCCGCCTCGATATGAGCGAATATATGGAAAAATATGCGGTGTCCCGCATGATCGGTTCGCCTCCGGGCTATGTCGGCTACGAGGAGGCCGGTCAGCTGACCGAAAAGGTCCGCCGCCGCCCTTACAGCGTCGTGCTGTTCGACGAAATCGAAAAGGCCCACCCCGACGTCATGAACATCCTGCTCCAGATCCTGGACGAGGGCAAGATCAACGACGCCCAGGGCCGGACGGTCGATTTCTCCAACACCGTCATCTGCATGACCTCCAACGCGGGCAGCAGCGACCAGTCCACCGCCGGTCTGGGCTTCAACAAGAGCCAGGACCAGCTCAGCGAGGAAAAGAGCCGCAAGGCCCTGAGCCAGTTCCTCCGCCCGGAATTTCTGGGCCGCGTGGACGAGGTCATCACCTTCAGACCGCTGGGGCAGGAGACGCTGGAAGGCATCGCTGCCCTCATGCTGGATGAATACAAGCCCAGCATGGAGGCCAAGGGCATCCGGTACAGCTACACCCCGGCAGCCCTCCATGCGCTGGTCGTCAAAAGCCAGGGCGGCAAATTCGGTGCGCGTGACCTGCGCCGCGTCATCCGCAAGGCCGTGGAGGACCCCGCCGCCGAGAAGATCATCGACGGCACCCTCGTTTCAGGCAGCAGCCTGACCGTGGACGCCGAGAACGACGAGATCGTTCTGCGATAAGCGTATAAGATGAAACAGCCGCCGTGCAGTTTTTCACTGCACGGCGGCTGTTGTTGTTTGATCGGCGGCTCAGTCGTGCTCGCCGGTATAGATCTGGATATAACGGGGAGCATGTTTTTCCTGCACAAAGAGCAATGCGCAGGTCAGCGCGGCAGCTAAGAACGTGAACACAGCAAGCAGAGCTTTGAGAACTTTCATCGTTTGATCCTCCTTGGCGGGTATGGCATCCGTGGAGCAAGACCAGCTCCACAGAAGTTATTATAGGTAGTATATCATATTCGATGCCGAAACGCAAACGTCCGTATTTTGGAAGAACGTTGCAAAAATGTCAAGGGTTAGTCTTGCCTAATTAGCAAAATCAGCAAAGAAAATTCAGGAATTTGCATCATTTTGGCTCAGTTGTCGTTGAACTTCGGGATGCAACATGATACAATAAACGTGTCAAGCAGCTGCCGTCCCTGGCCCCCGTGCGCCCGCACGAAAGCCGGGGAAGGCAATTCAAGCAGAATGGGGGATTTAATTCCATGTTGAACAAGCTGAAACGTGCGGCGCTTGGCGCGCATACGCCGCATGACAAAGCAACTGCTGCAAGCAAACCAGTCCCGATGCCTCTGCCCGCGCAGGTACGCATCCTGATGAGCCAGCACATCGGCGCCCCGGCGAAAGCCCTGGTCAAAAAAGGCGACGAAGTGTTTGTCGGCACCAAGATCGGTGAAGCAGGCGGTTTTGTCTCTGCAAATATCCACTCCAGTGTTTCCGGCACCGTGGCTGCCGCGGAACCGTTCCGTCTGTCCAACGGCCGGATGTGCGACTCCGTCGTCATCAAGACCGATGGCAAGCAGACCGTTGACCCCGCCGTCAAGGCCCCGGAAGTGACCGATAAGGCCAGCTTCCTGGCAGCCGTGCGTGCGTGCGGTCTGGTCGGTCTGGGCGGCGCAGGCTTCCCGACCGACGTCAAGCTCCAGCCCAAGCCTCCGGTGGATACCCTGCTCATCAACGCTTCCGAGTGCGAAGTGTGGCTGACCAGCGATACGCAGGAGATGCTGAACTGCAGCGATGATATCATCCGCGGCATCGAGGCCGTGCTGAAGTACGTCGGCATCCCGAAGTGCGTCATCGGCATCGAGAACAACAAGCCGGAGTGCATCGACCTGCTGTGCCAGAAGACCAAGGACAAGCCTGCGATCGAGGTCAAGCCGCTGCCCAGCGTCTACGGCACCGGTGCCGAGCTGATCCTGATCGAGAAGTGCCTGGGCCGCGAGGTCCCGCACGGCGGTCTGCCCGCTGATGCAGGCGCCATCGTCATGAACGTGACCAGCGTCTCCACCCTGGGCAAGTATCTGGCGACCGGTATGCCGGTGGTCAGCCGCTGCATCACCGTGGACGGCGATGCCTGCGCAAAGCCCCAGAACCTGATCGTCCCTGTGGGCACTGCCTATGAGGATGTGCTGAACGCTGCCGGTGTCAAGGGCGGCGTCAAGCTGGGCAAGGTGGTCGCCGGCGGTGCCATGATGGGCCCCGCTGTCGAGAACCTGAGCTACCCCACCACCAAGACCACCTCCGGCCTCATCATGCTGAGCGACACCGCTGCACAGCCTGCACCGGTCTCTCCCTGCATCCGCTGCGGCCGCTGCGTCGAGTATTGCCCGATGGGTCTGGAGCCGGTGGAAGTCAATCAGGCTTACGCCGCCCGCGATGTTCAGGAGCTAGGCAAGCTGCATGTGGATTACTGCTTCAACTGCGGCTCCTGCTCGTTCGTCTGCCCGGCAAAGCGTCCCTGCACCCAGATGATGGGTCTGGCAAAGGCGTTCTACCTTGGTGAAATCAAAAAAGGAGGCAATAAGTAATGGATACTCGGCTTATTGTTTCGGCCTCCCCGCACCTGCGCTCGGAGGAGACGACCACCAGCCTGATGGCCAACGTGATCGTCGCCCTGACCCCCTGCGTGGTCGCCTCTGCAATCATTTTCGGCTGGCGTGCCCTGCTGGTCACGGCGGTGTCCGTCGTGGCCTGTGTGGCCTTTGAGTGGCTGTACTGCAAGCTGCTCAAGAAGCCCAACCCCATCGGCGACCTGTCCGCAGTCGTCACCGGCATCATCCTGGCGCTGAACGTGCCCGTTGGCATGCCTCTGGGCCAGCTCATCGTTGGTGACCTGGTGGCCATTGTGGTGGTCAAGCAGCTGTTCGGCGGCATCGGCATGAACTTTGCCAACCCCGCACTGGTCGGCCGTATCGTGCTGTTCATCAGCTTTGCCGGTTCGATGAACAAGTGGGTCTACCCCGACGCAGCGGTGGACCAGCTGTCCAGCGCGACCCCGCTGGCCGTGGCAGATACCTCCAAGCTGAGCCTTCTGGACCTGTTCATGGGTGTGCACGGCGGTGTTCTGGGTGAGACCTGTGCTCTGGCCATCGTGCTGGGCCTGATCTATCTGGTGGCCACCAAGACCATCAGCATCGCCATCCCCGCTTCTTACATCGGCAGCATGTTCGTCTTCTACCTCATCTCCACCGGCAGCCTGCACGGCGCTCTGGTCGGCATCCTGTCCGGCGGCCTGATGTTCGGTGCCGTCTTCATGGCGACCGACTATGTCACCAGCCCCTTCACCCTGAAGGGCAAGCTGATCTACGGCCTGTGCCTGGGCATCGTCACCTTCGCCATCCGTCAGTGGGGCAGCTACGCCGAGGGCGTTTCCTTCGCTCTGCTGTTCATGAACCTGTGGGTCCCCTTCATCAACGACTGGACCCGTCAGACTCCTTATGGCTATGTCAAGCCTGCCAAGAAAGCAAAGGAGGGTGCTGGCAAATGAGTAAGAATTCTACCTGGGAGAGCACCGTCAAGCCGGTCGTCGTCCTGAGCGTCATCGCTCTGATCGTCAGCCTGCTGCTTGCACTGGTGAACTCCTTTACGGCTCCCATCATTGAGGAGAACCAGAAGGCTGCGACTCTGGCAGCCTACGTGGATGTCATGCCCACCGTTTCCAGCGCATCCGACCTGGACGAGGTGACCGACTTCAGCACCGAGAACGTGACGGGCGTGGTCAAGGCCACCGATGGCAGCATCGCCATCAAGGCAGAGGAAAAGGGCTTCGACGGCGGCATCCTGTCCGTCATCATGGGCTTTGATACCAATGGCACCGTCACCGGCATCTGGGTGGACGCTTCGACTCAGACCAAGGGCATCGGCAGCAATGTCGCAACGGACAGCTTCCTGGCGCAGTTCGACGGCATGGACGGCACCCAGAACATCACCCTGGGCCAGGGCTACGACGCTTACAGCGGCGCTACGATCTCTTCCAAGGCTCTGTTTGCTGCCATCAATGACTGCATCAACTGCTACAATGAGCTGGCATAAAGGAGGTTGGTAAGAAATGGCAAACGAAAACAAGTCCAAGGTAAGCATCCTTACCAACGGCATCATCAAAGAGAATCCCGTTCTGCGTCTGGTTCTGGGCACCTGCTCGTGCCTGGCCGTTACCACGGCTGTTTCCAGCGCACTGGGCATGGGCGCAGCCTTCACCTTCGTGCTGGTCTGCTCCAACATCCTGATCTCGCTGCTGCGCAACGTGATCCCCGCAAAGGTCCATCTGCCCTGCTACATCGTCATCATCGCAGGCTTCGTGACCATCGTTCAGATGGTGATGCACGCCTACATGGAGAGCCTGTACACCGCACTGGGCGTCTTCCTGCCCCTGATCGTCGTCAACTGCATCATCCTCGGCCGTGCCGAGATGTTCGCCTGCAAGAACAGCGTGGTCGATTCCGCTCTGGACGGCATTGGCATGGGCATCGGCTATACCCTGACCGTTACCCTGATGGCCTCCATCCGCGAGATCCTGGGCAGCGGCACCTGGCTGGGCTTCACCGTCCTGCCGGAGAGCATGGCCAAGATGAGCATCATGACCCAGGCCCCCGGCGCATTCTTCTGCTACGGTGTCCTGATGGCCGGCTGCATCTGGCTGGAAGGCAAGCTGGACGCCCGCATTGAGCGCAAGAGCTGCTGTGACCTTGACAATCTGAAGAAGGAGGCGGAATAAGATGCTCGTTAAACTCGCTGCGATCTTCTTCAGCATGATCCTGGTCAACAACTACGTGCTGGTGAAGTTCTATGGCATCTGCCCGTTCCTGGGCGTTTCCAAAAAGCTGGACTCCTCGCTGGGCATGTCCGGTGCTGTTATCTTCGTCATGCTGGTGGCAACGGCTGTCACCTTCCCGCTGCAGATCTTCATTCTGGACCCCGCTGGCCTGAGCTACCTGCAGACTATCGTCTTCATCTTGGTCATCGCCGTTCTGGTCCAGTTCATCGAGATCTTCCTGAAAAAGTACGTTGTCGCTCTGTACAACTCTCTGGGCGTTTACCTGCCCCTGATCACCACCAACTGCTGCGTGCTGGCTGTCACCATCCTGGTCGTGGACGACTACGGTGCTGACGTTGCCACCCTGGGCTTTGCAGCCGCCTACGTTGAGGCTCTGGTCTGCGCTGTGGGCGCAGGCGTCGGCTTCATGCTGGCCATGGTCATGTTCAGCGGTGTGCGCAAGCGCGTGGAAGCCTGCGATCCGCCGGCACCCTTCAAGGGCCTGCCCATCACGCTGATCGCAGCGGCCATCACCAGCCTGTCCTTCATGGGCTTTGGCGGTCTGGTCGAGAACCTGTTCAACGTGACGCTGTAAAGGAGGAAACAGAACTATGAATATTGCATCGGCTGTTATCCTCTGCACCATCGTGGGCGCGGTGGGCGCGATCATTCTGGTCGCTGCCGCCAAGTTCATGGCCGTGGAGGAAGATCCCCGCATTGAAGAAGTTGCCTCCTGTCTGGCTGGCGCAAACTGCGGCGGCTGCGGCTACGCAGGCTGCGCAGACTACGCCAAGGCCGTCGTCATGGACGGCGTGGCCTGTGACAAGTGTGCACCCGGCGGCCCCAAGGCAGCGGCTGCCATCGCCAAGATCATGGGCGGTGAGGCCAGTGCGGTTGAAAAGAAGGCTGTGGTCCAGTGCCAGGGCAACTCTGAGCACTGCAAGCCCAGCTACGATTACACCGGCATCCAGAGCTGCGCTGCGGCTGCAGCTCTGTACGGCGGCCCCAAGACCTGCACCTTCGCCTGTATCGGTCTGGGCGACTGCACCAAGGTCTGTAAGTTCGATGCCATCCACATCGTGGACGGCGTGGCAAAGGTAGACAAGGACAAGTGCACCGGCTGCGGTGCCTGCGCCAACATCTGCCCCAAGAAGGTCATCATGATCGACGCTGGCGGCCCCCGCAAACCGGTGGTCATGTGCTCCAACCAGGACAAGGGCCCTGTTGCCATGAAGGCCTGCACCACTTCCTGCATCGCCTGCGGCATGTGTGAGCGCACCTGTAAGTTCGACGCCATCCATGTTGTGGACGGCGTGGCCCGTGTGGACTACGACAAGTGCAAAGGCTGCGGTATGTGCGCCCAGAAGTGCCCGAAGAAGATCATCCTCTTCCCGCTGAAGGACTATCCGTATCCCCTCGTGAAGCCCGCAGCACCTGCGGCTGCAAAGCCTGCTGAGGCTCCCAAGGCTGAGTAACGCAAACGTGATAAACAACAAAAGCTGGACTGCAAACGCAGTCCAGCTTTTGTTGTTTTCTCTCTTCGCAGGCGTTTCAGGATGCAGGGTGTGTTACTTCCCGCAGCTCTCGCAATGCTCGCAGTCCTCTTCCAGCTTGCCGACGATGGGTTCCGGGTCGATGCCCTGACGGCGGTAATAGTCGGCCAGAGCAGCCTTGACGGCCTGCTCGGCCAGGACCGAGCAGTGGACCTTGATGGGAGGCAGACCTTCCAGAGCTTCCACAACGGCCTTGTTGGTCAGTTTGAGGGCCTCTTCGATGGTCTTGCCCTTGATGAGGTCGGTGGCCATGCTGCTGGTGGCGATGGCGGCACCGCAGCCGAAGGTGAGGAACTTGACATCGACGATGACGTTGTTCTCGATCTTCAGGTACATGCGCATGATGTCGCCGCACTTGGGGTTGCCGACCTCGCCCACACCGTTGGCGTCGGGGATCTCACCGACATTGTGCGGATTTGCGAAATGCTCCATGACCTTTGCACTATACATACTTGCCATTTTTACTGCTCTCCCTTCAGGCTGAACTGACGGGCCTTGTTCTGGCCCTGCAGCCACATACAACTCATTGCGCGGCGGCGGGGGATGACCTCCTCCAGCACGTCACACAGATACTTTGCTTCTTCCATGGTATTCTGCGGGCCAAACGTGAACCGCATGGAACCGTGGCCGATTTCTTCCGGCACACCGATGCTCAGCAGAACATGGCTGGGGTCCAGGCTGTCCGAGTTGCAGGCAGAACCGGTCGAAGCACAGATGTTGTGCATATCCAGGTCCAGCAGAATGGTCTCGCCCTCCAGGCCGGGGAAGCTGATGTTCACGTTGCCGGGCAGGCGGTGCTCCAGACCGCCGTTCAGCCTGGCTTCGGGGATGTTCTTCAGGATGCGGTTGATGACGTAGTCCCGCAGCTGCTGCTCGTGGGCCATCCGCTCTTCCAGATTGGCCGTGGCCATCTCCAGCGCCTTGCCCATACCGGCGATGCCGGCGACGTTCTCGGTGCCGGCGCGGTGGCGGGCCTCCTGGCTGCCGCCGTCGATGAGGTTCTGGGGCCAGACGCCCTTCTTGCAGTACAGTGCGCCCATACCCTTGGGGCCGTTGAACTTGTGGGCGCTCATGGACAGCATATCCACGCCCAGCTCCTTCACATCCACGGGGATGGCACCCACAGCCTGCACCGCGTCGGTGTGCATCCAGACACCGTGCTTGTGAGCGACCTCGGCGATCTCCTTGATGGGCTGGATGGTGCCGATCTCGTTGTTGGCCATCATGATGCTGACCAGCGCGGTATCGGGGCGGATCGCAGCCTCGACATCCTCCGGGCGGATGTAGCCCTCGGCGGTGGGTTTGATATAGGTGACTTCAAAGCCCATGCGCTCCAGAGAAGCCATGCTGTGCATGATGGCATGGTGCTCGAAGGCGCTGGTGATGAGGTGTTTTTTATTCTGGCGCGCCTTGGTGAAGGCGGTGCCCTTCACGGCCCAGTTGTCGGCCTCTGAGCCGCAGCCGGTGAAGAAGATCTCGGCCGGGGCAGCGTTGATGGCCTTGGCCACCTGTGCACGGCCGGTATCCACAAATTCTTTTGCTTCGTAGCCGACGCTGTAATGGCTGCTTGGGTTGCCGCAGGCGCCGCTCAGCGCCTCGGTCATCACAGCCAGCACTTCGGGAGCGCAGGCCGTGGTCGCAGCGTTGTCCAGATAGACAACTTTTTCAGAAATTTCCATAGGGATCCTGTCCTTTCCTCGGATAACATCGGGCCAGTTTCCGCCCGAATGAATACTTCCGCTCTCTATTTATACCCTAGTATTCCCACTATGTCAATATGAATTGCAGAAATTCCGGATTTTTTTACAATTCAGCCTTTTCCTTTGCCGGTCAGCCTGCCCAGCAGCACCTTCCAGCGGGGGTAGCCCCAGCGCTTGTCTTCCTCAAAATCATCTGCCAGCTTCCACGGAAATTTCGAGCCATCGAAGTAGAGGTTTCCGGCTTCGTCCACGCGGTCCAGTTTTTTGGGCAGATACGCCTCGTCGTAGTAGCTTTTCCGGCGGTCGGGCAGTGCCCAGTGCAGGGTCCCGTCCTCGTCCATGCCGGACGCCCAGACGCCGAACACGAAGGTCGCAGCCTCACCGTAGCAGTGCTGCTCAAAGCGGATGGCACCGTCGTAGTAGAATTTGATGACCTCCAGCGTACCGGACTCCTTTTTGCCGTCTCGCCCCAGCGTCGGGCGGTAGTCCTGCTGATACCGGCAGCCGCAGTGGCTGCCGGCAAACTGTTTTGCCTGAAATCCCATCCTGTTGCCCTCGTTCCTGTTTTGATCGGCTTTGTCGAAAAATCGGAAAAGCGTCTGCACCGACTGGCGCACCGCCCGATTTTTTGACAGAGCCTTCTTCTTTGGGGTCACTAGGGGCGAGCAGCCCCTAGTTCGTGCCTCCCGCGCTTCGAAAGTAGCGGGCGCTTTTCTGGTACTCTTTTGGCGCGCAAAAGAGTACGGTTTCCACCGTTTCCTTAGAAGTGTCCCTCAAAATCGCCTTCGATCTCATACGGCCAGCTCAGAATGCCGCCCAGATCGTAGAGGTTGGTGTAGCCGAGGCTGTCCAGCTTCTGCACGGCATCGGCGCTGCGGCGGCCGGTGCGGCAGTAGATCAGCCAGGGGGCATTCTTGTCGGGCAGGACCTCTGCCGCACGGCTCAGCACCTCGCCCAGCGGCAGGAGCTTTGCTCCCGGAATGTGCCCCACCGCAAACTCGTCCGGTTCCCGGACGTCCACCGCAGTCGCTTTGCCTGCATCCAGCAGGCGGATGGCTGCGGCCGGTTCGATCTTCTCTATCATAGGTTCATCTCCTGATCTCATACTTTCTCTATTATATGATACCAGACCTTTTTTGTTTCGACAAGAGAAAGCCGCGTTTTCACTTTTCAAAATCGGTTTGGCGTGTTATACTAAGAAAACGAACAAGGAGAGATCGCTATGAAGTTTTCGACAAAAAGCCGCTATGCGCTGCGGCTGATGGCTGAACTGGCCCGCTATGCGCCGGGCACCACCGTCCCGCTGAAGGAGATCAGCGAGCGCCAGAACCTCAGCCTGAAATATCTGGAACAGATCGTCACGCCGCTGGCACGGGTCGGCCTTGTCAAGAGCGAGCGCGGCAGCCAGGGCGGCTACCGCCTGACCAAGGCTCCCGCCGACTACACCGCCGGGGAGATTCTCCGCGCCATCGAGGGCAGCGTGGCCCCCATCCCCTGCCTGGGCAGCGAGACCAACGAGTGCCCCATGTCCGAGCAGTGCTTCACCCTGCCCTTCTGGAGCGGGCTGGACGATGTCATCAACCAGTATATCGACAGCGTAACGCTGGAACAGCTGGCCCGGAGCCTGCCCTCTGCCAGCGACGGCTGCTGCGGCTGCAATTCAAAAAATTGAAAAAATGTGCTTGACATTTTACGCTGAATCTTATATAATAATCAAGCATTCAGAAAATGCAGCACAGATCTAGGGGTATAGCTCAGTTGGTAGAGCAGCGGTCTCCAAAACCGCGTGCCGTGAGTTCGAGACTTACTACCCCTGCCACAAACGTCCGGAGCAATCGTTCCGGACGTTTTGTTTTGCCCATTTTCGGCCTGCGGGCGGCCTTTTCTCTTCTCCCGAAAAGTTTTTTGCGGTTTTTGTAGATTTCTGCTTGACAAGAAGTCATTCTTCGGGTATAATAAAGCACGTTCCGGCGGTGAACAGCCGCGAACTTGAGCGATCATGGCCCGGTAGCTCAGTTGGTTAGAGCACCAGCCTGTCACGCTGGGGGTCGTCGGTTCGAGCCCGATCCGGGTCGCCATTTGCTGCTATAGCTCAGTTGGTAGAGCGCATCCTTGGTAAGGATGAGGTCTCCAGTTCGAATCTGGATAGCAGCTCCACAGCGAAGCCACTTGAATCCTTGGGATTCAGGTGGTTTTTTTGTTTTCCCCAGTTCATCAAAATGCCCAAAACACGGCGCTTCTTTCTCCATTCCGCTCATTGAAATTTTTAACAGGTTGCGGTATAATTTGTTTAAGAAAATTGGTTATTTTCGTAACGATTTCGGAGCAAATTGATTTGGAGGTAGATTCCTATGGCACGTTTCACTCTTCCCCGCGATCTGTACCACGGCAAGGGCGCGCTGGAAGCCCTGAAGTCCTTCACCGGCAAAAAGGCCATGATCTGTGTGGGCGGCGGCTCCATGAAGCGGTTCGGTTTCCTGGACCGTGCGGTCAGCTACCTGAAGGAAGCCGGCATGGAAGTCGAGCTGTTTGAAGGCATCGAGCCGGACCCCTCGGTCGAGACCGTCATGCGCGGTGCCGAGGCCATGCTGAAGTTCGAACCGGACTGGATCATCGCCATGGGCGGCGGTTCCCCCATTGACGCCGCAAAGGCCATGTGGATCAAGTACGAGTACCCGGAGATCACCTTTGAGGAGATGTGCAAGGTCTTCGGCATCCCGCCGCTGCGCCGCAAGGCACACTTCTGCGCCATCTCTTCCACCTCCGGCACCGCCACCGAGGTGACCGCATTCTCCATCATCACCGATTACCAGAAGGGCATCAAGTACCCCATCGCCGACTTCGAGATCACCCCGGACGTCGCCATCGTCGATCCCGACCTGGCCGAGACCATGCCCAAGAAGCTGGCCGCACACACCGGCATGGACGCCATGACCCACGCCATCGAGGCTTATGTCTCCACCGCACACTGCGATTATACCGACCCGCTGGCCATCTTTGCCATCCGGATGATCCAGGGCGACCTGGTGGACAGCTACAACGGCGACATGTCCAAGCGTGATTCGATGCACAACGCACAGTGTCTGGCCGGCATGGCCTTCTCCAATGCGCTGCTGGGCATCGTCCACTCCATGGCCCACAAAACTGGCGCTGCCTTTGCAGACTACGGCGCACACATCATCCATGGTGCAGCTAACGCCATGTATCTGCCCAAGGTCATCGCGTTCAACGCCAAAGACCCCGAAGCCAAAAAGCGCTATGGCGTCATTGCCGACGAGATGAAGCTCGGTGGTGCCAATGACGACGAAAAGGTCCAGCTGCTCATCGCATACCTGCGCGGCATGAACGATGCGCTGAACATCCCCCACTGCATCCAGCACTACGGCCCGGATTCCTATCCCGCCGAGCAGGGCTTTGTTCCGGAGAAAGTCTTCCTGGAGCGTCTGCCGGAGATCGCCAAAAACGCCATCGGCGACGCCTGCACCGGTTCCAATCCCCGCCAGCCCAACCAGGAGGAGATGGAGAAGCTGCTCAAGTGCTGCTACTACGATACCGACGTTGATTTCTGATCCCGATCTTTCCTGAGATTCCTCTTTCCCATAAACGCAGAGCCGCAGACCCTCACCGGGCCTGCGGCTCTTGCGTTTATTGGTTGAAAGTTGTTTTTCTTTCTGTTATACTACCAAGTGAGAACGCTGTCCATATGGTAGGCGGTCAGCCCCTTCCGCTTTTTGCGGGGGAGGCGATTTTCTTATATGGTTTCCCCCGACGCTTTTGCGAAAGGGGGAATGGCCCATGACGCTGTCGGAAGTCTTACAGCTGCTCGCACTGCTTGGTGGTGCAGTTTATGTGACCCTTCAAATCAGTTGGACTATTTTTACACACCTGCATAAGAAATGACCGCCCGAAGCTCCTACACTCGGCGGTCATTCTTATGACTTCACGGAGGAGCTGACCGTTGCCGGACAGCGTTCTCTTTAGTTGTATTATATCATTCAACCATAAAAATTTCAACCACAAAACAAAAACACCCCAAAGCCAAACGGCTTCGAGGTGTCCTGAGCTGGAGCTGCTATCCAGATTCGAACTGGAGACCTCATCCTTACCAAGGATGCGCTCTACCAACTGAGCTATAGCAGCATAATCACAGCTCAATTAGTTTATCATAAAACGCGCCGCTTGGCAAGAGGTTTTTGCAAAAAAGCGCAAATTATTTTGTTTGTCCGCTGTCTTTGATATATTTCATCACACAGCACCCCATCACGATGACAGGGAGCACAACGTGCAGGCCGATATCTCCCCAATTCAAAGCGCTCTCAAACAACAGACCCACAAGCCATGCGCCCAGCGTAAAGAGCGCTGCCCAACCGTAACTCATCCAAAGCACCTCCATTTGTCAGATGCAAAACGCGCCATACCAGATCAAAAACAGGGTCTGGCATGGCGCATTCATTTTTATTACTCGATCAGACCGTTCAGCAGCGCCAGGCACTTGCGGCTGTGCAGCTTGCGGATGGCCTTTGCCTCGATCTGGCGGACACGTTCACGGGTAACGCCGAAATCGCGGCCGACCTCTTCCAGCGTGCGGGGGCGGCCATCGTCCAGACCGAAGCGCAGACGGATGACCTTCTCCTCACGGGGGGTCAGGCTCTTGAGGGCCTGGTTGATCTGCTGGGCCACCATGGCGCGGTCGGCTGCCTTGCCGGGAGCTTCCGCGTTTTCGTCGGCGACGAAATCGCCCAGCGAGGAATCTTCCTCCTCACCGACAGGGCTTTCCAGGCTGGCCGGCTCCTGCGCCATGCGCTGGATCTCACGGACGCGCTCGACGCTCATATCCATGGCCTTTGCCAGCTCTTCCGGGGTGGGCTCGTGGCCGTTCTGGTAGACCAGCTGGTTGGTGGCCTGACGCATCCGGTTGATGGTCTCGACCATGTGCACCGGGATGCGGATGGTGCGGGCCTGGTCTGCGATGGCGCGGGTGATGGCCTGACGGATCCACCAGGTGGCGTAGGTGGAGAAGCGGAAGCCGCGGTCGCAGTCGAACTTTTCAGCGGCCTTGATGAGGCCGATGTTGCCCTCCTGGATCAGGTCGAGGAATGCCAGATTGTGGCCCACGTGCTTCTTGGCGATGGAAACAACCAGACGCAGGTTGGCTTCGCTCAGGCTGCGGCGGGCGTTCAGGCCGTCGCGGCGGGTCTTCAGCAGCTCCTGACGGCGCTCCTCGGTCAGAGGGCCGTTCTCGATCTCTTCCTCAGCCTTCTCTTCCGCTGCCTTTTCCTCGGCATCCTCGGTGGACTTCTCGCCGCCCTCGTCGTCCAGATCCTCGTTGTAGCTGCGGCTGTTCTCATCCTCTTCGAACGAGAAGCGGGCGCTGTTCTTTTTGATGTACTCCGGCGCGCCGTACTTGATGCGGTCTGCCTGAAGGATGTGTGCTGCTTCGGCACCGGCATGGATGCGGCGGCTCAGTTCCACTTCCTGCTCTGCGCTCAGCAGCGGGATCTGACCGATCTGCTTGAGGTAGTTCTTCACGGGGTCGTCCAGCAGCTCATCCATCGCTGCCTTCAGGTCGGCCGGGTTCTCCTCGGCTTCCTCTTCCTCGTCAACGCCCAGGCCCAGCTCATCGCTGTTGGCCTCGGCGTTCTCCACCTCGGCAAGGATGCTGTCCACGTCCAGGCTGGCATCCTCTTCCGCCTCGTTGTCCAGAACTTTGATGCCGCGCTCCTCCAGCAGGGTGTAGAGGGTCTCCACATCCATCCGGCACTGCGAGGCCAGCGTTTTGGCCTCCTGTGCGCTCAGGGTGCCTTCGCCTTTCGTCAACAGTTCCTTCAAAGTCATGCCCATTTCGCTCTCTCCTTTTCACGCCGGACGTGGTTCCGCCCGGAAGTGACGTTGTATCATAGTTTTGTCCGCTGTCAGGCCGGTCAAATCACCAGGCCGCCGTTCACGCCGAACACCTGGCCGGTGATGTATCCGGCATCCTCTCCGGCGAGGAACACCAGCAGCTTCGCCACCTCGTCCGCACTGCCCAGACGGCCCACCGGGGTCTCCTCGGCCAGCGCCGCCTTGTCCTCGGCAGTAAAGGCAGCCATCATATCGGTGTCAATGACACCCGGAGCCACACAGTTGACGGTGATGCCGCTGGGGCCCTCCTCTTTGGCGAGGGCCTTGGTCAGGCCGATGAGGCCCGCCTTGGCAGCGGAATAATGGACCTCGCAGCTGCCGCCGGTCTGGCCCCACATGCTGCTGACCGTCAGGATGCGGCCCGCCTTGCGGCGGATCATCCCCGGCAGTGCCAGCTGGCACAGGTGGAACGCACCGGTCAGGTTCACGTCCAGCATATGCTGCCACTCTTCCGGGGTGATGTCGGTGAACAGCTTCTGCTGGGCGATGCCCGCATTGCTCACCAGCACATCCACCCGGCCCAGCGCCTGTTCGGCCGCATGGAACGCGACCTCGCAGCTGGCGCGGGATGCCACATCGCACTGGATGGCGATGCAGCCGGGCAGCTCCTGTTCCAGAGCCGCCGCCGCGTCGGCGTTGGTGTGGTAGAACACCGCCACACGGTCGCCCGCCGCGTAAAACGCCCGCGCTGCCGCTGCACCGATGCCACGGTCGCCGCCAGAGATCAGCACACACCGCCCGTTGGCAGGCCGGGGCGGTGCCTCCGGCTGCGGTTCGGGTGCTGCGGGTGCTTCTGGCTGCGGCATGTCCGGCGCTGCCGCTTCTGCGGCTGGCTCCGGCCTGCGGTCCGGCAGCACGATGGTCGGTTCCTCATCGGCTGCGGGTTCCCGCGTTTCAGCCGGGGCTTCCGGTCCGGCCTCTTCCGCCGCCTTGGGCAGCTCCACCGGTGCGGCGTCCTCGTCCTGCAGATTGAATGTCAGCTCAAATTCGTCATCGTACAAGAGTCAGCCCTCCTGTCGCTTGTTCTCTGCCCATACAAAAATCCGCACAGGCAGGAGGAACTGCCGTTCCACGCTCCCCAGAACAGCGCTCTGCTCACTTCTTCCGGTCAAGTCCGGTCCTGCGGCGTGCCTGGGAACGATTGTGTGTGGTTTCGACAAGTTTCCATTGAATAATATAGCACAATTTCTCGAAAAAAGAAAGTGGGAACCGCAGACTTTTTCACGCAGTTCCCACTTTTTTCAATTTTCACTTCGTCACAGGCGGTCTCCAGCGGGGTTTGCCGGCCCGCTCCTCCCGCAGCCGGAGGAAAAACGCCTGCAACAGCGCCTGTGCTTCCTCGGCCCGCAGCCCGTTTTCCACCGCCGGGTGGTGATTGAACGGCAGGGCGAACAGGTCGGTCACCGACCCGCAGCAACCCGCTTTCGTGTCTGCCGCCCCGTAGACCACCCGCCGGATGCGGCTGTTGAGGATGGCCCCGCTGCACATGGGGCAAGGTTCCAGCGTCACGAACAGCTCACACTGCCACAGCCGCCAGCCGCCCAGCTTTTTGCAGGCCGCGTCGATGGCCAGCAGCTCGGCATGGTGGAGAGCATTTTTCTCGGTCTCCCGCGTATTGTGGGCCGATGCGATGATCTCGCCGTCCTTCGCGATGACGGCCCCCACCGGTACTTCGCCCAGCGCAGCGGCCTGTTCGGCTTCGGCCAGCGCCGCGCCCATCAATTCATAATCGGTCATGGTGTTCCCCTTTCTGCCAGGCAGCGGGCCAGCACGGCCCCATTGTTCAGGATATGCAGCAGGATGCCAGGCAGAAGGCTTCCCGACCGGTCTGCCGCCCAGCCGAAGAGCAGCCCCATCCCAAGCGCGTACACTTTGGCCTGCAGACTGCCGTGCAGCGCAGCAAACAGCACCGCCTGCCCCAGGATGGCCGCATTCCGTCCCAGCGGACGCAGCAGCCGCAGCGCGGCCCCGCGAAAGACCAGTTCCTCCGCCACCGGCAGCACCAGACAGCTGCGCAGGAGGCCTGCCGCCCCCGCCGGGGCCGCAGCCGACGACGGAAACAGCAGTTCAGACCCCGCTGCCAGTGCAGCCCAGAGCAGCGCCGCCAGACCGAACGTTTTCCAGAACGCGGCCGTTTCCTGTTTTTCTTTCACGCACAGCCCTCCCATCGGCGGACATTGTACCACATCCGCCCCCATTTGCGCAAGCCGCAGAGCTGTTTTGCGAAAATGCGAAGAAATTTTTGCTCAAACAATTGACTTTTTCCCTCTGCATCTGGTATAATTCCCACGACTTTTCTGATGAATTGGTCGTTTTACGGCCACGACCCTCGGAGGTATTGTATTTATGATCCGTATTCTCACCGATTCTGCGTCCGACATCCTGCCCGCCGAAGCCGAGCAGCTGGGCGTGACCGTCATCCCCCTGAACGTCACGCTGGAGGACGGCACCGTCCTGCGGGATGGCGTGGACATGACCCCCTCCGCCTACTATGAGATCCTGGCCGGGTGCCGCAAGCTGCCCACCACCAGCCAGCCCAGTCCGGAACTGTTCGAGAACTTCTTCCTCGAAGCCACTGCCGCCGGGGACGAGGTCATCGGCATCTTCCTGTCCCACGCACTGTCCGGCACCTACCAGTGCGCCAAGCTGGCCGCTGACATGGCCAATGTGGACAACGTCCTCTTTGTGGACAGCGGACACGTCTGCCTGAGCGAAGCCCTGCTCGTCCGCCTGGCCGTCCAGCTGCGGGATTCCGGCAAAACGGCCGGTCAGATCGCCGCCATTCTGGAACACGCCAAGGAGCACCTGCACCTTGTGGCCGCCATCGACGACCTGAAGTACCTGCGCAAGGGCGGCCGCCTGCCCGCTGCCGTAGCCGTTGCAGGCGGGATGCTGGGCATCAAGCCCCTTATCACCATCCAGGACGGCAAGGTCGCTATGGCAGGCAAGGCCCGCGGCCTGCCCGGCGCCTACGTGGCCCTGTTCAAGAAGGTCGAGGAGATGGGCGGCATCAACCCCGCCTTCCCGGCGCTGGCCGGTTACACCGTCTCCCCCCGTGAGGTGACGCCCATCCAGACCTACCTGCGCGACAACCTGCAGCAGGAAGACCTGCTGGTCCGCCAGATCGGCTGTGTCATCGGCACCCACGCCGGCCCCGGCGCTTTCGGCATCGCCTTCTTCGACAAGACCCTGACGCTGGATCTGTAACCCTCAGACGCAAAAACGAGGAACTGTTTTGTGCAGTTCCTCGTTTTTTTGTTTACAGCACCGCGTCCGAAACGAGCTTGCCCAGCAGGAGCACCAGCACCACGAGCATCATGGGGCGGATGAACTTGGCACCGTTCTTCAGGGCAAAATGCGACCCCAGCAGGTTGCCCACGATGCCGCTGACGGCGCAGGGGATGCCCACCGAGAAGACCACCAGCCCGTTCATCAGGTAGGTGACCAGGCTGGCGTAGTTGCTGGCAAGGTTGAGCACCTTGGCGTTGCCGCCTGCCGTGCGCAGGTCAAAGCCCATCAGGGTGGTAAAGGCGATGATGGCAAAGGTGCCGGTGCCGGGGCCGAAGATGCCATCGTACAGGCCGATGCCCAGACCGATGGCCAAAGCCAGCACGGCCTTTTTGGCCGTCAGGGTACCGTCGTCGCGGTTCTCGTCCGGCAGGTTCCGCCGCCACAGGATGAGCACGGCCGCGATGGGCAGGATGACGAGCATCATGGCCCGCAGCGCCTCATCGCTGAGCAGCAGCACGATGTGGGAGCCAAGGGCACTGCCCACAAAGCTGCCTGCTGCCGCCAGCAGGCCCACTTTGATGTTCATGGCACCCTTTTGGAAAAACTGCGCCGTGGCAAAGGTGGTGCCGCAGGCGG
>OGYX01000627.1_pt1 | contig 27393 bp, 28 predicted proteins | sample 1576601 | NCBI WGS metagenome assembly OGYX01 (sample SAMEA3541561, study PRJEB24748) | human gut metagenome | biome: human gut; feature: human-associated habitat; material: faeces | place: China | collected 2012 | reverse complement strand
TGCTTTGATCGACATCATGATAAAGTCAGAGCCGCCGGTTGAAGAATCACGCATATAGATCATTGCATAACCAAGTCCGGAAAGGACACCGCAGCAGATGGCAGAAAGAAGTCTGTCACCCTGATAAACCGGGAACAGCGGTGCGATCACGTCCATGATTATGGAAGTAATGATGATCGTCCGGACTGAATTCAGGAAAAATCTGCGGCCCAGAAGCCGAAAACAACAGATGGCGATCGGGATGTTAAGGATCAGGGCAACAGTACCGATCGGCAGTCCAAACAACTGGTAAAAGATCAAGGCGATTCCGTTTACCCCTACCATCGGAAATTTTGCAGCGGCAGCAAAATTATAGACACCGACAGCGATCAGGATTCCTCCGATAATATCAGTTGCGATATCTTTTGTAAGTTCCAAAGTTTTGTTCTGATTCATGATAATAACCTCCTTGATGTTGATGGAATGTGATTTATAAAAAGCAAAGGCTTGCCAGAAAGACCAAAAAAAACACCTGCTAATTATATCTGGATATAATCGCAAATGCTCTTCATTTCTTTAGTATACGCGCCATAGGATAAGGATGTCAACGGTTGTTTAGGTTGTATTCGTAAAATAAATTTGTTATGATAATGAACAGAAAAAGTTGCAAATTACAGTGATAAAGTGAGGAACAGATTATGAAAATAGTTTTTTTGGATGTAAAAACAATTGGAGAAGATATTGATCTTTCTGGATTTGACAGGCTTGGTGAAGTCGTAAAATACGATTTTTCTACATCAGAAGAAGTACCGGAAAGAGTTCAGGATGCAGATGTGATTATTTTAAATAAAGTACAGGTCAATGAGCAGACGATTGGAAAAGCAGAGAATTTAAAGCTGGTATGTGTGACGGCAACGGGGACCAACAATCTGGATAAAGAATATCTGGAAAAAAGAGGAGTTGCATGGAGAAATGTAGCTGGCTATTCGACAGAAACGGTGGCACAGCACACTTTTGCAATGCTTCTCTATCTGCTGGAAAAGATACGTTATTACGATGATTATGTAAAAGAAGAGCGTTACATCAATGATACAATATTTACGCATTTTGCAGAGCATTTTACGGAGATCAGTGGCAAAACCTGGGGGATCATAGGCCTGGGAACAATTGGCCGGAGAGTTGCGGATATCGCAAAAGCATTTGGAGCACAGATTATTTATTACTCTGCATCAGGGCGTTCGGCGCAGGAAGGTTACGAACAGGTAGATCTGGATACATTGCTTGCAAAATCTGACATTATATCCATTCATGCACCGTTAAATGAACATACAGAGGGCTTAATGGATAAAGCAGCATTTGCAAAAATGAAAAAAACCTGTATTTTCCTGAATCTCGGACGTGGTCCGATCGTAGTCGAGCAGGATCTGTATGAGGCACTGGAAAATGACGAGATAGCTGCAGCCGGACTTGACGTGCTTTGTCAGGAGCCGATGAGTGAGACGAATCCGCTGCGAAAAATAAAAGACAGCAAAAAACTGCTGATTACACCACATGTAGCATGGGCGAGCGTGGAAGCAAGGACAAAGCTGATGGGGATAATACTGGGACAGGTAAAAGAATATTTTCAAATTTAAGAAACCGGAGTTGGCGCATGGATTTTAGTGATATGCGGCAACTCCGGTTTTGTTTAAAATATTTGTTTACTTGTAAAGAGTCACAAACTGTCCAATCTGTCCGTCAAAAGAGGTATTGAGACAAAGCTGATCCAACAGATCTTCATCGACAATATAACCAAGATGGCAGGTGATGGTCTGTCCTTTTTCAAGACTGGTGAAAAAGTAATGATGGTCAGAGTTGTCGGAGCATACAGAGGCATCAAAATAAATTGGATAATTGATAACATCTTTGTATGTTGGATTATCGAACAATGCATTGTTATAATATCCGTCTGGATTTTCGGACGGAATGGTCAGATCATAATTTACACAGGATTCCGTATCGGAAAAAGGATTGTCGGATGGATTTGTAATCTCAAGAGTTACATATAATAATTTTCGATGAATCTGTGCAGTACCTGTTTGTGTATTGAGTGAGTCGGTTCCATTTCCGACCTGAATAATAGCACGATTATATGATATAAGATCTCCGTTGTCGTTAATCGAACCATCTGGAAGATTTTTACCATTATCAGTAAAGAAATCTGCGTTAAGTGAACGGATATTATCAAAAGCTTCTACTTTTTTAACAGTCATCTGATAGCCACAGGTTTCGTCGGTCCAGGTATCATTTACTTTAAGCCAGGTAGTCTGTAGTGCTTTTGGTGCAGCTGCATCTTCAGCTAATTCCGTTTTAAGTTCGGACAAAGAACCTGCAAAGGTAGCGTCAGAATCTGTAGCAGGCGTAAGTGTCACACCAGAAGCAATCTTTTTCGCTTCTTCATTGGTGATTGCATTTCCCATATTGATTTCAACAATATAGCCTGAATCCTGGAAGACGACGTAGGCATCCTTATCAAAGACTCCAGAAGAGTCGAAAGTCATCAGAACCGCATCATTTCCATTGGCATTAAATTCTTCACGAGAAGTCATATAGGAGTGCGAAAATGTAAAATCATCGGTATCCATCTTGTAGAGAGAAAATACAGTACCATGTGAAGAAGATTCTGTATCGGAAGGGACATAGTACTTGTCAGGTCCACGGTCTGAAGCAGCAATACTTCCATCAGGTAAATAAGTTGGAGTCAGCTTTACCGGAGAAAATACAGTATCTTTTGAGGTAGTCGTTAGAGAAAGATCACCGCTGTATGTTCCGGTACTGTTGTAATGCATTTGAAGCAGTCTGTCAGCTGCATATGCGGTTGCGGGAAGGAGGGAAAGGGCAACGATGGCAGCGGCAACACGGTAAAGATGGTTTCGATGCCGGTTATGTTCACTTTCCGAGACAGCATGCAGTAAGTTCTGCTTTTTTCGGTTATAGTTATCGGAAAAAGTGTGATCCATATTCATAGAATCAAATTCTTCAAGGCTTATTTGGTCAAATTTTTTGTTTTGCATACATATCATCTCCTATGATCAATCTGAGTTTTTTCAATGCTCTTTGCTGACGTTTCCGAACCAGAGATTCGCCGATTTCAAGGACGGAAGCTGTTTCTTTTACCGAAAGCTGGTGTACACAGCGGAACAGGATCACATCGCGATAAGAGTCGGGAAGTTTTCCAAGGATCTGCTCAAGGACAGAGTCACCGGCAAGACGGCTGACCAGCTTCATAATATCATCACGCTCATCAGCAAAATCCATATCTTTGATTGGAACCGTTGCATTGGACGTTATTTGATTTTTCCGGTACTGATCGAGGGAAGCACTTTGAATCGTCTGAAGAACATAGGACCGTGTTTTTTCATCTTCCAGATCCCGAAGCTTTCGTATATTCTTAAGCAACCGTACAAAAGCATCCTGCACCGCATCTTCAGCCTGCCACTCATTCCTCAGAATCGAAAAAGCCACCGCATACATCTTCTGCTCATACAACTCATACAATCGTTCCAACTTCTCACTGTCAGAAAACTCACGCATATAAAAATAACACCTTCTTTCATATCTTTATTGAACGTTCTATAAATAAAGACGAAATACAACCCTGAAATGTGACACTTTGAATAAAATATCCATTTAATGTAAAAAACAACAGCATAAAAATAAAGCTACATAACATAAAACTGAATAACCTGCAATATGGACATCCTAACCAAAAAAATTCACTTGAGCCTGGAACTCTTATCCATATATAAAACTTTTCGACAGTACAAGAAGAAATAATACAATAGGGATCACAGACATTTGCAGGAATCCTAAGCATCTTAGTCTGTAGCAGATTTGCGTTAGTAAGAAAAATGACACTGTCTGAGCGCCAGCGAGTTTGTCATTTTTCTTACTGCTTTTAGCAAATTTACTACAGACCTAGATGCTCTTGGATTCCGAAACGTCTGTGATCCCTATTGTATTATTTCTTCTGTCCGTCAGACAACCCTTTACATCTCCGCGTATAATTTCACAAGCTCAACTGTGATATCCACAGCCTTGTCCATTCCCTCTGCCGTGATGTGTTCATATGGTCCATGGAATGCATGTCCCCCTGTTCCAAGGTTCGGGCAAGGAAGTCCCATAAAGCTGAGCTGGCATCCGTCTGTGCCGCCGCGGATCGGAAGCACAAGCGGTGCAACACTCGCATTTTCACAGGCTTTCTTTGCATTCTCAATCAGATGCATGCATCCGGCAATAATCTCAGCCATATTCTGGTACTGGTCAGTAATCATAAGCTTCACAGTGCCTTCTCCCCATTTTTCATTGAGGTTCTTTTCAATATGGCGAAGAGTTTCTTTTCTGGCTTCAAACAGATTCTTGTCATGATCTCTTACAATATAATGAAGCTCTGCTTTTGCCACATCTCCACTCATACCGGTCAGATGGTAGAATCCTTCATAATCCTCCGTTTCACGTGGGATTTCAAGTCCTGGAAGCATGTTATTGATTTCAGCGGCAACCAGGCACGCATTGATCATCGTATCCTTGCTGGAACCGGGATGCACAGCAAATCCTGTAATTTCAAAATCTGCCTTGCATGCATTGAAGTTTTCATATTGAATTTCGCCTTCGGTATCGCCATCCAGAGTGTAGGCAAACTGTGCACCAAATTTTTCCACGTTAAAATGATCAGTTCCACCACCGACTTCTTCATCTGGTGTAAAAGCGATTGAGATCGGTCCATGAGGAATATTTTCTTTGATCAGGGCTTCAGCCATGGTCATGATCTCGGCAACTCCGGCTTTATCATCGGCACCAAGAACGGTTGTACCGTCTGTTGTGATCAGGGTGCATCCGGCAAGAGATGGAAGATGCGGAAAATCTTTTACGGTAAGGGTACGTCCACTTGTGCCAAGCGGCAGATCACCGCCATCGTAGTTCTTGTGTACGACCGGGATGATGTCATGGTCACAGTAATCGGAAACGGTATCCATGTGTGCGATAAATCCGATAGATGGTTTATTCTCATATCCCGGTGTGGCAGGAATCTTTCCATATACATAGCAGAATTCATCCAGACTTACGTCAGAAATCCCGAGGGCAGTCATCTCATCTGCCAGAATACGTGCCAGGTCGAACTGACATTGGGAAGAAGGAGAAGTCGTACTGTGTTCATCACTTGGAGTACGGACTATTACATAATTTAAAAGTCGTTCATATGCTCTCATAATAAAACCTCTTTTCATTAACATTTCTTATCCGAGTATAGCATTTTGCAGGTGAATATGCAATTGTGGCAGCAGGTGCTTTTTTGGTGTGAAATTTAACATAACGTAAGAAAAAACCAAGGGATGAAAATGTGAAAATTTTTGAAAAATGAAAAAAGTAAAAAATAAAAAAATTGCACAAAACAAATAAAAAAGTTTGAAAAACAGCAAAAATATTGGTTAAAAAAGATGTGATTTTGGTTAATCTTGATAATCCATGAGTGCTATAATACAGCTGTAACAAGGAAATAGGTACTTTACCAGAAGTCAGTGATTGGAGGAAAAGATAAATGAATACTTTAAAAGCTGAAAAAAGAAACATGCAGACAAAAGCCAAAAAACTCAGAAGAGAAGGTTATGTAACCGGCAATGTATTCGGACGTGAGATTGAAGGCTCCATTCCGGTACAGATGACACAGAAAGAAGCGGAAAAGTTCCTGAAAGCTAATGGCAAAGGAAGCCAGATCATGTTGGATTTGGACGGAGAGCAGATGGATGTGCTGGTAAAAGAAGTCGATTATGATTCTATGGGTTCAAAAGTACTTGAAATAGATTTTCAGGCACTGGTAAGTGGAGAAATGGTACATTCTGTAGCAGAAGTTGTGATCCACAATCAGTCAAAGGTTGTCACAGGTGTTGTGGAGGAACTGCTTGATGAAATTGAATACAAAGCACTTCCATCTGCACTTGTTGAAAAAGTAATTGTTGACGTTGGAGATTTGAAGGTTGGAGAAACCATTAAAGTCAAAGACCTTGACATCGCAAAGGATAAAGATGTCAAACTGATCACAGATCCGGAAGCAGATGTAGCAGGTGTGGTTGCCGTTCATAATGATGTTCCGGAAACAGATGAGGAAGAAGCAGCAGTTGAATAAAAAGATTTTGTAAAAAAGGCGGACGCTTTGCAGAAAGAACTGCAAAGTGCCCGTTTTTTGCTTCATAGAAAATCCCGAAGGAACTTCCTATGAAACAAAAGGCACTGCGTGCCGGAGATGCACATTCTTTCTATTTAATGAAATTCCTAATCCCATTTTTCAGCAGGAAATCATAACGGAATATTTACATAAAATCAGGAATCTTTATACAATCTTTATACTAAAAATACTATCATTGATTTACAAAACAGGAGAGGAAAAACAGTGAGAGGAAGGAAAGGTTATGTTCGAGATTGAGAGTATTATTTTATTTACAGGGATCCTGAGCTTTCTGCTGATCGCCGGATTGCATCTGATGCGTGAACTCGACATTTTTCTGAAGAAGGATAAAAAAGAGAGAGAGGAAGAAAGATATAGAGGAGAAAGGAAACGAAACAAATGACAGTAATATATAAAAAGATGACACAGACACAGATGATTGTTGTCGGGTATTTGTTGTTGATCCTTTTGGGAAGTATTCTCTTAATGCTTCCGGTTTCATCAAGGGATGGAAATATGACATCTTTTGCAGATGCATTATTTACCTCGACATCCGCATCCTGTGTGACTGGGCTGGTTGTACAGGATACATATCTGCACTGGTCTTTTTTTGGACAGCTTATCATTTTGATCCTGATCCAGATCGGCGGTATGGGATTTATGACAATTGGTGTCTGTGTGGCGATTCTGTTAAGAAGAAAGATAGGGCTTAAAGTCCGTGGAATTTTGCAGGAGAGTATCAATAGTATTCAAATTGGTGGAATTGTAAAGCTTACGAAGAAGATTATAAAAGGAACACTTTTTTTTGAAAGCATTGGAGCTGTATTGCTGATGATCCGGTTTATTCCGGAATTCGGAATAGGAAGAGGAATCTGGTACGGGATCTTTCATTCTATATCAGCCTTTTGCAACGCCGGGTTTGACCTTATGGGAGAAAATGGTGCCTATCAGTCACTGATCAGATATTCGGATGACTGGCTGGTAAATACAGTGATCATGCTGCTGATTATAATCGGTGGAATCGGTTTTTTGGTGTGGGATGATCTGTCTGTGAAAAAATTTCAATGGAAAAAATATCATCTGCATACAAAGATTGTATTATCAACAACAGGTTTTCTGATTATAGGAGGAGCAGTTTTATTCCTGATACTGGAAAAAAATAATGTACTGGCAGGGATGCCTGTGAAAGAACAGATACTCTGTTCTTTATTTCACTCGGTGACAGCCAGAACGGCAGGATTTAATACAACCGATACAGGAGCGTTGACGGAAGGCAGTAAACTTGTTACTATGATTCTGATGTTCATAGGAGGAAGCCCGGGATCTACAGCAGGTGGAATTAAGACGACAACCGTAGTGGTTCTTATTGTATTTGTGCGTGCAAATCTGATGGAAGCAGCCGGTTGTAATGTATTTAACAGAAGACTGGATGAAACTGCGATCAGAAAGGCCAGTGTTGTAATGTGTACGAATTTGTTCCTTATACTAACAGGAACGATCTTCATGGAAATTATGCAGCCGTTTTCTTTGTCGGATGTGATGTTTGAAGTCTTTTCTGCAATGGGAACAGTGGGAATGTCTGCGGGAATCACAAGAGATGTATGTATGGCATCAAGAATGGTGCTGGTATTTCTGATGTTTTGCGGAAGAATAGGAAGTCTGACATTTGCACTTTCACTGAAAGGGCACAGACATGGAGCACCGATCCGGAAACCGGTAGAAGAAATTACGATAGGATAGAACAAGGAGTAGAAAATGAAATCAGTATTGATTATAGGAATTGGAAGATTTGGCCATCATCTGTGTATTGATATGGCAAATCGGGGAAATGAGGTAATGATCATCGATAAAGATGAGAAAAAGACAACGGATTTGCTGGAATACGCAACAGCAGTACGGGTAGGGGACTGTACAAATGAAGAAGTATTAAGAAGTCTTGGAGTAGGAAATTTCGATCTTTGCTTTGTGTGCATCGGATCAAATTTTCAGAGCAGTCTGGAGATAACAAGCCTGGTAAAAGAGCTTGGAGCCAAACATGTTGTCAGTAAGGCAAACAGGGATATCCATGCAAAATTCTTATTGAGAAACGGAGCGGATGAAGTCTTTTATCCGGATCGGGATATTGCAGAACGACTGGCTGTAAAATACAGTGCAAATCATGTTTTTGACTATTTTGAACTCAGTAAGGATTATTCGATTTTTGAAATCCAGCCGAAGGCTGCATGGATCGGACGGACGATAGAAGAAGCGGATATAAGGGCAAACTATCATATAAATGTATTTGGAATAAAGAAAAATACAGAGCTGGTGGTCCTTCCGAGAGCGGATTATGTGATGCATGAGAAGGATCATCTGCTTGTAGTAGGTCTTACAAAGGATATTGATCGTCTGCTTGCAAGTATAAAATGATGAATGATGGGGGAAAGAAAATGACAAAAAAGAGAGTAAAATATATGGTGCAGTCGATTGCGATCATGGCGGTTGCAACATTTTTGTCTTTTTTTCTCCAGAGTTATGGAATTCGAAAAGAAAATATTCTGATGATCTATATTGTGGGTGTACTGGTCATAACAGTTACAACTACCGGTTATCTGTATGGAATGATGGCTTCAGTATGCAGTGTGCTGCTGTTTAATTATTTTTTTACAGTGCCGGTGCATACATTTGCGATGACGGATCAGAATGATGTGGTACGTCTGGTATTTTTCCTTATCACAGGATTCATTTCCGCAAGTATTATGGTACGATTTCATAATCAGGTGCGTATTGCAGAGGAAACAAGGGCACAGATGGAAAGAGAAAAGCTGAAAAGCAATATGCTGAGAAGTATATCCCATGATTTCAGGACACCTTTGACCGGAATTATGGGAGCTGCAGGACTCTTAAAAGAGGCGGATGAGTTGGATGCCGGAGTCAGAAAGGAACTGGCAGGAGAGATACAGGAGCAGTCTGTATGGCTGATGCGCCTGATGGAAAATATTTTGAATATGACAAAGCTGGAAAGTGAAGAATTTGAGATCCGGAAAAACCAGGAAGTAGTGGATGATCTGATCTATGAAGCCGTATCACATATCATAGGACTCCGGGAAAAGAGGAGATTTGAAATTAAACTTCCGTCGGAGCTGATTGTTGTAAATGTAGATGGAAAACTGATGGTCCAGGTGCTGGTCAATCTTCTGGATAATGCGATGAAGCATACAGGGGAAAATGGATGGATCTGTATAGAAGCCAGATATGATGCAGGGAAAGTGTGGATCAGTGTAGAAGATGACGGAGACGGGATTCAGGAAGATCTGAAAGAAAATATTTTTGACGAATTTGTTACAAGGTCAGATGAAAAAGGGGACAGACAAAGAGGAATCGGACTGGGATTGGCTATATGTAAAGCGGTAGTAAATGCACATGGTGGAAATATTTGTGCAGAGAACAGAAAAGAAGGCGGAGCAAAGTTTAGGTTCTGGTTGGAGGCAAGGCAGGTAAGTACAGATGGCAGATAAGCATAAAATTTTAATTGTGGAAGACGATAAATATATTATTAACTTTATCTCGATGAGTCTTAAGAAAGAAGACTATGATTATGTGATTGCGAAGACATGTGGAGAAGCAAATGCACTGTTCTATGCAAACAGACCAGATATGATCATTCTGGATCTTGGACTTCCGGATGGTGACGGGATTGAGATTATAAAAAATGTAAGAGAAATCTCGAAGATACCGATCATTGTGGTCAGTGCAAGACAGGAAGAGGAAGAAAAAATACAGGCACTGGATCTGGGGGCAGATGATTATGTGACAAAACCGTTTTATATGGGCGAACTGCTGGCCAGAATCCGTGTGGCGCTCAGAAAGAGTAACCAGATTCCGGAGGAAAAGAAAGAAAAAATCTTTCAGTGTGATTATCTGAAAGTGGACTGGGAAAAACATCAGGTATCGATAGATGGGAAAGAAGTTCATCTGACTCCGATGGAATATAAGATTTTGAAACTATTGATCGACAACAGGGGAAAGGTACTGACACATAATTATATTCTCGGTCAGATCTGGGGCAGTGCACAGGGAGTAGAAGCAGCCAACCTGAGGGTATTTATGGCAGCACTGCGAAGGAAGATAGAAAAAGATCCCGGAAATTGCAGATTTATTCTGACAGAAATCGGAGTAGGGTACCGGTTTAGAGAGGCTACGGAATAAAATAATTTGCAGACGATGAAATTAGTTAGAAAAAACGAATGTTATTCTTGAATGACTACCTACAGGACTGATATGATAATGATATAAATTATCAATAAATGGTTTTGCCAAAGGAGACAGATAGAGGAATGACATTAAAAGAATTACAAGTCGGAAAGACAGCTACGATTCTTTCCGTAGGAGGAAATGGTGCACTCAGGCAGCATTTTCTGGATATGGGATTGATCCAGGGAACAGAAGTAACGATTGTAAAGTATGCGCCGATGGGGGATCCGGTTGAGATCAGGATCCATGGTTATGAACTTACGATCCGTCTGGAGGATGCCGGACAGATTGAAATTACGCCGGCCCATGAGCCACATTATAAGAAGAAGGAAGGCAGACAACCGTTAGGAGATGCACAGCATCCGGGGTATGGAGAAGCAGGCATTTTTCATGAGAAGAAAACAGAGCATCCGTTACCGGAGAATACGACACTTACGTTTGCATTGGTTGGAAATCAGAATTGTGGAAAAACAACGCTGTTCAACCAGCTGACCGGATCGAATCAGCATGTGGGAAATTTCCCAGGTGTTACGGTTGACAGAAAAGACGGTGTGATCAAGGAACATCCCAATACCCGTATCACCGATCTTCCGGGAATTTATTCTATGTCTCCGTATAGCAGTGAGGAAATTGTTACAAGAGAATTTCTGCTTCAGGATAAACCGAAAGGAATCATCAATATTGTAGATGCAACCAATATTGAACGGAATATGTATCTGACGATGCAGCTTATGGAACTTGAGATCCCAATGGTTGTTGCGCTGAATATGATGGATGAGATGCGTGTGAACGGAGGTTCTGTGCGTGTGAATGAGCTGGAAGCATTTCTCGGAGTACCGGTTGTACCAATCTCGGCAGCAAAGGGAGAAGGAATTGCGGAACTGGTAGAACATGCACTGCATGTCGCAAAATATCAGGAAGCACCGGAGGAAGTGGATTTTTGCTCTGCTGAAGGTCAGGAAAGTGCGGTTCACAGATGCATTCATGCGATCATGCATCTGATTGAAGATCATGCAAAGGAAGCAGGGATCCCGGTCAGATTTGCAGCAAGCAAACTGGCAGAGAATGATGAGCTTGTCCTGGAAAAATTAAAGCTGAGCCAGAATGAAAAGGAGCTTCTGGAACATATCAATCTGCAGATGGAAGAAGAATGCAAGGTAGACCGTTCATCGGCAGTAGCGGGAATGCGTTTTAACTATATCCAGCGTGCCTGTGAAGATACGGTCTTAAAGCCGCATGAGAGCAGGGAGCGTGTGCGAAGCAGGAAGATCGATCAGGTTCTGACAGGAAAATATACCGGAATTCCGGCATTTGTCGCAATTATGGGATTGGTATTCTGGCTGACATTTAATGTGATCGGAGCATTTTTGCAGGATCTTCTGCAACAGGGAATTGACCAGGTGATTGCAGCCTGCAGTCAGGCGCTGGATGCAGCAGGAGTCAATGGCGTATTAAAGTCACTGATTGTAGATGGAATCTTTCAGGGAGTTGGAAGCGTGCTGAGTTTCCTGCCGATCATTGTTACACTGTTTTTTTTCCTTTCGATGCTGGAGGACAGTGGATATATGGCAAGGGTTGCGTTTATTATGGATAAACTTTTGCGAAAGATTGGTCTTTCCGGAAGAAGTATTGTACCGATGCTGATCGGATTTGGATGTACAGTACCTGGAGTTATGGCGAGCCGGACACTTTCTTCAGAGCGTGATCGTAAAATGACGATTATGCTGACTCCGTTTATGAGTTGTTCAGCAAAACTTCCGATCTATGCATTCTTTACAGCGGCGTTTTTCCCGGGGAAGGGTGCAATTGTAATGGTTGGTCTTTATTTCTTCGGAATCCTGATGGGAATCCTTACTGCACTTGCAATGAAAGGGACGATGTTCAAAGGAGAACCTGTTCCGTTTGTTATGGAGCTTCCGAATTATCGTATGCCGGGAGCGAAAAATGTTGGTCAGCTTCTCTGGGAAAAAGCAAAGGACTTCCTGCAGAGAGCATTTACCGTTATTTTTGGTGCAACGATCGTGATCTGGTTCCTGCAGAGCTTTGATCTGCATCTGAATATGGTGACAGATTCACAGGCAAGTATCCTTGCAACGGTAGCAGGTATGATCGCACCTGTATTCATTCCACTTGGATTCGGTGATTGGAGAATATCAACGGCACTGATTTCCGGATTTATGGCAAAAGAGAGTGTTGTCTCCACTCTTTCGATTTTGTTTGGGTCAACAGCATCACTGACAGCGGTGATAAATACAGCCGGTGCAGCAGCACTTTTGATTTTCTGTCTTTTGTATACACCGTGTGTGGCAGCGATTGCTTCTATTAAAAGAGAACTTGGTGGTAAATGGGCGATCGGTGTTGTGATCTTTCAGTGCGTGATTGCATGGGTTGCTGCATTTATTGTGCATGGAATTGTATGTTTGTTTTAAAACAAAAACTTCTGGAAACAGGAAAACTGCTTCCAGAAGTTTTTTATTGCAGATATTTTTTCAAGGCATCCAGATAAGTTGTCCCTAATCTGCTTAACATCCTTTTTTTATGTGTAATATACCCAATCCGCATATCACTTTCGTCAGCAAGAGGAACGGCAATGATATCTTTTCCATTCAACTTTTTGTCAATTACACCACTGCATACTGTGTAACCATTTAGCCCGATCAGAAGATTAAATAAGGTGGCACGATCCCGTACACGGATATTTTTTTTGCGTTCAGATACAGAAAAGATTTCTTCTGAAAAATAAAAAGAATTGTGTTCACCCTGTTCAAAGGAGAGATATGGATAATCGTCCAGTTCTTCATTGGTGATTATTTTGTGATCGGCGAGAGGGTGACGTCTGCTGATAAATACATGTGGTTTTGCAACAAACAGCTGATGAAAAATAAGCCCGTTGGATTTTAAAATTTTTTCCAGAACCGTTTCATTAAAATTATTTAAGAAAAGAATTCCAATCTCGCTGCGCATTTTTGCTACATCTTCGATGATTTCGTATGTCTGGGTTTCGCGGAGACTGAAATCATATTCATCCTGTCCGTAGGTTTTGATCAGATCGACAAAGGCATTGACAGCGAAAGAATAGTGTTGCGTGGATACACAGAATTTCTTTTTCCCGCCGGAAGTTCCTTTGTATTTATCTTCGAGAATAGCGGCCTGTTCCAGCACCTGTCTGGCGTATCCTAAGAAATCTTCGCCTTCTTTTGAAAGGATGATCCCTTTATTAGTCCGGAGAAAAATGGTAATCTTCATTTCTTTTTCCAGTTCACGGATTGCGTTTGTCAGGCTTGGCTGGGAAATATAAAGACGATTTGCGGCTTCGGTAATTGTTCCTGTTTCAGCAACAGTTACGACATATTTTAATTGTTGAAGAGTCATATTTTTCACTTTCTATAGAGAATATTGTTTTTGGGTTTGGAATATCAGAAAAGTATCTGGAAAATGTATCTTAGCGGAAAATACTTCTGGCCAGATATCCTGGTAATATTGTAGCATGGAAGCAGGGAGCGTGAAACATTTTTTTGATATTGCTATAGTTTTAAACTATGGCAAACTGCATTTTTTTTGTATTTTTCAGATGCAGAATACTCTGCTATACTTTCAAACATAAAAGACAGACAGTACGAAAGAGAAAAGGAGAGCTATATTATGAGTAAAAATACACCATTTCGTTATGATTATGTAGGAAGTTTTTTAAGACCGGAAACACTGAAAAGAGCAAGAAGAGATTTTGAAGAAGGAAAGATTTCAAAAGAAGAACTGACAAAAATAGAAGATGCTACAATTTTAGACCTGGTAGAGAAGCAGAAAAAAGCCGGATATCATGTGATTACAGACGGCGAGTTCAGAAGAGCAACCTGGCATCTGGATTTTATGTGGGGATTTAACGGGGTGGGACATGAGCCGACTAAGACCGGACTTCCGTTCCACGGTGAAGCTGCAATGATCGATGATACTTATCTGACTGGAAAAATTTCCGTAGATCAGCATCCATTTGTAGAACATTTTAAATTTGTAAAGGCACTGGAAGATGAAAATACAGTAGCAAAGCAGACGATTCCGGCACCGGCACAGTTCCTGGAACAGTTTATTATGCCGATGTACATTCAAAATACGAATAAGTATTATCCGGATGTGGAAGAACTGGCAGAAGATATCGCAAATGGATATAAGAAAGTTATTCGTGACCTGTATGATGCAGGCTGTAGAAACATTCAGTTGGATGACTGTTCATGGGGAATGTGTGTAGATCCACATGCTACAGCAATTTTCGGAACCGATGAAGCCGGACTTCAGAAAATCATGGAACAGCTTCTTGCTATCAATAACCGTGCAATTGAGGGGGCGCCGGAGGATCTGGTGATCAACACTCATGTATGCCGTGGAAATTTCCACTCTACTTATGCAAGCAGTGGCGCGTATGACCGTGTGGCAGAAACTTTATTTGCCCGTGAAAATGTAAGCGCATATTATCTGGAATTTGATGATGCACGTTCTGGTGGATTTGAGCCGTTGAAGAGTGTAAGTGGTGATAAAAAAGTGGTTCTCGGTCTGATCACAACCAAGTCACCAAAGCTGGAAGATAAAGAAGACGTAATTAAGAGAATCCATGAAGCAGCGAAATATGTCCCGCTCGACAGACTGTATTTGAGTCCACAGTGTGGATTTGCTTCCTGTGAAATCGGAAATAAACTGACAGAAGAAGAACAGTGGAAGAAGCTTGCACTGGTAAAAGAAATCGCGGAAGAAGTCTGGGGCGAAGAAAAATAAGCCAGATATAAAAATTTAATAAATAAGATACATACAGCTCCTTTCAAATCGTGCTACAATAGAAGCAGATTTGAAAGGAGCTGAAAATTTATGAATGAAGTAATCAAAAATATGGAAGAACGCAGAAGTGTCCGTGGATACAAACCGGATATGATCAGAAAAGAGGATCTGGATACGATCATTGAGGCCGGAACTTATGCGGCAACGGGAATGGGAATGCAGTCACCGATCATCGTGGCAGTGACGGATAAAGCAACAAGAGATCAGCTTTCAGCAATGAATGCAAAAATTATGGGAACCGATACAGATCCGTTTTATGGTGCACCGGTAGTTCTTATTGTACTTGCAGATAAGGCAAGACCGACATATCTTTATGATGGAAGTCTTGTGATGGGAAATCTGATGAATGCAGCGCATTCGCTTGGAATCGGAAGCTGCTGGATCCACCGGGCAAAAGAAGAATTTGAATCCGAGGAAGGAAAGGCTCTTCTGAAAAAATGGGGAATCGAAGGAGACTATGAAGGAATCGGTCATTGCGTACTTGGATATGCGGCAGCAGAACTTCCTGCAGCAAAACCAAGAAAAGAAAATTATGTCTATTATGTAGAAGCATAGGAGTGTGACATATGGATTACGAAGGACAGATTTGCCGGGCTCCGATGGAAAGAAGCTCTTTCATGCTTCCGGTTATGGTTGGATGCTCATATAATCAGTGTAAATTCTGTAATTTATTCCGGCATCTGAAGTATCGGGAACTTCCGATGGAACAGATTGAAGCGGAACTAAAGAGAGTGCGAGAACTGCATGGGAAGCCGAAGAAGATCTTTCTGGGGGATGGTAATGCATTTGGTCTGAAGACAGAAAAATTGTATGAGATTCTGGATCTGATCGCATATTACTTCCCGGAATGTGAAGGGATTAATATGGATGCGACTGTTACGAGTATTTTACATAAAAGCCAGGAAGAGCTGGAAATGCTTGCTAGAAAAAAGGTAAAGCATCTGTATCTTGGAATCGAGAGCGGACTGGATGATGTGCTGAAATTTATGAAAAAAGATCATGATCTGGCACAGGCATATCAGGCAATCGACAGGCTTCATGAAGCAGGACTGATCTATGATGCACATATTATGACCGGAGTCGCAGGAAAAGGAAGAGGAATGGAAAATGCAGAAGCACTGGCGCAGTTCCTGAACAGGACCAATCCGGCGCATGTAGTGAATTTTTCCATGTTTCTGCATAAAGAAGTTCCGTTGTATGAAGATATACGGCAAGGTACTTTTGTTCCGGCAGATGAGCTGGAAACAATTAGGGAAGAATATCATCTGATCGAGAGGATCGCACCGGAAAAAGCAGGAGCAAATATTTTATATGATGGTTTTCATGACTTTATCCATGTGAGAGTCAGAGGACATCTTCCGGGTGATAAAGAAAAAATGCTTGCCAAATTAAATGGTATCATTCAGGAATATGAAGGAAAAGAACCGGTTTATTCCTTTGTACAGGGGGAATGTCCGGATCTGGAATACTGTGATGATGGTAAAGCAGTATGGGATATGGACCGGAAGACTTCATAGAATCCGCTGTACTATGAATCAGCAGAAATTGAGCGCGTCAGCAGGCGCGCTCTTGAACTTTGGAACAGAAAATATGTCATAAAAAATCCACTGTATCTGATCTTTCAGCTACAGTGGATTTTAATTTGATCCATCCATTGGATTATCCTCCTTATTCACTTCTTATCTATCTGAAACTATTATCTCAAATAGTTTTTTCTATGTAAATTTCAATAATTATTATGCCATTGGTCTACACCTCTTACTCTCATTGATTTGATATTGTATGAATTATCTTGCCATTGGTCTGTACCTCTTGCTTTCATCAGATTTATTCTGGTTTTAAATTATGTTCCTTTTGATCCGTACCTCTTGCTTTCATCAGATTTATTCTGGTTTTAAATTATGTTCCTTTTGGTCCATACCTCTTACTTTCATTAGATTTGTTCTGGTTTTAAATTAAGTTTCCGGTGGTCTGTACCTCTTACTTTCATTAGATTTTGTTCTGGTTCTAAATTATGTTCCTTTTGGTCCGTACCTCTTACTTTCATTAGATTTGTCCGAGTTTTAAATTAAGTGTCCTTTGGTCCATACCTCTTACTTTCTTAGACTTTGGAGTTAAGATTAAGTTTCTGGTGGTCCGTCCTCCTTTTGTTTTGTTGATATTATAATATCTCATAAAAGATGAAATGTCAATAAAAAATCTGAAAAAAGTTAAATAATTTTAAATATATGAAATAAATCAGGAATACAGATAAAAAATAGAGAAATATATATGATAAACAAATAAATATACAGAAAAAGCAGAATGCGCAGTCCGAATTCCGAATACAGAAAATGAAATGGGCGGTGTGGATATGCGGAATCCGCAGATTATCGAGACGGTATGGGGAGTCGGATACCGGTTTAACCGGCTGTAAAAAAACGATTGGTGTTATATAATATCTTTACGGATAAAATCCCAATTGTAAGTTCATGGTTGGCATGATAAGATGATACCATGAATTTACAAAGGAGAAGACTATGAATCACTATACTGGATATGAATTACTGTGGCTCTTTTTTATTTATTCTTTTGGTGGCTGGGTATTGGAAACGATATCGGCAACTTTGAAGCAGAGAAAGTTTGCTAACCGAGGCCTGGTAAATGGACCGTTCTGTGTGCTCTATGGTCTGACCGCAATTGCGATGACAGTGGGATTACAGGAACTTCGGGGAATCTGGCTATTTATCTTTGCAACGGTCTATGCAACAGTTGCAGAATGGGTCAGTGGACATCTGATCGAAAAAGCATTCAAGGCAAGATGGTGGGATTATTCAAATATCAAATGGAACCTGGATGGATATATTTGTCTTCCGGCTTCACTATTTTGGGGTGTGCTCGGTTATCTGGCAGTGAGATGGTGCAATGGGGTCACGTTGATTTTATTACATATTCTGCCGAAGCTTCTGATGCATATTGTGCTGCTGACACTGATCGGTGTACTTTTTGTGGACATCTTTGGTTCCTTTATGCTTCTTACCGGAAAGAGTAAGAATCCGGAGCGCTGGATCGCAACGGATGCCGGGATGGATAAGATCAGCAGAAAAATTGCGGGAAAGATTGCCGGAAGTCTGGAAAAGCGTCTGAAAAAAGCATATCCAAAGGCAAGAAAAATTGAAGAGGAAATCCGGGAAGAGAACAAAGAAAAGATATTTGCAAAAGGGTGCGGCTTTTATAAGATCGTGATGCTGTTTATGATCGGTGCTTTTCTGGGAGATATCACAGAAACGATTTTCTGTCGTGTGACGGCTGGAGTATGGATGAGCAGAAGCAGTGTGGTCTGGGGACCGTTCAGCATTGTCTGGGGGCTTGCAATTGCGCTTGTTACAGCACTTTTGTACAAATATAAGGATAAAGGGGATCGGTTTCTTTTCCTTACAGGAACATTGCTTGGTGGTGCTTATGAGTATTTCTGCAGTGTGTTTACGGAACTTGTATTTGGAAAAGTGTTCTGGGATTACAGTAAGATCCCGTTTAACCTGGGAGGTCGAATCAATCTGCTCTACTGCTTTTTCTGGGGAATTGCTGCGGTTGTGTGGTTTAAAATATTATTTCCACCTGTGGAAAAATGGATTGAAAAAATACCGGCAGTTGCAGGAAAGATTCTGACCTGTGTTTTACTGGGATTTATGGTTTGCAACATTCTGGTATCCTGTGTGGCACTGGTAAGATATGATGAGAGAGGAAATGGTGTGCAGGCGACAAATGCCGTCCAGAAGTGGGCGGATGCACATTATGATGACGCAAAGATGAAGAAAATCTATCCAAATGCGAAGGGGATAAATTAGAAAAAAAGCGGGAACATATTGACAAAATTCTATATGAAGAGTAAGATGTAGTTAGAAAACCGGTGTGAGAAATAGATTGCACCGGTTAAAAAATGAAAAATATATAGAAATATTTCTATATTTCTATGGGAAGGGAGAGAGAATGAAAATCATAAAAAACGGATGGGATTTCTTTCAGGACCAGATTCTTGGAATGCACTGGCTGAAAGATCTGATCGGAAAACTTCTTGTTAAAGCCGGATTGGGAGAGGGGAGGTTTCCAGGAGAATTTCTTCACTTTTTCCTGTATGATATCATAAAAATTTTTGTGCTACTTGCGGTGCTGATTTTTGTGATATCCTATATTCAAAGCTATTTTCCGCCAGAGAAAAGCAAAAAGATTATGGGAAGATTTCATGGAATCTGGGCGAATCTGATCGGAGCACTTCTAGGAACAGTGACTCCGTTCTGCTCCTGCTCATCGATTCCGATCTTTATGGGATTCACCAGTGCGGGATTGCCGCTGGGAGTTACTTTCTCGTTTCTGATTTCATCTCCGATGGTGGATCTGGGATCTCTGATTCTTCTGATGAGTGTCTTTGGAGGGAAGATCGCATTTGCTTATGTGATTGTTGGACTTGTCATAGCTGTTATAGGGGGAACGATCATTGAGCGGCTGCATATGGAAGACCAGGTAGCAGATTTTATCCGGCAGGCGCCGAATGTGGAGGTAGCTTCGCCGTCGCTTACAATAGCAGACCGTATGGATTATGCAAAAAATCAGGTTGTGGCTACCGTCAAAAAGGTAGCTCCGTATATCGTTGTCGGAGTCATCATCGGGGCAGCTATCCACAATCTGATCCCAGAGCATATCGTCCGAAGCATTCTTGGAAAACAGACCTGGTACGCCGTGCCACTGGCGACAGCAGTAGGCGTTCCCATGTATGCGGATATTTTCGGAACCATCCCAGTCGCAGAAAGCCTGCTCGCAAAAGGGGCAGGACTTGGAACGATTTTATCCTTTATGATGGGAGTGACTACACTTTCCCTTCCATCCATGGTAATGCTGTCCAAAGCGATTAAGAAAAAGTTACTCGGAACATTCATTGGAATCGTGTGTATCGGAATCATCATTGTGGGGTATGGGTTTAATGTGATAATATAGGGTAGCAAACTCATATGCCGTTCGTGCTTGCACGAAAAGGCATATGAATTTGCTACCCGCCGGACATGAGGAAGGAGCGATTTACGAAGGAAATCAGCGGATTCCGAATGGACGAAGGATTGCGGGAGCAGCAACGCTGCGGAGCAATCCGTAATATTATCAAAGTAGTGGGGCGAATTTAAATATCATTCGTGCTTGCACGAAAAGGCATATGAATTTGCTACCCGCCGGACATGAGGAAGGAGCGATTTACGAAGGAAATGCAGATAGACTATGAAAAATATGCCCGTATATTCAAAGTGATGTCGGATCCGAAACGCCTGAAGATCATCGACATGTTATCCGAAGGAGAATTATGTGCCTGTAAGATCCTGGAGGAATTTCATATTACACAGCCGACCTTATCGCATGATATGAAGCTGATGTGTGATCTGGGAATCGTAAAGGCGCGCAAAGAAGGAAAATGGATGCAGTATTCTCTGGACATAGACGTAATGAATGAGGTTTATAAGACAGTGGGGCATCTGATGATTCCGGGAGATTATGCCGGACTTTTAAATTGCAATTGTAATACGGAAAAGGAGAAAATGAATCATGAGTAAAATTAAATTATATTTTCTGACAGGGTTCTTAGGAGCTGGGAAAACGACAATCTTGAGAAATCTGCTTGAAAACATGGAAGGAACAAAGGTTGGGGTAATCCAGAATGAACTGGGAAAGATCAGTATTGACGGAACGGTGCTTCAGAATAATGATATCCAGATGATAGAATTGAACAGAGGCTCTATTTTTTGCAGTTGCCTTCGTTTATCCTTTGTGGATGCACTGACGCAGATGGCACAGAAAGGTCTGGAATATGTGTTTGTGGAAAGCTCTGGATTCGGGGACCCGTCTAATGCAGAAGAAATTCTTGCAGCCACAGAAGTAATGGCGCCTGGGGCATATGACTTCAGAGGATGCATCTGCCTGGTGGACTGTTATAATTTTCTGGATCAGATCGGGGATTCAGAGACAATTGACCGGCAGCTTAAGCACTGCAATCTTGCAGTTCTGACGAAAATTGATCTGGTAGATGAGAACCAGATTGAGAAGGTGAAAGAGAAAGTGCGTGAGATTAATCCGGTCTGTCCGATCACGGAGAGTGCCAATGGAAATATTGACCGTTCGTTTTATGATATGGATCTGATGTTGTACAAATGGGCGGAATGTGAAGATACCACGAATTCATCGAAAAATAAACCAAAAACATTTTCCATGGATTTTACAGGAGAGATCCAGAAGGAAAAGCTGGAAGCTTTCCTTGCAAAGATTGAACCGGATGTTTTCCGTGTAAAGGGATTCTTTAAAGTAGAAAAAGAAGGATGGGAAAAGGTTGACGTAGTTGGAAAAAAACGGGATTATGCACCTTACAAAGCCCAGCCGAAGTCTCAGCTTGTCTTTATTTCTAAAATCGGAATTGCACTGATCCGCGAAATCGCGGCAACGTGGGAAGAATGTGTGGGACTTCCTATGAAACTGAATAATTAAATCTGGAGGCAGGATATGAATATAAAAGTAATCGGAAGTGGCTGTGAAAACTGTGATAAGACAAATGCGGTTGTGAAGGAGTGTCTTGAAGAACTCGGGATGGATACGGAAATCGAGAGAGTGACAGATCTGGTTGAGATCGTAAAGCTGGGAGTGATGACGGCTCCTTCTGTGATGATTGACGGGAAACTGGTTGTTGCAGGTCAGGTGCCATCGAAAAAACAGATGATGAAGATATTGAAAAAATGAGGTAAAAACAATGGCAAACAAATTTCATGATTTTGATGAACCAATCAATTGTATTGGCACAGATTCTTTCAAATGGGATTATGAAGGAGAAAATGGAAAGTATATTCCGCTTGGAGTAGCAGATACAGACTTCAAAGCACCGGAAGAAGCAATTGCAGCAGTTCGTAAACGTACAGAATTTGGTAGTAAGAGATTTCCTTGCAGAAAATATGCCAGAAGTTAAGATGATCGAACCAGAAGGAACTTATCTGCTGTGGATCGATTTCAGTGCATGGAATATGGAACAGGATGATCTGATGAATGCATTTGCAGAGGCTGGTGTGCGCCTGAACAGTGGAACAAACTACGGCGAATGCGGAAAAGGATTTGTTCGTCTGAACGTAGCAACACAGACAGCTGTATTAAAGAAAGGTCTGGACTGCATTAAAGTGGCGCGTGACAGACATATGGCATAACAGAAAGAAGGAGCAACAGATAAAGCACCGGTTGCGATCGAACCATACTCACAGGGATGGTATACCGAAGATACAGTTTACGTATCCGGACAGCTTGTTGAAGGGGTGTATTAGTGGAAGTAGAGTGTATTGCTTCAAGAAAATAGAGGTATTTAGTATGCCGGAATTTGAATATGGGGAACTTCATATTCACACGGACGAAGAAAATGAATGTAACCAGATTCTGGAAAAGTTATTGGAAAACGGACTGCTTGCAGATACCAATGATGCGGCAAAAAGATCGATCTACGATATCACAACATTTGGTGAGATTCTGATCGATTTTACCTGGCAGGGAGTAGATGAAGACGGGCAGACACTATTTGTCCAGAATCCGAGTGGAGTTCCTGCAAATGTTGCAGTTGCGGCGGCAAAGCTTGGCGGACATACTGCTTTTATCGGGAAGGCAGGCAAGAGACACCACACATTATGCGATTCGGCGCGCAAAAGAAAAAGGAAGTATTATTTCGTATGATCCGAATTACAGAGCCTCCTTATGGAAGGATGAGGAAACTGCAAAGGAACAGATGCGAAATCTGATCCTTTACGTGTATATCATGAAAATTTCGGATGAAGAAACAAAATTATTAACCGATAAAGAAAGTCCGGAAGAAGCAGCAGAAATCAGAGATCGTTTTTATCATCAGAAAATATCCTTTTTCATTCACCTCATGGGAAAGAGCATTCAGCGATGACATCACAAATCCATCCTCTAAAACCCTGCCCGCATACTTTTCATGGTCATTCACTACCACTCCGATGATTCTTGAATTATTTCTCGCAAGCAAAATGCCAGCCATATTCGGGATATATCCGGAGCTTTTAAGTTTCTGTTGGACACGTTTTACAGTTTTATTTGAAATCTTTTTTGTTTTGCTGTGAATCACTTTTGAGACAGTAGCAGTAAGGCTTTGATTTATATGCACCGTTATCAGCCGGACGCCATTGCTCGTATTCGTACCGATTACGTCCATGAACAGCAGGCTCGTTATCGCACTGCCATTGCCGATTTGGAACAGCGCATTACCAATGCTTCTACCGGCGAGCATGTGAAGCTGAACAAAAAGCTGACTACCTTACAGGCACAGGATACTGAAATCAGAGTCTATGAGGAAAAGATTCATCACCTTGCCGATCAGATGATTTCTATTGATCTAGACGATGGCGTGAAAAAGAATTATGCAATTTTCCAGGATGTTTTGGCTAAAATAAAGTAAGGAGGGGTTGCGTATGATGACTGCAAACCCGATTTTACTTCAGAAAAAATATGCCTGTGTCATTGAGTGCTTTGCCAAACAGCAGGGATTTTCACTGGATGAGGCATTGGGATTATTTTATCATTCCGAAGTCTATCGGCTAATGCGAGATGGTGTTTCTGATATGCACTGTATGAGTGATCTGTATCTTGCAGAGGAATTAAGACTGGAATATACAGAGAAGTTTCTGGAAAATCGCCAATAACTGAAATGTGAGTTTGGTATTTATTCGTGATGAGGTGCTACAAAATGATTGATTTTAACAATCCGAACACGTTCCCAAAAGAATTGAAAAATTGGGGAACTGAATTTGAAAAGATGATTTTAAGAAGAGTAAATACGGATAATATTGAGGTATGGTGGCAAATTGAACATCAGTTGCAAGATATTAGAATCGATGAATCGAAGTTGGTTACTGATTTTGTTAAAGATAATATGGATACAGAAATTGCAGTATGTCATTGTACACGTATTTTAGATGAGAATGAATATTGGAAACATGGTCTTGTGACTGCGGGAGGGGAAAATAGTGCTGGCGAGAAACGATTACGAAAACTCCTTGTGGATATAGGTTTAGATGATGACAAAATAGAAGAAGTATTTTCGCATGTGTATTATTTATGGAATCGAGATAAACAATCCAGAACAAAGTCGGTACATTTCTTTATTGATAAAAGTCAAGTATATAAGGACGATCAATTAAACCATTTTGCTATCAACTTAGGGGGCGAAATTTTGCGATGGTCTTTGGAGGCGATTGACAGGGAACTGTATAAAGAAGAACCTTATAAGCGTTTATGAATTATGGGGACTCCGTCTGTAATAACATTTAAGGTAAAATTAGATGATATTCATGAGATATATCGCAATAGTTTAATTGCTGAAATAGTCAAATATAACATAACGAAAGATCTCTTTGCTTTTGATTATGAATTTGAATTTACAGGAATGACAGTTGGAGACGTTCCACCGCAGAATATTTTAAACATTGGGGAAATAAAAGATTATATACAAATGCAAGAAAAATATCCCGATTATAAGGGATTCTATGATGAATTGAAAAGTGACTTTAAATAATCGGGTGGCGAATGCTACCAAAGAAAGCGAGGTGTTATGATGACCATAGAAGAAATTCTTGCAGGAGAATCGAAAAATGTAGAGTTCAAAGAGAACCTGCCGGAGAAAAGTATCAAATATATGAAGTCTGTGGTTGCCTTTGCAAATGGAAGCGGAGGAAAAATTATCTTCGGAATTGCCGATAAAACCAGAGAGGTTGTTGGCTTTGACAAGGAAGATGTGTTTAAGAAAATGGATGCCATTGCCAATGCCGTATCAGACAGCTGTGAACCGGCAATTATCCCGGATATTACTTTACAGACGGTTGATGGTAAAACTGTCATTGTGGTAGAGGTTGCTGAGGGCAGACAGCGCCCGTATTATATCAAAGCCATTGGCAGAGATGGCGGTGTATATGTCCGTGTTGCCGGAACTACCCGCCTTGCCGACGAGTATATGATAAAAGAATTGTTGTTTGAGGGCAGTAATCGTTACTATGATCAGGCTTTATGTACTGGGTTAAATGTTACAGATGAAGATATTGATGCTCTTTGCAAAGCTATGAAAGAGCAGGCTGTCAAAAATGCCCGTACAGAGGAACAGAAAGCATCGATTAAAGATGTAGGCAGACAGCAGTTGCGCTCCTGGGGTATTTTGATTGAGCGTGATGAAAAAGATTATCCGTCTAATGCTTTTGCTATTTTGACTGGCAACGGAGGACTTCATGTTGCAACGCAATGTGGTGTGTTCAAAGGTACAACAAAAGCGGTATTTGTTGACCGCAGAGAATATACCGGTCCGCTTTGGGAGCAGATAGATGAAGCATTTCAGTTTGTTCTGAGAAATATTCATCTGGGTGCTACCATTGTGGGAATTTATCGGCAGGATATTTATGAGATTCCACCGGATGCCATTCGTGAGTTGATTATCAATGCCATGGTACATCGTAGTTATCTGGATCATGGTACGATACAGGTTGCCGTATATGACAACCGATTGGAAATTACTTCTCCTGGAAAGCTGCCAATGGGACAAACTATGGAGCGTATGAAAGAAGGCTATTCTAAAATTAGAAATGAAGCCCTTGCTCATGCGTTTGCCTATATGAATCTGATTGAGCATTGGGGAAGCGGCATTCCGAGAATTATTGATAAAGTAAAAGCTGCCGGACTGCAGGAGCCGGAGTTTATTGGTGGCGAAGTTGATTTGCGTATCAATATTTATCGAGGACAGGTTGACGGCACTGTTGACCTCAATAACGCCATTAAAGTGCCGGATAAAACAGAAATAGTGCCAGATAATATGAAAAAAATGCCAGATAGTGGCAATGAAGTGCCAGATACGACTGAGAAAATGCCGGATAGTGAACAGGAACAACAAATCTATAAATATGTATTGGAAAATGGCTCTATTACTACTGCTGAAACAGTAGAGATTTTAGATGTAAAACATCGTAGAGCCAGAGCTGTCTTGTTGAATATGGTTAAGGACGGTTATTTGAGAAAAGAGGGTGCGGCACGAAGCACTATTTATGTAAAAAGTACGGAAGGGAGATAATGCAGCATGGATACAGATAAAATAATACAAGATTTAAATCGCAGATTTGCCGCACCTCTGCCTGAGTTTTATCAGCGTCGTATCATTTTCTGGTATGATGAAGATAAGGAATTTGAGGATAAACTGGATGAAGTGGTTTTGGAAAATGCAAAGGTGATTGCGCTGACAGGAAATAATGCGTTTTCTGTAAAAAAACTGCTTTCAGTAGATGATTTGACCACAAATTATCTGGTTTACAGTCCGTGTGTCTATAATCGCCCGGATGATAACTGGATTCTGGATGTAGAGCTTTACAGTGAAGAGTTTCGGGCAGATCTGATTTCTATCTGGATGGATGAGATGGGACTTATATCAAATGCAGTATGTTATGGGCCATTCAGATGCACAGATCACAATGAATGTCTACAATCATATTGCAGAGAAGTCTCACGTGGAAAATGAGATGGCTAAAATGAACCTGCCGGAAACCGTACCTGCTGTGGTATAAACCAGAAGCCGTTGTCGTAAAATGTGGTGAGAAAATCAGACGAATATATTTTTCCAAAGATTTGTCGTAAAAATGTGGTTGAATCAAGAAACCTCCGTGCGAAAGCAAGTGAAAAATCCATATGAAGCTGAGAGATACGCCATGCACAGCTCGGGAAAGAATTCCCTCGCTGCCGGGCTGTCGTCCCTATAAAATAGCAAAAATAGGCGCCTTTGCAAGTAAACTTGCAGGGCGTTTATTTTTACCATTTTGCATTGCTCGTAGCGTTCACAAATTCTTCACAAAAAAATTAGCACTCACCTATTGTTATTACAGCGTAGCTTTTGTCTTAGTTCATAGAGTGCCGTAAAGTGCCTATTTACAGGCTTTTCACGGGTTTTATGAATTTATCACATTTCATCAAAAATCGTCAATATACAAAAATTTGGTGTCAAAATTGGTGTCAAATAACCTTGATTTGAGATTTTGATGAGTAACACATCAGTAAAAAAATTGAATATTTTATAGACTATGGAACGCCTAAAATGACGTTCCTTTTCTATTTCCAGCCGTTCTTAT
>OGYX01000626.1_pt1 | contig 27426 bp, 20 predicted proteins | sample 1576601 | NCBI WGS metagenome assembly OGYX01 (sample SAMEA3541561, study PRJEB24748) | human gut metagenome | biome: human gut; feature: human-associated habitat; material: faeces | place: China | collected 2012 | reverse complement strand
CAATTCGTAGCGGCACCGTTTCTCCAGCACTGCCATCAAAAGGTTTACACGGTTGTAATCCGTACCTGCCGCTGTTCTTCTTGGCATACCAAAATTTGTCTCCGCTACCAGTGCCTGAACCTCCAAAAGGATAGGCCTTGTGCCCTCTAAGGAACAGGATACCACTGCTCCTGATGCCTCCTGAGGCCGTCCATCCAGCATATATTCAGAGGGATTTTCTACTTCCACAAGACCCTCTTCCCGCATTTCAAATACACCGATCTCATTGGTGGAACCAAAACGGTTCTTTACGCCTCGCAGGATCCTGTAAGAAGCATGTCTGTCCCCTTCAAAGTAAAGGACTGTATCTACCATATGTTCCAATACCCTTGGGCCTGCCACTACTCCCTCTTTGGTCACATGACCTACTACGAAGATGGCAATACCCTGGCTTTTTGCGATCTGCATTAAAACACCGGTAGACTCACGCACCTGGCTTACACTGCCCGGTGCAGAGGTGATCTCTTCCCGGTACATGGTCTGAATGGAGTCGATCACTACAATCTGAGGCTTTTCCTGATCGATCACAGCCTCAATGCGCTCTAAATTCGTCTCACTTAAAAAGCGCAGTTCCCCTGTGACCGTTCCGATCCTGTTTGCCCTCATTTTGATCTGTTTTAACGACTCTTCTCCGGAAATATAAAGTACCTTCTGTCCGGCTGCTGCCAGATGGCGGCATACCTGCAGCAAAAGGGTTGATTTTCCAATACCCGGATCACCGCCTACAAGCACCAGGGAACCGGCTACAATGCCGTCTCCCAATACCCGGTCCAGTTCCTTAAAACCAGTGGAGATCCGGTCTTCCTGTTCCAGACGTATTTCTGAAAGAAGAGCGGGTTTAGCCACAGCTCTCCCCGCTCCTCGATCAGAAGACATACGTCCTTTTCCTGCAGCCGAAGCTGTACCTGCCACCGGTTCTTCCACCAGGGTGTTCCATGCCCGGCAGGCGGGACACTGTCCCAGCCATTTGGATGACTCATATCCGCATTCTTTGCAGAAAAATGCAGTTGTCTTTGCTTTTGCCATATTTTCTATGCTCTCTTTACTGCCTTTACCTTAACGGAAGTTCCTTCTTCTAACTCTACGCTGACGCTTAACTTTCCGCTCATGTTAGTCTTCATGCTTCCCACAGCAGCTCCGTCTACATATACTTCGTAGTCAGTATCATTTTCCAGCTGAACTGTGATCTGGGCATCCTTATCGCCCTCTACTTCAAACTCTATACTGTCATCTGTTACTTTAAAATGTTCTGCTACTGTGCCCGGAACAGACTCATATACGAACATTTCGTTGCGCTCTAATTTTGTGATCTCGTTGTAAGTTTTAACCTTATAGATATCTCCCTGGTATTCAAAATCGGACTTCTTTGACTTCTGTCCTAACTTGTAATTTCCAAAACTGATGGTGCCATCCTGCTCTGTGCGGATCAATTCTTCAACAACTGGCATCTTTTTATCCTCCTGCTCTTTATCTGTAAATTCTCTGGTCGTACCTTTTCATCCGGCATTCCTGTCAGACTTTATGGGTTTTCACCGTATTCCCAGTAGATCATTTATAACGGGTATCTATAATTATACAACAATTTTCATAAAATAACCAGTATATTTTACGCCTTTGCCTCAGGCTTTGAAGCAGTATCTGCTGCCTGCGCTTTTTTCTTTCTGGCTGCTGCTTTCTTCTTTACTGTAAAGGTAAGTTTTCCTTCTTCACAGCCAACTTCCACATTTACACCCTTCTTCAGTTTTCCGTCCAGGATCTCTTCTGCCATCTTATCTTCTAACAGGCTCTGGATGGTACGGCGCAGCGGTCTTGCACCGTATTTATCATCATAGCCCTTGTCGATCAGCAGATCCTTTGCCGCCTCATTTACAGTAAGGGTAATGCCAAGCTGTTCTTTGCTGCGTTTTTCAATGCCTCTCAGCATAATATCCGCAATTCCCTTCATATGCTCTTTCGTCAGCTGATGGAATACAATGATCTCGTCAATACGATTTAAAAACTCCGGCTTGAACAGGCGTTTTACCTCTTCCATCACACGGCCCTTCATGAATTCATGATCTGCCTTTGCGTCTGTGGCAACTCCGAAGCCAAGACGTTTCGGTGCGATGATATTTTCAGCACCTGCATTGGAAGTCATAATGATAATGGTATTCTTAAAGTCGATCTTTCTTCCCTGGGCATCTGTGATGTGTCCGTCATCTAATACCTGCAAAAGGATATTAAATACATCCGGATGGGCCTTTTCGATCTCATCAAACAGGATCACGCTGTAAGGATTTCTGCGCACTTTTTCACTGAGCTGTCCGCCCTCCTCATAGCCTACATATCCTGGCGGAGAACCGATCATCTTGGAAACACTGTGCTTTTCCATGTACTCAGACATATCTACCCTGATCAGGGCACTTTCTGTACCGAACATGGCTTCTGCCAGTGCCTTTGAAAGTTCCGTTTTTCCCACACCGGTAGGTCCTAAGAATAAGAAAGAACCGATGGGACGCTTTGGATCTTTTAAGCCGATCCTGCCTCTTCGGATGGCTTTTGATACAGCGGTAACAGCCTCCTCCTGGCCTACGACTCTTTCGTGGAGGATGCCTTCTAAGTTCTTTAAGCGCTCTGACTCTTCCTGTGCCAGTTTCTTCACCGGAATCTTGGTCCATCCGGCTACTACATCTGCCACTTCATTTTCACCTACTACCAGTTTTCTGGTTTCTTTCTCTTTTTCCCATTTTTCCAGAGTCAAGCGGATCTTTTCTTTCAGTTTTTCCTGTTTTTTCTTAATATCTCCTGCCTTTTCATAGGCCTCATCACGGATCGCAGACTCTTTTTCTTCTTCCAGATCATCGATCTGTGCCTCGTAATCCTTGATCTTGGACGGCTTTGTATAATTTGACAGGCGTACTTTGGAAGCTGCCTCATCGATCAGGTCAATGGCCTTATCCGGCAGGAAACGGTCATTGATATAGCGGCTGGAAAGCTTTACAGCTGCCTCTAAGGCATCATCTGTGATCTCTACCCTGTGATGTTCCTCATAACGACTTCTCAGCCCCTTTAAAATGGCAATGGACTCTTCTTCTGAAGGCTCGTCCACAGTAACCGGCTGGAACCGGCGCTCTAAGGCAGAGTCTTTTTCTATATATTTTCTGTATTCGTTAATGGTAGTAGCACCGATCAGCTGCAGTTCCCCTCTTGCAAGGGACGGCTTTAAGATATTGGATGCATCCAGAGCACCCTCTGCACCGCCAGCACCTATAATGGTGTGGATCTCATCAATAAAAAGAAGGACATCTTTTGCTTCTACTACCTCTGCGATCACTTTCTTAATGCGCTCTTCAAATTCGCCTCTGTACTTGGAACCTGCCACCATACCGGAAAGGTCCAGAGTCATAACTCTCTTATCCGCAATGGTATCCGGCACATCCCCTGCTGCAATTCTCTGGGCAAGTCCTTCTACTACTGCGGTCTTTCCTACTCCCGGCTCTCCGATCAGACACGGATTATTCTTAGTACGGCGGCTTAAGATCTGGATCACTCTCTGGATCTCATGTTCCCTGCCGATCACAGGATCTAACTTTCCATCCAGTGCCATCTGGGTCAGATTGCGGCTGTAGCTGTCAAGGGCCGGTGTGGAACTTCCCCGTTTTCCGGAGTTTCCACGCTGCATCTCATCTTTGATAGAAGGCGCATCTTCACCCATAGCTGCCAGAAGGTCAATATATAATTTCTGTACACTGATCCCCATTGTATTTAAAAGACGGCTTGCCACACAGTCTCCTTCTCTTAAAATAGCGATCAGAATGTGCTCTGTGCCGATCTGTGCTGCCTTAAAGCGAACTGCCTCCCGGTAACTGTTTTCTATTACCCTGCGGGCTCTTGGGGTATAGGCTGCATTTTCTGCCATCTGTACAGAAGTATTTGGGGAGATCAGCTGGCTGACTAATTCTACTACCTTTGACTCCTCAACCCCATTTTCCTCTAAGACCCTGGCTGCAACGCCGGTTCCTTCCTGTAAAAGGCCGATCAGCAGATGCTCGGTTCCCACATAACCGTGGTTTAAGCTTTCTGCCATTCCTACTGCCAGGCTTAAGGCCTCTTTCGCCTGCGGTGTATATCGTTCCATTGTTGTCCTCCTTTATGTCCCTGTGCATTTCAAAAATCCATCTGTCAGCTGCATATCTGAGGTAAATGTTCCCTGATATAAGCTGCTCTTACACAGTCCGTCTCTTCTTTGTCCAAAGGCCTGCTGGCCCACAGATTTAAGTTGGCCGGTTTGATACCTACCAAAAGACTGTACAGGCTTTCTTCTTTCTCAAAAGAGATCAGTCCGTCTGTCTCTCCGGAGATCAGCTGTCCAATAAATACCCTGGCATCTTTTTCTGCCATTTTCCGCGCATACTTTAAAACACCATAGGATTTATACGTCTCGTCTTCCCGCTCCAGCTTTCTGGCATTTAAAGCGGCTTTTCTCACTTTCTGTTCCTGACTGTTTAACTGGACAGCTGCTTTGTTTACCAGCTCAATGATCTCCCGTTCTGACAGTCCTAAGGTTCTCTGGTTTGACAGTTCGTACATATTGCCTGCATTTTCACTGCCTTCCCCGAAAAGTCCCCGTATGGACGTTCCCAGTCTTCCCATATCTGCCACGATCCCCTGAAATTTCTTCAGCTGGGACAGCATAGGCAGGTGGATCACCACGCAGGCCTTAAGTCCTGTTCCCATATTGGTAGGGAACGTGGTCAGATAACCATATTTTTCATCATAGGCATAAGGGAAATGTTCATTGATCCTGTCGTCTGCAGCATCTGCTTTCTGCCACAGCTTTTCAAGGCACAGACCAGGTGCCAAAAACTGCATCCTTATATGGTCATCTGCTCCCAGTAAAATACTTTCTGACTCGTCTTCTGACAGGTACAGTCCCTGTGCGTATGTTTTTTCCACTGCACAGCGGTTTAAGATCCGCCGTTCCCTTAAGGCTTTCTTTTCTGCCTGCTGCATATTTTCCAGAGCATAGTAGGGATAAGGGATCTCTTTTAAACCGTCTTTTAAGCCGTCTACCAGCTCCCTGCTTCCTTCTTCGTCCAGTCTGGAAGGAAATACATATTCATCCCAGTTTCTTGCAAGGCGGATCCTGCTGTATATAATATTGGACTTTTCTTCCAATGTTTTCTCATACCATTTACTCATGCACTTCGCCGCCCTTTCCTGCCTTTAATGCCCGGATCTGATCCCGGCATGCAGCTGCTGTTTCATAATCTTCTTTTTCCAGGGCTTCTTTTAATCTTCGCTCCAGCTGCGTTATCTCTTTCATGCCTTCCGGCTGCTCTTTTGCGGCATTCTCTCCTGCTTTCTGCAAAACATCAGCCGGTACCATCTCTTCATTGTTTTCAGAAATGGTTTCCTGTGCCCTCTGATATTTTGGCTGTTTTCCCCTGTGGCTTTCACTGCCCTGGAGCTGCTTGATCTTATCATTGATAAAAAGATCAAAAACGCCATAGCAGTCCGGACAGCCGAAGCGGCTGTTTTGAACAAAATCATCAAAACTGGTACCGCAGGTAGGACACACCACCCTGGAACGTTCATCGGTTTCTTCTTCATCTTCCTCCAACCCTAAAAGTCCGGAAAGCAGTTTTCCCAGCGGGAATTCTCCGTCTAACAAAGCCGTATACTGTCCAAAATCCATTTCCTTCGCACAGTGGGAGCAGAGATTATGCTCCGTTTTTACTCCGTTAATGATCTCTGTATATTTAATATTCGCTTCCCGTACTTTGCATTTTTCACATAACATATTAATCCTCCCGGGCCTCACGCTTCGTATATCTGTCATAGATCTCATCTACCAGCTGATGCGCTTCCTCCCTGGAAACATCCCTGCAGATCCCGCAGGCAAGCACTACATCCAGATTTTGACGCATCTCATCGATGGCCTGGATCTTATCCACATCCAGGGAAACTACAGCCCCTCTGCGGCGGTCCAGTTTCACAAACCCTTCCTGGCGCAGAACAGAATACGCTTTATTTACTGTATGCATATTAATGCCGATATGATCTGCCATCTGTCGCACAGAAGGTAAGGTATCCCCTTCCCGGATCATATCTGTAGCAATCCCCATGATGATCTGGTTGCGCAGCTGGATATAGATTGCTTCATCGCTGTTAAAATCAATTTTCAGTATCATAAACCCACCAACTTTCAGGGGCTGCCGCTACAAAATCTTTGTCTGCGGCAGCCCCACTGTTTTTATCTGCTAAGTTATATCTGTTCTAATAATAATATAACAACTTTTTTTGCATCCGTCAAGAAGTTTTATCTCTTTTGATCAGGCGCCTCATGGCATCTGCTGCTACACGCACTGCCTGCTCCGTATCATGGCATTGGATATCCTCAAGTCCTTTAGCCCGCCTTGTCTGGTTTCCCAGTACTAAAAGGACCGTTCCCACGCGGACTCTCCTTGCTGCTGCCACAACAAACAGAGCAGCTGACTCCATCTCACTGGCAAGAGCGCCACAGTCAAGCCACGCCTGCCATTTTGACTTTAATTCCCCTCTTACGGGCATACTGTCCGGATCTAACTGGCCATAAAAAGAGTCTTTGCAGTGGACAACTCCTGTATGGAACCTCTGGCCATCTGCTTTTGCTGCCTCTGCCAGGGCATTTACAACCTGAAAATCCGCCACTGCCGGAAATTCAACAGGCGCGTACTGAAGCCCGGTGCCTTCCATACGGATCGCACCGGTAGCGATCACCAGATCACCGCCCAGTACATTTTCCTCTATACCACCGCAGGTTCCCACACGGATAAAGCACTCAGCGCCGCAGTGGATCAGTTCTTCCATTGCGATGGCAGCAGACGGGCCCCCGATGCCTGTACTGCACACACTTACTTTCTCTCCTTCCAATGTACCTGTATAAATGGTATATTCCCTGTTTGAAGCAACAAATCTGGGATCTTCTAAATATCTGGCAATCTTCTCACATCTGCCCGGATCACCTGGCAGGATCACATACCGTCCTACATCTCCCGGACGTATTTTTAAATGATATTCCTCGTTTCCTACACTGTATGCAACTGGCATAATAATCCCTCCTGTTGTATCCACGAATTTTCTGTTTTTATTGTACCACACCCCTGTATCGTCTGTCAAATTCTCCGGTTGTCCCAGAACTTTTCTGCTTCTTTTAAAACGATTTCCATAATAGCGTCGATCTCATGAAAATCATACACCGGACAGTCTGACATAGACTCTGCATCAAATCCGGACCATGTATCCGGCCTGAAATCTGTAACATACGCCTTTACAGTCTCTTTTCTGCACACAGCCTTTTTTGAAACATCACGGCGCATCACTTCTATTTTGGCATAATGGGAGTCTTTCAGTCCTTCCACCAGGATCAGATCCATATCCTGAAAAAAAGGCAAAAAATCTTCTGCCTCATGGCCCTTTTCCTCTTTTACCAGACAGAAACGATTTTCAGAATAGACTAACGTTCCCACTGCCCCCGCTGCTTTGTGACGGTAACTGTCTGTTCCCGGTACATCCGGCACAAAATCATGGCCATCGTGTTTGATCACAGCCACCTTAAGCCCGCGCACGGAAAATTCCCGGACTAAAGTTTCCGTAAGAGTCGTCTTGCCCGTATTTTTCTTTCCGCTGACTGCAAATACCGGTGTTTTCAAGCATGTAAGTTCTCCTAATGCCTGGGGAGTATTCACATTTAAAAACCACCGGTCAGGTACATGTTCGTTTTCTGTTTCTAAAACCTTTACCTGCAGTTTTCCTAACAGATCACGTACTTTCCCATTTTTTTCCAAAAGTTGTTTTTCAAGAACCGGCAGACATCTGGCTGAATACCAGCCGCACACCGGATGGATCCGCCCGTCTCTTGTTTTCCAGATCACAGCATCCCATTTATCTCCTGCTTCCATAAGAGCGCGTTTCCCCAGATAAGATGCAAATAAGGGCATATCGCAGGAAACAAAAAACAGTCCATCAAGACCGGTCTGTTTTAAACAGGAATAGATCCCTCCTAAAGGTCCGGCCTCTGGGATCAGATCAGGGATTGCCCTGGGATCCGGGCTTTTTTTTGCCTCTGATACAAAAACCGGCAATCCCAGCTGCTCCAGTTCTCCTTTGATCCGTTCTTCAAAACTTTTTCCCCTGTAAAGAAGCTTGGCTTTATCACTTCCGCCCATACGGCTGGACTTTCCGCCTTTAAGCAGGACACATCCATACTGTTCCATTTTCATTTTCCTTCTCTTTATCATGAAATACGTACACCTGGAAATCTTTCGTTATTTTCCAATATCCAGGTGCAAAAAAGCAGGAAGCCATATATCCCGCTTCCTGCCTTTTTATTTTCTAATGTACTTACAAGATCTTACTGTAAAGATGCAACAATAGCATCTGCCAGTGCCTCTAACTGTGCATCCTGCTCATCCTTTAAAGCAGATTTAACAGTGACAGTCTGCTCTAAAATGTTCATGTTCTTCATGCCGGAAAGGATCTCTTTCATCTGCTTTCCTGCAACAACACCCCAGGTACCATTTTCGATCACAGCTACAGTACGGTTCTGCAGTCCATGTGCCTTTAAATCATTTAAAACATGTTCCATATTGGTAAAGATGCCGCCATTATAGGTAGCTGCTGCAAATACCAGATGGCTGCAGCGGAATGCTTCGCTTACGATCTGGGATGGATGGGTTGCAGATACATCATAAACTGCAATATTTCTCACACCCTTGTCAGCCAGCTTGCATGCCAGGATATTGGCTGCGTTTTCCGTATTTCCGTAAATAGAACCATAGGCGATCATAACACTCTTTTCTTCCGGTGCATAGCTGCTCCAGGTTAAGTATTTATCTACATACCAGCTGATATTTTCACGCCATACAGGTCCATGTAGCGGGCAGATGGTAGCGATCTCCAGTCCTGCTGCTTTCTTAAGCAGTGTCTGTACCTGCATGCCATACTTTCCAACGATATTGGTATAATATCTTCTTGCATCATCCAACCAGTCACGCTCAAAGTTTACTTCATCTGCAAACAGGTTGCCATTCATGGCGCCGAAAGTACCAAAAGCATCTGCGGAGAATAAAGTCTTGTCTGTGGTATCGTAAGTAACCATAACTTCCGGCCAGTGTACCATTGGTGCCATTACAAATGTAAGGTTATGCTTACCGGTGCAGAGAGTATCTCCTTCTTTTACTACTACGGATCTGGAGTCAATATCAAGATCAAAAAACTGCTTGATAATACCAACTGTCTTTGCATTGCATACGATCTTTGCTTCCTGATGCTTTTCTGCGATCTGTCCTAAGGTTGCAGCATGGTCTGGTTCCATGTGGTCTACTACGATATAATCTAATGGACGGCCGTCTAAAACCTTTGCCAGGTTCTCATAAAGCTGTCCTGCTACTGCCCAGTCTACTGTATCAAAAAGAACAGTCTTTTCATCTAACAAAACATAGGCATTATAGGAAACACCTCTTGGGATCGGGTATGCATTTTCAAACAGAGCCAGACGTCTGTCTGTACCTCCTACCCAGAATAAATCTTCTTTTACTTTTTTTACACAATACATCGCTTATCATCCTTTCTATTCCTATTTGTCAGGCAGCCCATTCCTGTCTTTCAGGGCCGCCTGGTTGTTTAAGCGTTACATTTTACAGGTCAAATACCTCAAAATCATCTTCTTCTTTTTCGTTCTGGTCTTCAGAAGTTTCTTCGGATCCGGCGGGTTCTTTTTCTTCTTCCTGCTCTTCCACCTCGTCTATATCCAGATCTTCAAAGTCAAAGTCTTCTATATCATCTTCATCCTCTGTATCCTCTTTTGGATTTTCTTTTTCATTTTCATCTACAGAGTCTTCCTCTGGCTCGTCCTCTTCCGGTTCCTTATCATCTGCATCATCCAGATCCTCAAACTGGAAGTCATCCTCGTCCTGGTCGTCTACTTCTTCCAGATCATCTTCCGGTTCGTCTTCAGGCTCTTCCACCTCTTCGCCATAAAGATCGTCCTCGTCCTCATCTTCCTCTTTTACAGGTTTCTTTTCAGAACGGGCTGTCTTTTTCTCTGCTGAAGAAGATTTCTTTTTCTTACCTGTAACAGATACGATGAGAAGTACCATAAAGATCAGTGCTACAACGATGGCAGCGATCAGCAGTGTCCTGAACAGGCTGTAGTCATTTCTTAAGGAGTCATACTTGTCTGCCAGCTGTGTATAAACTTCCTCACTTACTGCTCCCTGAGCAGCCGGGTCTTCAAAGTAACGCTGAATGGTACGCTCATTATTATTTAAGTCATAGCGGTAGAAATTCTTCTCGCCAGCTTCATTCATAGCGTAGATCACGCAATACTGATGCTCTGTTTCATTGCCCCATACCCAGCCTTTTACAGCATGTCCGTCAATGGTAATGGCTGTTTCCACCAGTCCTTCCGGTACCTGTACAGAAGCATCCGGTGCCATCACTGTAAAGCTGCGTCTGGATACAGTCATCTGGAACTGTTCAAAGCTTTCTTCACCAATTCCATCCTGTGTACTTTCATTTGGACCGCCTTCCTGCTTGGTGACAACGATCACATATTCCTTTGTAGTTTCTCCGTCCTGGGCAGTTACTTTTAAAGTAACTCTGTTTTCACCCATCTGGAGATTTTCATTGCCGCTTACCACCTTGGAAGCGCCTTCACCTGTAGTATCTGCACTGATGATCAGTTTATCCACATCGGTTCCTACGGTAACTGCATAGGAGTCTACATCAGAAGAAAATTCCGGTGTCAGGCTTCCCGGGGATACCTGAAGGGATTTTAAGGTTGCGTCCTTGGAAGCGCTTGATAAAGCACTGACTGTTACCTGGGACTCACCCTGTTTGTCTACGGTTACAATCTGGGAAGACGCATCGTAGATCTCCTGGCTGGTAACTGTAATCTTGCTGGTTCCTGCTGCAGATGCCTTAAACTTTAAGTCATAGGCAAGGGTGGTGGTATTTGCGCCACCGCCGTCACCATGAACACGGACTGCTCCATTTCCGCCTTCTGCATTGGTTCCTTCTATGAATTCCAGGCTTCCCGGATCATATGCCAGCATGATATCCGCTGTAGAAAGGTTATCACTGCTGGTGATCTTCATTTTTACATTGATCTCACTGCCTACAGATGCGGTAGGATCTGAAAAAGCGATCCTTGCAGTAGCTGCAAACGCCGTCATTCCGTATAATGGCAAAAATAAGGTTAATAGACAGATGGCTGCAACTGCGGCTGCCCACCGTCTGATCTGTTTGATTGTCATATTCATTCCTGCTTTCCTGTTTTTTTACTGCACATTCACAATGGTCACATTGCTGCCTCCAGGTGTCTGGCTGCTTCCCGTGTCACCTGGTCCTCCACTGCTTCCGCCCGGACTTGCCGGACTGGAAGAGGAACTGCTGTTTGAAGAATTTGCTGATCCCGTGCCGGAAGGTGTGGTTCCTCCTGACTGACGTACTACGTGGATACTGTATGTCCTTGTGCTTCCATTCTGAGCTGTAACAGTAATAGTAATATCACTGGAATTACCAGTAAGTTCTGTATTTCCGGTACCTGCAACGGATGCCTTGCCGTCTGCTGCTGTAGCGCTGATCTGAAGGCTGGTCACAGAAGTATCTACGATCAGATTGTAGCTTGTTGTATCCTTGCTGAAGGAAGGAGTTAAGCTGAAACCATCTGCACTCAGACCAGAAAGTTTGTTGTTAGGACTTCCGTCTCCTGTAGGCGCGCTGTATGCCTGTGCCGGCATGTTGTTAAATACAGGGATCTGGAATTCCAGGGCAGAACTCTTTAAGGAACTGTATGCCTTGGAAAGGCGCTCTGCTTCTGAGGCTGCTCCCTGTACATTGCTCATGTACTGATGTTTATAAGGATTGGATCCCTGCACATTGAACTTTTTAAGGTAAAATGTATTCTGCCCTGCTTTTACATAGTTGTCACCATAATTCTGGGCACCGCCTAAAATGGATTTTTCTACTGTATTCCATGGTCTTCCATAACTGCCGGACTGACTTGCATACCGCAGTCCCATCTGGGTTGCAGACATGGAACCGGACTGATAGGCTTCTACGTTAAAGAAGTTATAGTAACCGGAATATCCGGAATAATTACCTGAGATCAGCGGTGTTCCGCCATTGGTTCCCTGCTCCTGAAGGATCATGGCAGCTAAAACATAAGGACTTACGCCGGACTGCGCTGCTGCATCCATAAGGATATCCACATAGCTCTTGCTTCCAGATGAGCCGGAAGAAGGACTTGTTGTCTGGCCGGAAGGACTGGAAGAACTGTTATCAGTGGTTACAGTTCCAGGCTGTGAACTGCCTGTGCTATTTATCGTGCCATCAGACTGTCCCGGAGCTACCAGGCTTACATTGGAAGTTACCAGGTTATGCTCCTTTGGTGTAATAGACGCATGAGGCGCTTCCAGACTTACATTTCCATCTCCTGTACTGCTTTCTGTACTGTTTCCCGAACCGGAACTGCTTCCCGGTGCCTGGGTGCTTACATCATTGCTGCCGGATGTAGTGCTGCTCTCACCAGAAGAACTGCTGCCGGAAGGGCTGCCTCCTGCCACACCAGGTCCATGATTTGTATCACCTGTTGCACCGTTTCTTCCTCCCGGTCCCTCCTGTGAAACAGAACTGGAAGAACTGCCGGAAGAGCTGCTGCCTCCTGGTGTAGAAGAACCGCCGGAAGAAGAACTTCCCCCTGTTCCGGTGGAGTCTGTTGTTCCGGAAAGGAAGGAGCCGGAAACCATTCCTGTAAGGCCCTCTTTTGTCTGTGTGCTTCCATCATATTCATGGGAAAGGAACTGGAATACATAGGTATCATCTAAAAAGTTTCTTGGGTCCATGTAATAACGGATAATGTCCTGGGAAGCTGCTACCCAGTTGCTGCCGTCAAAGCCGGTCCAGGTACTGTTATCCCAGTTATAGGCACCGCTTTCTACGGATTTCCAGGAAGAAATGCTTCCTGTTGCAACCAGGTTTCGACCCAGGACCGACTCATTTTCAATGGCCGCATTCCAGTCGATCCCTGTATTTTTCGCCCGGAATACCCAGTTTGGATACTGGGCATGAAGCTGTCTTAAACCATCCTTATAACTTTCCGGAAATCCCTGGGAAGTCAGATAGGACTCAAAGCTTGCATCTGTAGAATAGGAAACAGGGAGTCTTATGTAAGCGGCGGATACATAACCTGTACCTGCCTGACCGTTACTGCCTGTGTACTGGATCTGGTACCAGGTCTTTCCATCAGTTCCCTTTTTTTCTCCTGTGATCTGGATGCTGGCTCCTGCTGCCAGACGGGCCACTGCACTGTAACCGGTTCCTGCATCACTTCTTACATTTAAAGAGGACGCCTTGACTGTAGCCGCCCCCGTATAAGCATAGGAATCTAACATGTGGATGGACAACGGGCTGGTCACCGGAAGGTTGGCCGCCAGTGTCAGGCCTAACAGGACTGCCAGACCTTTTTTGTATATTTTTCCCTTCATCTTGCTGTATTATCTCCTGAATTTTCTGTATCTCATGATACCAGATTGCTACGCACTTTGTGCTCTCGCAATCTTCAAAACCATTCGTAATCCGCTCATTTTTTGCAAAAATGGCTACTTACTCATGTTTTTGCGTGTCCCAAGATAAAAAATCCTCCTGCAAGCAGGCTTGCGTCGGATTTTTACCTTTCGACACTGGTATCATTATAATGATATTTACTCCTTAATGTCAACCGCAACAAAAAATGTTCACACAAATCAAACTAATTCGTAAGAAAACTTTAACACTTGTGGACCCACAGACCAAAAATATGTTCCAGCGTTCCCCAAAAAGTCATTTTTGTGATCTGGCGGTCACTGCATAAGGGAATTTCCCTTAGCAATTCCCCTTCTACATAATAACAAACCCGTCCGATCTTCTGCCCTTCTTTTACAGGAGCCTGCAGCTGCTTTGGCAGGAACACCTTTTTTTCCTGTTTTTCCTCTTTTTTTACCAGAGCATAAACATGTTTTTCCTCTGATCGTAAATCTTCCCTTGCCAGCACATGGTCCTGAGGCTGCTCTCCCCAGCAGATGCCGCCATCTACTTTTACAGGCAATGGCTCTGTTTTTTGGCAGCGTTCATACAGATCTGTTTTCTCATAATTTTCCATTCCATAGGAAAGAAGGCTTCTGGCATCTGACCATTTCCAGGTTTTATGAGGAGGCCAGCCACAGCCTAACAGGGCAATGATAAAAAGTTTTCCATTTTTTTCCAGCGCACCAACATAAGAATAACCTGCGCCCCCAGTAAAACCGGTCTTTCCTGTAAGGGCCCCGTCCATCATATCCAAAAGAGCATTGTGATTGCGGCACTGGATCTGCCTTTTATTTTCCAGATCATAAAATCCATGGTTCTGGGTCCTGGTTATCTTTAAAAACTCCTCTTTTTTCGGCGACTCCTGTATACAGTATAATAAGATCCTTGCCAGATCTTTTGCTGTAGTGGAATGGGTATGTATTTCTCCCTTTTCATCTGTTTCCTGGGCGTCTAAACCATTGGGGGTAATAAACCAGGTATCCTTACAGCCTAACTCCCTGGCTTTTTCATTCATCATAGCTGCAAAACCTTCTCTTGTACCGCCTATAAATTCCGCGATCATCACAGCTGCATCATTATAAGACTCCAGCATCAGGCCATACAGCAGGTCCTTTAAACGGTACTGCTCCCCTTTTCTTACTCCCATACGGACTTTAGGCTGGGAGGCTGCATAAGAAGAGGCACTTACCCATTCTTCCGTTTTTCCATTTTCAAGGGCAAGGATACAGGTCATGATCTTCGTGGTGCTGGCCATGGGACGGATCTGTTCTGCATTTTTTCCATATAAGATGCGTCCGCTTAAACCATCCATAAGCACGGCGGACTGGGAATACAGGCGGAGTTCTTCCTGTTCCTGGGCCTTAACAGGAAAACTTTGAAATATCAGCCCCAGAAACAGTGTTAAAAACAGAAGACATAACCATACAGGCCTGATCTTTTTTCTCATCCATTTTCTCCCTGGAGCATTTATGTACTCTCAAAATCTTATTTCATCCTATTCCCATTTTCCTGCAGATATGCAATAACCTGCACCGGAAGCTTTTGACGAACCTTTTAGGCTGTGTTATGATTTACAGGAAACTTAAAACCGATAAACGATCTAACAAAGATCATGAAGGGAATACAGACAATCGATGATCAAAAAGACATTACAATATAAAATAACAGAAAAGGACCAGGGAAAGACCGTAGAACAGTTTTTAAGAAGCAAAGGTTATTCCCACCGTCTGGTGGTAAAACTGCGGAATTCTCCTACCGGCCTTACCATCGGGGGAGAGCTTGCATTTACCATCCACAGGCTCCAGGCAGGTGAGATACTTATTGCTACTTTAGAGGAGGAAAATTCTCAGAATATTGTCCCTGTAGAACTTCCTTTAAATATTGTTTACGAAGATGAAGATATTTTAGTGGTAAATAAAGATGCCGGTGTACCCATCCACCCTTCCCAGGGCCATTTTGACCACACGCTGGCAAATGCAGTTGCCTGGTATTACCAGAGCAAAGGCCAGACCTTAGTCTACCGGGCGATCAACCGCTTAGACCGGGATACCACCGGCCTTTTAGTGATCGCTAAACATCTTTTAGCTGGCTGCATCCTTTCAGACCAGATGCTTAACAGGCAGATCCACAGACAGTACCGGGCAATTGTCTGCGGAAAAACAGAAAAAGAGGGCATCATTGATGCCCCCATTGGACGGGCTGAAGACTCTACCGTCCTTCGCCGTATTGACTTTGAACATGGTGAGACAGCCAGGACCCGTTACCGCCTGCTCTCTTATGATGAAGAAAAGGATCTTTCCTATATCAGCCTTAAATTAGATACGGGGCGGACCCACCAGATCCGTGTCCATATGAGTTATATTGGCCACCCCCTTCCCGGAGATTTCCTCTATAACCCGGACTACCGTTATATCAGCCGCCAGCCCCTTCACTCTTATGGTCTGGAGTTTATCCATCCCCTTACCGGAGAGCCTTTAAGCTTTACGGCCCATCTGCCTGCGGATATGGCAGCTTTGGTAAAAGAGCCGGAACTTACATCCACCGAAGGCCTTTGGGATAATGATTTTTAATGGTCCCGGCAGCCATCTTGCCCCAGCCAAGACTTACATTTCCTGTACAGATCAATACCCAGCCTTTTTCACAGGGAGCAGACATACCGGTATCACCGGTCAGTGTCTCCCCCTTTAAATATTTCACTGCCTCTGTTCCATCTGGTTCTACTTCTTTTTGTACTTTTGCATCTTCCGGAAACAGCCACAATGCCAGGGCATGAGATGGTTCAAAGCGGTTCTTTTTAATGGTTCCAATATGAAGCCCCGGACGCAGCACTTTCAGTCCTTTTAAACTTACCATCTGAGGCGGCAGCAGATACAGCTGGTCCCCAAAACGCAGATATTCTTTTCTTTTTTTCAGTACTTCCGGCTCTGTCAGTGTCTCCTCCAGAAAACGGTGCAGTTCTTTTAACACATCTTTTTCTTTTTTCAGATCCATATAAGCAGGCAGGCTTCTTTTTCCTGAAAAGCCCATACCGTCTTCTTTGCGGCGGAGCACTGCCATAAAATGGCCTTCTCCCTCTGTCTTATGGGGCATAATGCGGAACGCACGTTCCAGATGATACTTTTCAATTCCGTTCTCTCCTGCCAGGTCCCGTTCAGAGTCATCTTCCTTATCTGCTCCAAAAAAGGCCCACTGCGGCACTGCAGCCATAAGCCCTTTGGGGCATTCTCTCTCTTCCAGGTAAAAATCATCATGGCTCTTTAAAAAGGCAAGAATGGTCCCTTCATTTTCTTCCGGCGCAAAAGTACAGGTAGAATAGACCATGGTTCCCCCTGGTTTTAACATAGAAGCTGCATCTTCTAAGATCTCTCTCTGACGGGCAGCGCACATTTTTACATGGTCCTCGCTCCACTGTCTGACTGCTTCTTCCTCTTTACGGAACATTCCCTCTCCGGAACAGGGAGCATCTACTGCAATCCGGTCAAAAAACTGAGAAAAGACTTTCGCAAGGCTTGCTGCATCTTCATTTGTGACTACGCAGTTTCCAACTCCCATGCGCTCCATATTCTGGGAAAGGATCTTTGCCCTGCCCGGATGGATCTCATTTGATAAAAGAAAGCCTTCTCCTTTTAAACGGGATGCAATATGGCTGGACTTTCCGCCGGGAGCTGCACACAGATCCAGTACATTTTCCCCTGGTTTCGGATTTAAAAACTCTACTACGGACATGGCACTTGGCTCCTGGATATAGTAAAGTCCTGCTTCATGGAACGGGTGTTTGCCAGGTCTTGCATCTAACGGGTAATAATAACCTTCTTTTACCCAGGGAACCGGCGTTAATTCCATATTTAAGAGTTTTGCGGTTTCTGCTGCCAGAGTCTTTACCCCTGCTTCTTCCCAGTCAGGTTCTCTTCCCTCTTTTGTCTTTAAACTGTTAAACCGCAGTCCCTGTACCTTTTCCTGCTCATAGCTGGCTTCAAATGCTTCATATTCATTTCCAAGCAGTTCCCTCATGCGCTCTTTAAAGCGCTGTGGCAGTTCTGTCATCCCATTGTTTCCTTTCTTTGTCAAATTACGAGTTTATCAGATTATGTTACAAACAGGAAAAGGCCGGCAGGTCTATCCGCCCACCAGCCTTTTCATAATTTCTGTTCTAAAAGATTTTTCGATTACAGCATAACCTTGAAGTCGTCAGATGCTTCACCGTTTACTACATAGTAAGCTGCGCCCTCTTCTGCAACTATGTAAAGCTCAACTTCCTTGATCTCTACATCTTTGTGAGTGTTCTTGTATGCTTCTACAGCCTGATCTAATACGCTCTTAGCAAGGATATCCTTACCAGCGAACTGGAAATGTACTTCCATCTTTGGCTCAACTGCCTTCTTTGCAGTTGTTCTCTTAGCTGCAGGCTTCTTTGCAGGAGCCTTCTTAACAGCTTCCTTTGCCTCTGCTGCAACTGCCTTTACAGTAGCTGCTGCTTCTTTTACAGTCTCCTTTACTACTGGAGCTACCTCTTTTGCGGTTTCTTTTACGGTTTCCTTTACAGTTTCTTTTACTGCAGATGTTTTAGCTGCCTTCTTAGCCATTGTCATAATTCATTCCTCCCTGGTTGGATCTGGGATATCCGAAGTCCAACTCCGAAATCCGTCTTTATTTCGTTCTATGTATGTTCGTCCTCGTTGTGTCACAACGCATTATAGAATGGTTTTTGCGATTTGTCAACGTTTTCTGCCATCAGACCCCTGGTCCGATCTCCTCTGCAGGAGCTTCTGTGGTAAACGCAGGCCCCACTTCTTTTGTGGCATTCTCCGCCGGAGAGGTGGTTTCTATCGGCTGTACAATAGCAGACTCGGAAGGTGCCTGGGTCGGTGCAGCAGTCTCTGGTGCCTTTGTGGTCTCTCCCGGTCCCGCAGGGTCTGTAGCAGGTGCCTGAGTCTCTGCCGGCTGGGTCTGGGACGGTGCCTGGGTCGGCTGTGCTGCCGTTGTTGGCTGTGCAGGTACTGCTGTGTCATCCTTTCCTGAAGCCTTGGAAGACTGGGCATTTTCCGTTCCTGCCAGGTTATAACAGATGACCGGCATACCGGCATACACATTTTCAAATAAAGTTTTGGCTGCTGCATATGGCATATTTACACAACCATGGGAGCCATTCTTTTTGTAAATAGTGCCGCCAAAGGTATTTCTCCAGCTGGCATCATGGAAACCGATACCGCCGTTAAATGGCATCCAGAACTTTACAGGACTTGCATACCCCTGTCCCTTTAAGGTTGCATCCCTCTGCTTGTAAGTCAGGCTGAACAGTCCCGGAGGCGTGGTATATCCCTTTGAAACATTTCCGGATACAAAATCAGACTCCAGGATCTTCTTTCCATCTTTGTAAAAATACATATGCTGGGCCGTTAAATTTACCTCTGCATAGGTATTTCCATAATCATTGCCATCATGGCTGGCCGCTTTCTGGGCATAGGCAGGTTCCTTTGTAACATTTTTCCCCTCTGCAAGGGCTTCTTTTAATGCAGCTGCCTCTGCCTGCTGGTCAATACGCCAGCCATAAACACCGCTTACCTCTACTTCCGGTCCATAACTGGTCTTAAAGGTACGTTTTGTATATGCAGTATTGTATTTGGATGCTAGGGACTTTACATATTCAGAGATCTTTCCTTCATCCACTGTGACCTGACCATCTGAATAAGAAAGCCAGGTATGGATCTGCTCGCCGTCCAGGATCTCATTCTTGCTCCCCATGGTATAAGTGACTGTCATATTTACATAATGGTTCAGGCTGTCAGCCATAGCTGTAAGGCTTTCATCATCTGAGCGGACAGCAGGCTCTTCATAGCAGCCCAGTTCGTCCAGATCGATCTCTTCTTTCAGATCGTTAATAGCCGCCTTTACTTCTTCCTTTACTTTTTCAGGATTTAACTGGTCTCCTTCTGTCTCAGGAATAACAGAATAGCCTTCTCCTTTTATATAGTCTGATAAATGAGCATTCTCCGGCGCAGTCACATGAGCCGGATCCATGGCATTTAAGCTGTCTACTGCCTGATCAAGAGCCTCATCCTCATAAGCCAGCATAGTCTCGATCTCATAATTTTCCCCTTTTATCATATGAATGGGCCAGGTATAAGGATTTTGCTGCTTAAGAATGTTTTCAAGACTTCCATCAAATACAGTATTAAGCCCAATGGCACTTCCCTCTATATTCTCAGACGCATCATTTCTCAACACCAGGCGCAGGGAATAATCGCCTGCCTCCTTTGCCATAGCTTCTTCTACTGCTTTAGGACTCATTCCTGCTGCATTCATTCCATTAATGCAGGTACCTGGAAGGTATGTATTCTGGTATTTCATAGACATACCCACATATCCGGCTGCACCGGTTATTACTACACCTGCCAGTATTCCCGCTGCAAGCTTCCAGGAAAATGGCTTTTTCTCTGTTTCCTGTGTTTCATTTTCCTGTGTTTCATTTTCATCTGCCAGGTTTTCTTCCATGACAGCCTTGGCCTTTTCTCTTTCCGCTCTTTCTTTTTCTTTTCTTTCCCGCTCCCTTTCTTTAAAAGCCGACTTACTGCGGCTTACAGGAATCTTTTTTTCTTTTTTTTCCATATCTTTTATATAAAAAACCTTTCTGACATTGTCATTTTTCATTCATGAATGCTTTCAGGATATCTGCCAGCTCCTTTAGGCTGTCCGTGATATTTCTAAAGGCTCCATAATTATACAGGCTCACAAAAAACATACCACAGGGTACTGCCAGGATCATTCCTGCAATACCTTTTAATTTAAAACCTAAATACAGGAATAGCAGGGTCAATATGGGGTTTAATCCCAGACTGTCTCCTACTAACTTAGGCTGTACTACCTGGCGGATCACCTGGGTAAGTACATAAATAAGCAGAAGCCCTGCTGCAAAGGCATATTCCCCTCCCAGCAGCTTAATGATCCCCCATGGAAACAGAGCTGTTCCTGCTCCAAATACCGGAAGAAAATCTAAAAATGCAATGAGAAATCCCCATAACAGGCTATATTTTACTCCAAGTATGAAAAATCCCACTGTCAGTATTATCCATACCACTGCCATAATTTTGAACTGGGCAGTAAAATAGCATTCGATCAGACGTCGGGCCTCTGTCCTTATATACTGGCTGTATTTTTTTGCCCAGTCAGGCATATGGCTTCTTACAAAAGCCAGGATCCGGTCTCTGTCTGCAATAAAAAAATAAGCTGACAGAATAGTAACAACAGAGTACACCATAAGCGAGGGGATCATTTTCGCCACTGCCCCTGCTGCCTCTACTGTAGGCGGGGCAATGGAACCTGCCAGCTTTCCTACCAGTTCCCCCAGATTATTTCCCAGTTTTTCCCAGCCTGTCCTGATGCCTGCAGGTGCATAGGCAAACAGATTTTCCAAATGGGTCAGGCTTTCCTGAACTTCCGCTTCGATCCCTGCATATAAGTCAGGCAGGTCTTTCATAAAAGACCACAAAAGCCTGGCACCATTTGACACAGCCAGATAAATAAGGCCAATGACCAGAGCCAGGGCTCCGGCTACAATGACCATGGAACTGTGTTTTCGCACCAGGCATAGCTTTCTCTCAAGAAAACGCACCAGCGGATTGGCCAGCATGGAGATCAGCCAGCCGATCACAAAGGGCATAAAAAATTTCAAACACCTGGGTCCGAAAAAGCATAAAAGAAACCATCCGGACGCAGGCAGCAGGATCTTTAGTATCAGACGCAGGATATGTTTATCCATTCACTCATCTTCCTTTCAGGCATTGGGTAAATATGCTTCCAAAAAGCGGAATAATGTATCCATTTCTTCATCTGTTCCTATAGAAATACGAAGACTGTTGTCCAGACCAGGTGTTTTAAAATAGCGCACATAGATCTGTTCTTTCTTCAATGCCTCAAAGATCTTTCCGGCCGGAACGGACTTATGAGAAGCGAAAATAAAATTTGACTGGGAATTGGGGAAGGTAAATCCCAGTTCTGTAAGACGCTTCTTTGCATGTTCCCTGGTAGCTACGATCTTTTCAATTGTCTTTTCAAAATATTCCTTATCCTTTACTGCTTCCACACCTGCTAAGAGAGATGGAAGGTTCATGGTATAGGAATTATAAGAGTATTTTACATCATTTAAAGCGCGGATCAGATCCGGATGTCCCATTGCAAAACCAATACGCATACCTGCCATGGAGCGGGACTTGCTGAAAGTCTGGACTACTAAAAGATTTTCATATTTATCCAGAAGTTCCAGTGCGGAAGGCCCTGCAAAATCCACATAAGCCTCATCTACGATCACTACCACATCCTGATTTGCCTTTAAGATCTCTTCTACCTGATCCAGTGGCATATATACACCTGTTGGCGCATTTGGATTTGGGAAGATCACACCGCCGTTTTCCTTTTCATAATCTTTTACATCAATGGTAAAATCTTCTTTTAAAACAGGTGTCTCAAACGGTACTTTAAAAAGATCCGCCCATACTTTATAGAAAGAATAGGTCACATCCGGGAAAAGCACCGGTTTATCTGAGTTGAAGAAAGTAAGAAATGACATGGCAAGTACATCATCTGAACCTACTCCCACGAAAACCTGATCCTCGTTTAATCCATAATAAGAAGCCAGTTCCTTAACTAAAATGGACGCTGTAGGATCCGGATACTTACGTAAACGGTCTGCTTCCATCTCTTCTAAGACCTTTTTTACACCTGGCGCCGGTGGATATGGATTTTCATTTGTATTCAATTTAACGATCTTATCACCTGCAGGCTGTTCTCCCGGTACATAAGGAACTACCTGACGGATGTTTTTTTCCCATGGTCTCATAAGCTTAGCTCTCCTCTCACATTTGCTTCTCTTGATTTTATCCTTGATACCCCCGATTGTCAATATAGAAGAAGCGTTGTTTTTTCTTACATTTTAATGTATACTTTCAGTAATGATTTTATCTCAGATCGCAAAAAAGCTTTCTTGAAAAATGTTTTAAAAATCTAAATCAAAGAAGGTGTACTTATGAACGTATTTGACATACTTGGTCCTGTTATGATCGGTCCTTCCAGCTCCCATACTGCCGGCGCTGCCAGGATCGGCCGTATTACAAGGACACTCCTTGGAGCTCCTGCTGTAAAAGCAGATATCCTCCTTCACGGTTCCTTTGCAAAAACCTACAAAGGCCATGGTACAGACAAGGCCCTGATCGCCGGAATCATGGGAATGGCTACTGATGATGTGCGTATCCGACAGGCTCCGGAACTGGCAAAAGAAGCCGGCCTGGAAGTACACATTTCCACAGGTGACATTGACGGCGCCCATCCAAATACTGCAAAAGTTACATTGACAGATGCCAACGGACGGCAGGTTTCTCTTCTGGGTTCCAGTATCGGAGGCGGAAATATCCTGGTAACGGAAGTCAATGGTATGGAAGTTTCCCTTACCGGACAGTATACGACTCTGATCGTCCTTCACAAAGATGCTCCCGGCACCATTGCCGCTGTTACAGAAGTCATGGCAGAAGAAGGCATCAACATCTGCAATTTCCGTCTTTCCAGACAGAAAAAGGGCGGCGAGGCGGTTATGACCATTGAACTGGACGGAAAACCAAGTCCTGAGATCAATAAGAAGATCAATACACTTCCCAATATCTATTCCAGCACTATGCTGCAGCCTATCTGATAAAGAGAACATTAAATCTTAAGGAGGTTTCTTTACATCATGAATACTGATTTTAACTACTCTTCTGTTGCCTCCCTGATCCAGGCTGCAGAAAAAAATAATCTTCCCGTTTCAGCCCTGGTGCTGAGCCAGCAGGCACAGCAGATAGAACTGGACGAAAAGACCGTATATGAAAAAATGGCTTCTAATTTCCAGGTTATGAAGGAATGTATCGAACCTGGCTGTGATGAACACTTAAAAAGTACCAGTGGACTTACAGGAGGCGATGCCTTTAAGCTGCGCCGGTACAGTGAAAGCGGCAAAAGCCTTACCGGTTCCTTCCTTTCCGGTGCTCTCTACCGGGCACTGGCTGTCTCTGAATTAAACGCTTCCATGGGCCGTATCGTAGCTGCTCCTACTGCCGGAAGCTGCGGCATCCTTCCAGCTGCCCTGATCACCATGCAGGAAGAGAAAGGATGTTCTGACCACGACTGCGTAATGGCACTTTTTACAGCCTCTGCCGTTGGTATGGTCATTGCAAACAATGCCTCTTTAGCAGGCGCCCAGGGCGGATGTCAGGCTGAGTGCGGTTCTGCTGCTGCCATGGCTGCTGCTGCTATCACAGAGCTGGCTGGCGGAACTCCCCATATGGTCTCCCAGGCAGTTGCCATTGCCTTAAAAAATATCCTTGGCCTTGTATGTGACCCGGTAGCAGGTCTGGTGGAGATCCCCTGTATCAAGCGCAATGCTTCCGGTGTAGCCGGTGCCTTTGTTGCTGCGGAAATGGCTCTTGCAGGCATTGACAGTGCGATCCCGGCTGACGAGGTGATCTGGTCCATGAAGCGGATCGGCGATGTTATGTCACCTACCTTAAAAGAAACAGCAGAAGGCGGATTAGCCGCCACACCAACAGGAAGAAAGCTTCACGACCAGGTATTCGGTCCTGGCAACGTTTCCGGCGGATGCAGCGGCTGTTCCGGCTGTCATTCATAAATTTTCATGGTTATCTGGCTATAGACCGGATAACTGCATTTTATTAAAAAGCTACAGGAATTCCTGTAAATAACTCTTTTCCCCTGGAAGTCAGTTTTTCAAGGTCTAAGTTGCTCCTGATCTGGCTTCCATTTTTCATTGTCACGTAGACAAACAGATCTTCATCTCCATTAAAACTGCTGCAAAGACCATTATTCTCTGCTAAAGAGCTTTCCTGGCAGGCGCCGATCAGCTCTGCGATCTCCTCAGAATCTGTAATATCCAGACGTCCCTGTTCAGAATAATGAGGATTTTCTTCTTTCAGCTTTTCTAATTCATCTCCCTGAGGAAGTCTTATGGCACCTTCTTCACCTACATATAGGCTTTGCAGGTCGATCCTTATGCTCTGGATATTTTTTGCTGTCATATAACTTCCCGGCACAACGGACTGCTTCTTTAAAACTTCCATTGTATTCTTAAAAGAAGGATAAACTGGCCAGGAAACACAGTAATCATCTGCTATATCATAAGTATAATCACCGTCATAATAATATCCGGACTCAAACCCGCCTGCCATAACATTTACAGGCATTTCCATAACCTCTTTCCAGTAGCCCTGCTGCTGTAAGAAAGCGGCCATATTGTTATCTATAAACACCAGGCTTCCTACCGGATCCTCCTGTCTTCTGTCTGCCACAGTCTGAGTCAGAAGGTCTGCCTGGTATGCCTTTAACACCTCTTCTGCTACTGCGCTGTCCTGTGTCTGATACCAGATACTTCCTGCTTCTTTGTAGACTACTTTGGAAAGTTCTCCTGTGTTCTCTTCAAAAACAGGATACAGACCCTTTTTGTATTCTTCTGAAGCATACAGAGTATCATAGGCACTCATAATGCTGTTTAAAGATACATTATAACATCTTCCCACCTGTTTACCGTTCTTTAAGTTGTAAAATACATTCACAGAAATCGTAATATCTTTCTCTAAAGGATCACTTTCACCGGAACCCACTTTTCCTGCAACAAAGATGGATGTAGGACCGTCAGTCCCGCCGATCACAGAAACCGCATTTGCTGCGGCAGTTTCCTGGACCACAAGACCTGATGTTCTTGCCACGGATATTCCATAAAACTGGTCAAAACGAGTTTTCCGTTCCTGGGCAGCCTGGGTTACGCCTGCTTCTGCTATAGTAAGTACTGTATCCATGTCTGTCAGCTGCATATGGTCCTGTACAAAATCAATATTGCTGGTATGTTTAACTACCCACTTACCGTCTTCTTCCACTGCATGTGCATACCAGTTTAAGAAGTTTTCATCAACAGAAAGTTCCAGACCTGCTGATGCGATCTTTCCTTCTTCCGGGATAAAACGGTCATAGCCATACCAATCATAGCGGAAGGATAAGAAAAACAGGACACCTGCTGCCACACAGCCCATCAGCTGTATTTTATGGGAAAACAGCTTCTTAAAATCAGCCTGGTAAATGATCTCAATAATGCAGTGGGCTAAAAGGACGCCAACAACCATTCCAAAGAGTCCCCAGCGCAGACGGCTCTGTAAAGTCCAGAAAAACATGGAGGTTCCCATACCAACTGCAAGGACAATAAGGATACGGATGGGTGCCATGGTCTTTTTAAAGGCCATTGCCTTTCCTGCTGCTTCCATAGGACGTTTTCTGTAAAGTTCCAGTCCCAGGATTGCTCCTGCACAAATAGCGATCAAAAGTCCCAGGATCTGATCTGCCTCCACTGTCTTTCCAGCGGAGATATCTGCCAGAGACATAATGTACGCGCCTACAGGGGATAAATGACCCAGTGTATTAAAAAGCGCTTCATTTGGCACCTGGTTGGCCGTAATGAAAAATATGTCTTCAAAGCCCTCGATCAGAGCACCAACTACCGGAAAGAAACTGAAAAATACAACCGTAGCTAAAAGTCCCACTATGATCTTTCCCGTCATCATCATTGCCACAATAACGGTCTCATAGGTCACCATGTAATACAGCAGGTTCATGAAAAAGCCAAAGAGCATAGGTCCTGCAAATTTTGCCGGGCTTACGCCGTATGCAGCAGCTGCCGCTGTAAGCACTAAAAGATGGATAAGATAGGTGACTGCCAGTATGAGGATACCATCTACATGATATACCAGATACAACATTTCCCTTCTTACAGGAAGGCTGTGGTAAAAATCTACCTTCTTCTGGTTGTGAAGATAAGCAAAACCGGCTGCACCGATCACTACCGCTGCTGTTACCATTAAAAATAATGGCATAACATTTCCATAGGAAACCAGATCCACTACCGCCTTTGTTTTATATTCCAGCACTTTTGCCAGGTATTCCGGTGTTCCGGTATCTACCAGAGGCGTATATCCGTTGTACATGGAAAACTGGCTGTTTGCTGCGTTTTCCATGATCAGCGCCAGATTTACAGGATAGGCAAAGAAAAATCCTAAAAACAACAGGGCAATGACCCAGATTCTGCGCTTTAAGTCTTCTTTTTGCAGTTTAAAAAATAAGCTTGCGGATGTCATAACCTGCCACCTCCGTTTCACTGATGAATATTTCCTCTAAGGACAGAGGGATACACTCAAAAAATACTGGCTCATACCGGTTCATAATGTCCTCTGCTTCCTGTTTTGTGCCTCTTACTGTAAGGGTAAGGAGCCGTCCTCTTCCTTCCTGTGAAAGGATCTGAAGTCCCTTTAAGTCATCTGCCGTCATTCCTTCTTTTAATACACACTGGATCTTATGGATATTTAACTTCATATCATCTAAATCCTTAGAAAGAAGGATGCCGCCTTTGTGCAGCAGCCCTACATGATCACAGATATCTTCCAGTTCCCGCAGGTTGTGGGATGCGATCACAGGAGTCATGTTCCGGTCTTCAATCTCTGCTGCGAAAATGCTCTTTACTGCCTGGCGCATTACCGGATCCAGGCCGTCAAAGGTCTCATCACAGAAAAGATAATCTGTATTGGAACAGATGCCCAGGATCACAGATACCTGTTTTTTCATGCCCTTGGAAAAAGTGTGGATCTTTCTCTTTTCGTCTAAGCCGAAATTTCCCATTAATTTATGGAAACGGGCCTTGTCAAAACGTTCGTACACAACGCTGTAATATTCCATCATATCAAGAGGAGAAGCATTACTGAAAAAATGAGCATCGTC
>OGYX01000621.1_pt1 | contig 27557 bp, 20 predicted proteins | sample 1576601 | NCBI WGS metagenome assembly OGYX01 (sample SAMEA3541561, study PRJEB24748) | human gut metagenome | biome: human gut; feature: human-associated habitat; material: faeces | place: China | collected 2012 | reverse complement strand
CGTTCAGGGTGGCGTTCTTTGCGCCGCCGCCTGCGATGTACAGCTTATCCCAGTGTTGGCCGGTGACTTCCTCCATTTCCCGATAGGCTTCACCGTAACAATAGGCCAGCGAATGATAGATGCTGTTGATGAGGTCTGCATCGGTGGCAGGTGCATCACCGGTTTCGGCAAGAGCGGAGCGAATCTCTGCGCTCATATCCTGCGGTGCGGAGAAGCGGGCTTCGTTCACATCAAAAATGCGAGTGTAGGTACTGGTCTTGGCCAGTTCCACCATCTCGGCAAAGGAGATGCCCAGCTGCTTCTGCACGCACTGAATGATCCACAGGCCCATGATGTTTTTCAGGTAGCGGATATAGCCCACGCCGCCCTCATTGGTGAAGTTGGCCTTGCAGCTTTCCGGGGTGGTGACGGAGCTTGCCAGCTTGACCCCCAGCAGGCTCCATGTACCGGAGGAAAGGAACGGTGCATCGCCCTGCTCCATCGGGATGCCCTCCACGGCACTGGCCGTATCGTGGGTGGCGCACAGAACTACGTTGGTCTGCCCGCCCACCTCGGCGGCGATGTCCGCTTTCAGCGGCCCCAGCACAGTGCCGGGAACGGTCAGCTTAGGGAACATGGCTTCCGGCAGACCCAGTGCTTTGAGAATTTCCGGGTCATACTCTTTGGTCTGTGCGTTGACAAGGCCGGTAGAGGTGGCGTTGGTGTACTCACGGGCTTTCACGCCGCAGAGTTTCCAGAGCAGGTATTCCGGGATCATCCGAAAATCTTCGGCCTGTTCCAGCCGCCCGGCCTTTTTGTCGGCGTACAGCTGATAAATGCTGTTGAAGGGCTGGAACTGGATGCCGGTGCGCGCATAGAGCGTTTCAAACGGCAGGATGCTGTGGACTTCGGGAATGACTGCCTGTGTCCGGCTGTCGCGGTAGGCGTAGACCGGGTAGATTGGCTGATCGTTTTTCAGCAGCACATAGTCCACAGCCCATGTATCAATGGAAAGGCTCTCAATTTCTGGATATTTTGCAAAGGCTTCCCGGATGCCGTTCTTCACGTTGGCAAACAGGCTGTCGATGTCCCATTCCAGATGGCCGTCTACCCGCTGGACGCTGTTGGGGAACCGATACACTTCCTCGGTGCGGAGAACGCCGTTCTCCATCCATCCGACAATGTGCCGCCCGCTGGATGCACCAATGTCGATGGCAAGATAGTTCTTTTGCATAATGCGCCTCCTGTGTGGATTCTTTGACCCAAGTATACGGGTTCAGGCATCGTGATTCCATCGGCAAAGGTGACGCATTCTTTGTGAAAAGTCTACTCTATGATTTTGAAAATGCATTTGCTGCAAACAAAAAAGCCGGAACGCTCCGTATGGAAGGAACGCTCCAGCTTTTTTGCGTTATGGGGGTAATGAAGAAGAAATGGGGAATTTAAGCAAAGCAGTTATGCGGAATCTTACAGCTGGCTCTTGTACAGCTCCACGATCTCCTCCACGCTGGTGTCACGGGGGTTGCCGGGGCGGCAAGCGTCTGCATAAGCAGACTCCGCGAGGAACTGGATGTCCTCTTCCTTCAGGATGCCATTCAGGTTGGTGGGGATGCCAACATCAGCAGACAGCTTCTTGACAGCGGCAATGGTAGCATCAGCGGCCTGTGCATCGTTCATCTCATCGATGCCCTTGACGCCCATAGCCTTGCCGACTGCGCGGTAACGCTCACCGGCGACGGTCTTGTTGTACTCCAGGCCGACCGGCAGCAGGATGGCGCAGGCCACACCGTGGGGAGTGTCATACAGAGCGGACAGGCCGTGTGCCATGGAGTGGACAATGCCCAGACCGACATTGGAGAAGCCCATACCGGCAATGTACTCGCCCAGAGCCATACCTTCGCGGCCTTCCGGGGTGTTCTGCACGGCACCGCGCAGGTTCTCGCTGATGAGTTTGATGGCCTCCAGATGGAACATATCGGAGATGGTGCAGTGGCCCTTGGTGATGTAACCCTCGATGGCGTGGGTCAGAGCATCCATACCGGTAGCGGCGGTCAGGCCCTTGGGCATGGAGGACATCATATCAGGGTCAACGACTGCAATCTCAGGGATGTCGTTGGTATCCACGCAGACGAACTTGCGCTTCTTCTCCACATCGGTGATGACGTAGTTGATGGTGACTTCAGCAGCAGTGCCGGCAGTGGTGGGTACTGCGATGGTGAACACAGCGTGCTTCTTGGTGGGAGCAACGCCCTCCAGAGAACGCACATCGGCGAACTCTGGGTTGTTGATGATGATGCCGATGGCCTTTGCGGTGTCCATGGAGGAGCCGCCGCCAATGGTCACGATGCAGTCAGCTTCTGCGGCCTTGAACGCAGCCACGCCGTCCTGTACGTTGGCGATGGTGGGGTTGGGCTTGATCTCGCTGTAAACAGCGTAGGCAAAGTTTGCGGCATCCAGCAGGTCGGTGACCTTTTTGGTAACGCCGAACTTGATCAGGTCGGGGTCGGAGCAGACGAAAGCCTTCTTGTAGCCACGGGCGGTCAGCTCGGGAACGATGTTCTCGATGGCACCGTGGCCATGGTAAGAAATGCTGTTCAGAACAATACGATCGGCCATAATTACAAAACCTCCAAATTGACACTTCTCTTTTTGCTGCAATCGCTTGGATTGGCAGAAAGATAACAAACTTTCTGTTCATTAGTATACTGGCCGCATTCGGAAAATTCCATCCGAAAAAGTACTCTCTTTTTTGTGAAAAGTCTACTCTTGCCCCCAAAAGGCGTGTGCGCTATACTAAAAGCAGAAAGAGAGGAATCGGAAAATGCTGACTTATAACATGGATGTGACCCCAGAAAGCATCTGGAAACGCACAACGCCCAGCGAAGCAGAGCTGGCACAGCCCTATTATTGCACCGAAGCGGGAGTGTTCTATGCCCAGCAGCATTTTTCGACGGCGCGCACCGACAAGGAAAGCTACATTCTGTTCTACACCCTGCGCGGAGCAGGGCTGATTGAGCAGGATGGGAACCATGTGACCCTCAGCACCGGGCAGGCATTGCTGCTCAACTGCCGCACACCTCAAAGCTACTGCACTGCACCGGGGCAAAGCTGCTGGCACCATTATTGGGTACATCTGGACGGTGTGGGCGTTGCGGCTATGGAACCGCTGCTGTTTCCGGGTAAAAAATTGACCCCGGTGCAGATCACTGGGGCCAAGATGCAGGAACTGTTTGAAACGATTCTGGGCCAGATGGAGCGCGGCAATGTGGACAGCATGGTGCAGACCGGGTTGGCTTTGCACGGGATGCTTGCCCTGTGCGCGCAGACCATTCTTGCAGAGGCAGAGACCACCAGCGCACGGCAGGTCATTCTGCAGGCTGCGGAAACCCTGCGCAAGAATTACCAGAAAGAACTTTCTCTTTCTGACCTGCTGGCCGATGCCCACATGAGCAAAAGTTACTTTCTGCGGCTATTTCGGCGGTATATGGGCACAACGCCCTACAACTACCTTGTCAACTTCCGCATCACGCAGGCAAAGGAACTGCTTGTCCTCACTGACCACAGCGTGACCGAGATCGCGCAGCAGGTCGGCTTCGGAGATGCCAGCAACTTTTCCACCCGGTTTGCCAAGGCGACCGGGCAAAGCCCTTTACAGTATCGCAAAAGTGCGTTGAAAAGTGCCGGAAACCCGGAGCAGGGTTAACCGCCCTGTCCACGGGCACTCTGCACCGCCGCCAGCAGCCGTGCCAGTGCATCGCCGCCATCCTTTTCGGCCTGATGGTCTTGTGCAGCAGTTCCTTCTTCCGTACCATTGGGGTCTTTTACCCCGGCCAGACGCACAGGCTTTTCCAGAAGCAGTGCGGCTTCCGGTTTCCACGGTTTGATGGATACCGATACCGCCTGAATCAATGGCAGATAATCCGGAAATGCACCGCCCAGTGAACGCAGGGCATTGGCTGCATATCCAGCGGCACGGACTGCACCATAATCGTTGGTGTGCGTCCAATCCCCCTGATGGTAATAGGCTTTGGAAGCATCCCGGCCCAGCCGGATGATGTCCTCCATGGCCGCCTGATGCAGATCCAGCACAGGTACATTCAGTTCTTTGCCCAGTGCGATACACGCCTGTGCGTGATCGTGCAGGAGATCGTTATAGGTGAGTTTTCCGTTTTGCTCTGTCCATGTATTGCGCGCGATCGGCGTTGCAAGAATGGGCAGGGCTTTTTTTGCACGAATCTCCTCGATGAACCGGCGCAGGTTTTCCGGGTAGCCGTTGTATGCCTGCAAATGCGGATGCTTCTGGTCGTTGTGGCCGAACTGGATCACCACAAAATCGCCGGGGCGAAGCTGCTTCTGGATAAGGTCAAAATGCCCCTCGTTGCGGAATGTTTCAGTGGAGCGCCCGTTGTGTGCGTGATTGCACACGGCAATGCTGCCGTCCAGATACAAGTCCAGAGCCTGTCCCCAGCCGCCGTAACACGCCGCCGGGTGGTAGGGATATTCTGCACCGTAGTCCGCCATCGTGGAATCTCCGGCAAGGTAGACTGTGGGAACTTCAACGGGCGTAACGGACAGAAAATCCAGTGCCGGACAGTGGCCGACCACCGCAATATCCAAAGTCATTTTCTCAAAGGGGTGGTCTTTTCCATTGGGGATGATGGGCGAAATATTGACCGTGAAGCAGATGGACAGCACTGCTCCCTGCCGCAAAGAGCCTTTCCATGCAAGATGGCGGCATCCGTGGAAAATCAGAAACTGTTCTTCCTCCGCGCGGGCGGTCAGCGTAAGTTTCACGCGGTAATTTCCGGCGTGAGGAACCGCCGTCTTGAAGCAGAGCGGAATGAATCGCTGCGGCGGCTGGACTGCACCATCCTTTTTCCACAAAGACTTCACCAGTGCATCCGAATCCAGAAAACAGCCGTTTTCGTCCTGCTGGATTTTGGTGATTATTTCCGATGCGCACCAATAAGGAACATTGAACCCACTATTCAGTTCAAAAATGTTCAGCTCCGGCTGTGCGTTGTGGGCAGCTTCGTCCACGAAGCCAAAAGGCTGGCCGGGACCATAGAACGGGATGGCATCCTGTGCGCCCTTTTCCAAAGAAATAGTGAAAGTTTCAGATTTCATAATGCGTCCTCTATTTCCGAATTTTCATTGGATTCAAAGACTTAACTGAAGAACCCCTTCAATGTGTCGAGAGCCTGTTCTTTCTTCAGCGCAAAGATACCGGCATAGTCCAGCGTTCCGATGGGCTTTCCAACCTCTTTGGATTCCGTGGTGTAAACAATATTTGCAGTAGGCAAATTCATGGACAAGACCTGCTCCTTGTTATCTTCACCAAGGTAGAATCCGATGTGAGGAGGCTGATTGTATGCGCTGTTCTGGTTTGCCACACAATTTCTGTAGACAGGGTCATGCATCAGCGTATAGATCATGTAGTCCGTTTCTGCCGTTGTCATGTAGATGCGAAGTTCGGTGTCATCCTCATTTCTAAGCATGACCTCTTCACGCCAGTCACCCAGAATATCGGCTGTCAGGCTGGGGTTGTTTTTGGTGGAATTGTTCGTCTTGCCATCCAGCACATCAATGGTATCCACCGCACCACTTTCCCAGTTGTATTTATACACGCCGAAATCGCAGGATTCTTTCTCAACGCCATCACCAAGTTCGCTGAGCAGGTCACCGTCCCAGTACAAGACCCAGTTTACCGGCAGACCTGCACGGCTCGGATTGACCATTCCACTCAGAATGTTGTATACACCGCTGTTGTTTGCCTGACCCCAGTATTCGTATCCGGGCAGCGGAGTGATATTCGCCGCTACTGCACGACCCACATCCTTTGCCGAAGTCCAGATACCATCATAGCGCAGACCGGTTCCAGCATTGCTCAGAGCCTGATTTACCGTCGCCACCTTGTACTCCTCTGTGGGAGAGAAAACATAGAGCTGCGTAGGATTGTTCGGATTCATTGCCGCAAGGTGGATGGCATCGCCGTGGCTTCCCAAATCCTGTCCATCCTTGCCATTCTTGACCCAGAGCAGAGAGCCGTCATGGTCAACTGCCATATTGCCGATGCAGATCTCATCAAAGCCATCCTGATCCAGATCACCGGTCGATACATTATGATTTCCCTTATCTGCGGCGTCCTCACCGGTCAGGGCCACAAAGTTCCACTCCAGCTGCAGCTTTCCATTTCTCAACGTGTAGGCAGCAATCGTAGTTTTTGCATAGTAGCCGCGGTTAAAGAATACAGCAGGAATCGTTTCGGTGCTGCCTGCTTCTTTGGGCAGATAGCCGATTGCAATATTGTAGCGTGCAGAGCGATTGCCGCCATCGCCTGCTTTGCCCCAGTCATCGTAATTGCCCGTCACATTGATATAATCGATGCTGTCAATGATTTCACCGGTCTGCCCACTGAATACCGTCACATATTCATTTGAGTCAGGGCTTGCATGGCCGTTTGCATTGATGTTTGTACCGGGAACCACGCTCTTATCGCCCACATAGGAAACGATCGTGCTCTCATCGGTCATATCAAATTTGCCAGCTTTATTCGGCTTATAGGCGACCGTACCATCGGAGGTCTTGATAAACAGCTCTGCTTTGCCATCTTCATCCATATCGTAAAGCATAAACTGGTTAAAATGGGCACCAGAGGGCATTTCCAAGCCCATATTCAATCTCCACAACGGAGTGCCATCCATCTCATAGATATCAAAAATGGTCGGAGAGGAAGGTGCCACAGCCTTGCCAGAGTCAAACGCATTGTCCGGATACCATTTTACAATGATCTCGTACTGTCCATCGCCATCCACATCACCCACGCCGGTATCATTGATCGTATACGAAGAAAGGTCTCCGTTTTTGGTGGGCTGGGGTTCCGGCTTTTGCAGAGGGATGCTCATATAATTGTTTTCCAGAGCGGCAACAGCCTCGCTGTTATACTGTAGGCCGTTCTGAATCTTTGCAACTACATACACATCGCCGGCTTTGCCTTTTGCATCGGTAAAATTGGTTCTGTCTGTGATCGGAGAGGAATTGATCTTGATGCCATTTCTGTACACATCAAAGGAAATATCCTCACCATACTCTGTTGCAAGGATTCTCCAAGAAATGAACACACCATCATCGGACTTCACCGCATACACGCCGCGATCCAGATTTTCCATAGAACGTGCATACGCATTATAGTTGCTGCCCGTCTTAAAGTAGCCGATACGATAATACACATCATAGGTGTAGTCCGCCCGCTGTTCGCTGGGGTCAGTAGGGTTTTCATTGGGTGTCAGAGAATCTTCCAGTACCTGATATTTTCCCTCGACCGGAACAACATTGGCACCGTAAACATAGATACCTTCTTCTGCTGCGTTAAATTCACGAATCGCGGTCCATTCGCCAACAGCTACAGTTCCAATCGAGCCATCGTTCATCACAGCGGTCACTTCTGTGGGAAATTGTTCTGGCAACGCTTCACCAAACGGAAGTTCCAAGGTCGTGGGATTGTACACATAGGTTGGATACGGCAGTGCGCTATAGCTTATAGCCTGTCCGTCTGCTACGATATCCGGGCCGACTGCACAGACGCTCCATGCAGAAGAAACGAGTATGCTGGCCGTAAGCAGGCAGGCCACGAGTCTTTTCTTATTCATATTTTTTATGCCTCCTCGATCGTATGCGGTACGGGGGGAATGTAATTGATGTCCGGTGCGGTATCCAGAGCAGAAATATTGCAATTTTCACAGACCATACCGTTCACTGCGGTCGGGTCAAAGGAATTTTCTTTTGCGCGAATGTCCAGATTCCGGAACGTGAAGTCCGAGAGCCGATACTGCATCGGTTCCGGCTTTACGTTGAAATATTCGCGGCACTCGCAGCGGCAGTCCTCCACGGTAATGTGGTCTGCATAGGAAAGCGGAATGTCCTTGCGGTCTTCCAGATCATAGAACTGTGTCCACGGATTGATGTTGACAAAACTCTCCACAACGGCATCCACCTGCTGCATCGTGATATATTCATAATGCTGTGGGGTATCCGGGCGCATTTTCAACCAGAGCAGATTGCAGGCGTGGTCTACTTTCAACCGGCGCACCAGAACGTTGCGGTCGTGCATGGACTCCGAACCGCAGGTCAGACAGCCATGGCAGAAACCATAGCGGCAGTCCTCCACCAGAATCCGCTCATTGATGCCGTTTTCAGGTGCAGTATCTGCCCACGGGCCTCTGCCGCCCTTCAGCACGACCGAATCGTCATTCACTTCCAGATAGCAGTTCTTGATCAGAACATCGGTACAGACATCGATATCAATGGCATCGGTGCTGGGAGCCGGAACCGGATGAGCCGGAGAGAGAATGCGGCAGTTCAGGTACTTCACATGGTCGCAGCGGTAGAGGTGGCTCGTCCAGAAGTGCGAATTTTGCAGGGTGATGTTGGCAAAGGTTACATTTTTGCTGTTGGAGATATACACCAGCCGCGGACGCTGTTCGTCCTTGTTCGTGCATTTGGGGTTCCACTTGCGGCGCAGCCAGAACGCCCGCCAAGAGCGCAGACCATTGCCATCAATCGTGCCGGGGCCGCTGATGGTAAAGCCATCCACCCCATCGGCGTTGATGAGGGCAGAGAAATAGATGCAGTTCTGCCCCTCGATGCGCGTTTCGCAGAGGTCATAATCGGCAATGTCATCGCTGCCCATCAGGGTGCCACCCTGTGCCACATACAGATTCACGCCCTGCTTGAAGTGCAGCGCACCTGTGTGGTAGACACCCGCCGGAACGACCAGAACACCGCCACCCTCTTTGGCAGCAAGGTCAATGACGGACTGAATCTCCTTTGTATGCAGTTGGCCATCCGGCAGGATGCCGTAGCCCGTCAGCCGATAGGGCTTACCCAGTGCAGAAAGTTCCGGGTTTTCAATCTCATAGAACCAATCGTCGATTGGCGTTCCATCCGGGAAAAATTCAAGTTCATGTTTCATTGCTGTATTCCTCATTCAAATCGTGTTGTCGTTCCACCGGGAAGCTCGTAGATCTTTCCGCCTACGCTGACCCAGCAGGATGCAGCGTTCGGATTATAGCACAAATCACCGTCCACGGTAAACTGGAGCCGGGCAGCATCTTCCAGCGCATCTACGATCTCGATGTTGGTGGCATACCAAATGTCATCCTGATGGCTCATCATCTGGCAGAACTGCTCCATCTGCGCCCAGCCATCCTGTTCGGGCAGTTCATAGCTGTGGCCCCAGACGTACATCAGGTACAGATACTGGGTCTTGTGCATGGTGAGGAACCGCTGGCCCAGTTCCAGCATCCCGTGCCGGAAATGACAGGTCGGGTCCCACTCGGTAAAATCTTCTGGAATGGCAAAGCCCTGCGTGCTGCGCACGGTACGCGCATAGCGGATGCCCAGTGCCGGCAGCAGTTCCATGATCTTATGGGTGTAACTGCCGTTGGGGTAAGCAAGGCCGCGCACCGGGGTCTCGACCAGTTCTTCCAACGCACGGCGGTCTTCCAGAATCTGCTGGGCCACCTGATCCAGCGGAGAGCGTGCAATGGTGGGGTGCAGCACGGTGTGGCAGGCCACCTCATGTCCACGATACAGTTCCTTATACTCGCAGACGGGGATGCGCTCTGCATTGTGCAGGCCGGAGTTCAGATTGAAGGTACCCTTCATGCTGTACTGGTTGAACAGTTCCACAAGGCGGCGGTCTTCCACGCGGCCATCGTCGAAGCTGAACGTCAGAGCCTTGTGCTTGCCGCCGGGAAAACAGGTATAAATGTTCTTCAAACTCATACAGAAGCCTCCTGCAAACCATACGGAACGGCGCGTTTGCCATAGTGGTTTGCCAGACTGCCTGTCACGACCAGCTTGAATGCATTGCTGCCCGGATGGAGCAGACCCTTCAAATCGAACCGGTGCTTGTTCCAGAACGAAACTCCGGCAAATTTTCCGTTAACCCAGAGTTCGGCCATCTCCTCGGCATCCAGTTCCAACAGCGGATAATCGGCGTTTGCCTGTTCTGCGCTGTATTCCGCCTCGGCAACGTAGGTCTTTTTGACCTGAATGCCATCGGCTTTTTTCAGGGTGAACGCCGGCACTGGCAGCAGCAGCGGCTTCGGTTGCTCTGGCAGAGCGGCAAAGTCTGCCTCCTCGCAGGTGAACAGCAGCAGGCTGCTGCGGCTAGGCAGATTCAATGCAAACTCCTTTGCCTGCGCACGGGCCGCTTTCCCTGCCCAGAGGTCATACTGCCCGATCTTTTGGGTGGTGGGCAGCGTGATGGTGGTATGGAGGTCAGTGTTGCCCTCGTTCACAAGGAACCAGCACTCACTGCCTGCACGCAGGAAATGCGCACTGCGCAGCTGCGGAGCAGCCGGACTGCACTGAAGGTCTGCAAGGGTCGAGAGAACTTTGGGGAGAGCAGGTGCATCCGGGAACCGCTGTTCAGGATCAATCACCGCCGAGAACTCCATGCCACGGCAATACAGTTTTCCGTCCTGCACCCGGCAATCTTTCCAGACACTTTCCGGCAGATACTGGAAGCCGACCTGCTGCTCATAGAGCGGACGGACGGCATCCGGTTCCAATGCGCGGTTACGGCACAGCACTGCCACCGGCAGAAGTGCGGTCGTGTCGGTCATCAGGCAGGACAGCCGCCGCATATAGGTAGACCACAGCTTATAGTGTTTCCACCAGTTGCTGTTGGGGCCGACATCGGGCGGACGCTCATCCTTCCGCTTGCCGGTGATGCTGTAATAGAACGCATGAGGGATGAAGAGGTTGACGCCGCGCACGGCCAGCCAGTCTGTGTACCACTTGATGTCCCCACCGGAGAGTTGCCACGGGTTGTTGTCCTTGTTGCAGGCTCCAAAGCACTCGTTGGAGTTGCGGCGGCGGTTCATCAGGCGGGCCGCATCTGCACTGCACTTGCCCAGCGTGGAATCCAGCCCCATAAGGTAGTCCTTTTCCGGTGCAATCCAGCGCAGGCACAAGTCCTGACCGGGGATGCCGAAGTATTTTTCCACCTCAATATCATCGCTCTGATGGGGGTGTCCCATCAGGCAGATGCCGTGCTGTTCGCACCAGCCGGAAAGAGCCGCATAGTAAACGCCACCCTCCCGGTCAAGGATCATCTGGTGATAGAGCCGGGTATCTGCATTTTCGGTTTTCTCGAACAGTGCGGTCAGGTTTTCCAGCTTGCCGCCTGCTTCGGTGAAAAGCTGGGCAAAGCCCTTTGTCCAAGGGAACATATTCCCCACGTTCCGACCCAGAATACTGGGTTCATCGGTGAAGAATCCGATGATGGTGTTTCCGAAGTATTCTTTCAGTTCACGGTAGTAGGCATCGTGGGTCAGGCCGATGAACCGCTGCACGACCTCCGGGTTCAGGATGTCGGCACTTTCCGGGGCGTTCGGCTCGCCATCGTCTTCGCCCCAGTGGATGCCGCGGATGGTGCCGCCGCTCTTGCGCACCACCAGAATCCCCTGTGATGTCTGTGCAAGAACTTCATCCCCCGGCTGGCTCTCGCTCACCAGCGTGATGCCCTGACTGACCAAATCAGGCCGCCCTGCGGTGACCATACCGTTTGCAGAGCCGGACGGGTACATTCCCTCATCGTACAGAACGACCGTCATGTTCAGCGCAGCCGCTTCCTTGACCGCCGTGCGGATGTAGGAAAAGTATTCTTTGGAAAGGTATTTGATGCGTTTGGCAAGGCCGATGCGGGGATGTAGCACCACACCGGATACGCCGTGGGCATTGAAATCATTCAGCTGGCGGCGGATTTCATCATGGGTCAGGTTGCCGTTCAGAAACCAGAACGGGATCGGGGTAAATTCGCGCGAGGGTTTGGAAAGCAGTGTGAGTAACTCCATACAAACCTCCTATGGTTCATTTTTTGCAAGGGCACAAAGTTTTGCCCAATGCTTTGTACGAAAATAGAACAGCATCAAAATCATACCAGCCAGAAAACTCAGCGGTACGCTGGCCATTGCATAGCCGCCATAGCCAAGCCGTGAAAGCAGATACGCGACCGGTATCCGTACACCCCACAGGATGAATAGATTCACGATGGTCGGATACTTGATCTCTCCAATGCCATTGGCAAAGCACATGATGACGTTCATAATCGCATACATCCATGTGAACGGAAGCACGATATGGATGTAGCGTACTGCAACGGCAAGAACGGTGACATCTTGTGTAAAAAGCGAAAGCAGCGGGTTGCAGAAAATCGTAACAAGGATTCCGGCAGACAGCGTGATCGTCCCAGCGCACAGCGGAACCAGCCATGCTCCACGGCACAGACGGCGATAATTTCCGGCACCAAGGTTCTGACCGGAGAACACCGTCATTGTTGAGGAGAGCGATGCAATGGCAAGGTTTGCAAAACTGGCCACTTTTCCGGCTACCGAACAGCCCGCGACAAAGGTTGAGCCCTGAAGATTGAACAGAATCTGCAAAATCAGATGTCCTGTGGAATAAAGTGCGGTGTTCATTCCAAGCGGGAGGCCGATCTGTATCATCTTCCGCAGCGTTTTTCCATCGAACTGATGGGGCAGAAGCGGAAATTCCAGTTCCGGGGCATAGCGGCGGAGATACCAGATGCTGCACAGCCACGAGAGTGCCAGTGCGATCACGGTCGCCCACGCCGCACCGTAGACACCCATGCCAAACTTTGCCACAAAAAGCAAATCCAGCGCAATGTTGACCACACAGGAAACCAGCAGAAGCACCAGAGAAGAACTGCTGTTGCCCAGTCCTCGCAGGATGCCCGCATTGAAGTTGTAGCCCATATTGCCAAGAATGCCGATGGTAACAATGCGCAGATACTGCACTGCATAAGGCATAGCATCCGGGGGCACCTGCATCAGATGCAAGAGCGTCGGCCCCAATACAAGCCCCAGCACCGTAAGCGGAATGGCCGCTGCGTAGAGAAAAAATACGGATGTTCTGAGCAGCTTCTTCAATGCGGCCTGATCGGATGCGCCGCAAGCCTGTGAAACAAGGATCGAAATGCCGGAGCCAATGCCAAGAAAGACACACAAAAGAATTTCCAGCGGCTGCGAGCTGGTGGAAACCGCCGCCAGTGCGGCGGAATCGCAATAATTGCCGATGACCAGCGTATCCACGGTGCTGTACATCTGCTGGAGAACACTGCCAGCGCAAATCGGCAGAGCAAAGCGCAGGGTGCAGCCGAGGATAGAACCATGGGTCATATCTGTCTGATGTGCAGGTGTTTTATTCTGTGTCATATCATTTGCTTCATAAAAGAAGAAACCGTGTCCCGCAAAAGGTTGCGGAACACGGCTTCTGTGTTATCCAGATCTCAACTCCGTCAGCAGGGTATCATGCAGACCGGAGCTTGCGTCCGCTATGATTTTTACAGAGAGTCGCGGATCGTCTTTGCATTTTCGAGGTCAGCCAGACGCCACTCGATGATGCTGTTGGCATCCAGACCGTTGCAGTCGGCGACCATCTGATTCCACAGGGCATCAAACTCGCTGTCAGAAGAAGCATAGACCATCTTCCAGCTTGCGGTGGTGACCTTATCCTTGATGGCATCGATCATCAGCTGCATATTGTCATCCGGCAGGCTGGTGAAGCTGGAAACATTCTTCAGGGGGCTTTCATCGCAGTAATCGCTGCCCAGCCACTCCTTCCAGTTCTCGTGGCCAGTGCTTTTCTGCCACTTCTGGAAGTTCTCGCTCTGGGCACTGATCTCATTGACGTCGCTCCAGCCCAGCGTAGAAGCGCAACGGTAGCCGCCCTCGCCATCGCCATACTGGGTCAGGACACCATTCATCACGATGAAGGGGGTGTTCCACAGTTCCAGTGTTTCGCCGGTGGACATCTCAAAGCCGGTAAAGTCGTTGTGACCGGCGTTCAGCCACTCCTTTGCACGGTCGGTCAGGAAAGCATTGCCCTTGTCATCGCTCTCCCAGTACTCGCCGTCGGGACCCTGCATCAGGATCATGAAGGCTTCGGGGTCAGACAGAACATCGAGGTAAGCAAGGCAGGCATCCAGATTCTTGGTCTTTGCGCTGATGCCGATCATGTAACGGGAATCGCCGTAGGTGGAGTTTGCGCTGTAGTAGCTCTTGACACCGGGAATGTGGTATTCCAGATAGGTGGGTGCCCAGCCCGGCAGATAGCCGGAAGGAACCTGTGCATAGCCCCCATCGACCTTGACTTTCTGGGTGGGGCGGTCATTGTTGATGCTGTCGGGGTCGATCAAGCCGCGCTTGTAGACCTCATGATACCACTTCAGGCCCTTATAGTACAGGCTGTCCTTGTCCAGAATGGAGTGATATTCACCGTTGACCATATCGGTTTCCAGCAGGTAGGCGAGCTGGTTTTCCAGATAGCCCTGCCAGCGGTACCACATCGTCATGCAAGCCCAGAATTTGGAGTCAGAGCCGTTGTTCAGCACCGTGCCATAACAGGTGGTGCCATCGTCAGCCGTGGGGCGGGCTTTCTGCATCTGCTCCATGACATCAATCAGATCTTCAAAGCTGTTGATCGCCGGTGCGCCGATCTTCTCGTAGGTGTCCCAATGCACGCGGACTGCGTTGCGCTCGGTAGAGTCCAGCCACTTATACTTGACGTAGCTGTCGCCGATGCTGGTGGGAATGCCGTAGACGCTGCCGGTACCTGCGCTCTTAAACTCACGGACGTAGTTCAGAGCAGGCTCAACTTCGGTGAAAGCCTTCAGGTGCGGCATCTTGTCCAGATAGTCGTCCAGATTCAGCAGCATACCGCCCTGAATCATGATGTCCAGGCTCTTTTCCGGGATGAACATCACATCCGGCAGATCGCCGCTGGCGAGAATGGCGTTGGTCTTTTCATCCGAGTAAGCCCAGACTTCCAGATTGAAGCCATGCGCTGCGAAGTAATCGCCCTTGAAGCCGCTGATCAGGCCGCTGGACACGTTTGCATCGCGAGGATAGAAGGTTATGGTCTGAGGACCGCTGGAAGAAGCAGCGGAACCGGAACCAGCGGTGCTGCCAGCGGCAGTGCTACTGGAGGAGCCGCCACAGGCGGTCAGGGCGGCGGCAGAACCGGCGATTGCACAAGCCTTGAGGAAATTACGACGGGAAATCATCTTTTTCATGGTCTTGTTCTCCTTTTATAATATAATACACAATTTTTGGTTCAAAAGAAAGGCTCTCAGCCCTTGACGGCACCGACCATCAGGCCCTTGACGTAGAACTTCTGGACGAAGGGGTAGACGCAGATGATAGAGATAACGACCACAGCGGTCAAGGTCAGGCGGATACCGGTAGGAGTAATGGTCGCATAGGGGTTCTCGCCGGCGATCTGCTCGGCGGCTGCGGTGACCTGCTGGAGCAGTTCGTACAGCAGATACTGCAGGGTGTAGAGCTTCGTGTTGGTGATGTACAGCTTGGTGGTGAAGAAGTCGTTCCACTGGTTCACGGCGGTGAACAGCGAAATGGTGGCAAGGATGGGGGTCTGCAGCGGCATCACGATTTTGAAGAAGCGGGTCAGATAACCGGCACCATCCAGATAAGCGGATTCTTCCAGTTCCGGGCTCATCGCTTCGATGTTCGTCTTGACCAGAACCATGTTGTACACGGACAGGCAGGACGGAATGACGTAGACCCAGAAGCTATTGACAAGACCCAGCATCCGGTTGTTGAGGTAGATGGGGATCATGCCTGCGGAGAAGTACATAGTAATGACAGTGAAGCGATACCAGAACTTGCGCTTCCACATATTCTGCTTGGTGAAGAAGTAGGCCATGTAGCTGGTCAGCACAAGGCTGAGTGCCGTGGTGATCACGGTACGCGCCACCGAGATAAAGGCAGCATTTCCCAGATTCTGCACCTTGAAAATTTCAACGTAGTTTTCAAAGTTGATGCCCTTGGGCAGCAGGATGATTTGGTTCAGGTCAACCAGCTTCTGATCGCTGATAGTGCAGATCATCAGGTAGTAGAACGGATACACGCACAGCAGCGTGATGATGGTGAACAGGATGATGCCGACGATGTTGTAGATCTTATCCTCCCGGCTCATCTTGATGTGGTGATTTTTGGCCCACGGTTTCTGACGGGGCGCGAGTTTTGTTGCAGTCACAGAATGCTTCCTCCTCTCTTTAGAATACGCTGGTGCCGCGGATCTTCTTGGATGCGGTGTTGGCCAGACCGAACAGGATCAGTGCAATGATGGATTTCATGACACCAACGGCGACCGAGAACGAGATCTGACCACTGCCGATACCGAGGTTGTAGACGTAAAGGTCAAGCACTTCGATGTATTCCTTATTCAGAGCGTTGCTGAAAGCGAGGAACTGGTCAATACCGGAGTTCAGGAAGTTGCCGATGCTCATAATGAGCAGAACGAAGAAAGTGGGCATCAACAGCGGAATGGTGATGTAGCGGATACGCTGCCAGCGGTTTGCACCGTCGATCATGGCCGCTTCGTTCACTTCCTGATCCAGACCGGTGATGGCAGCGAAGTAGATGATTGCGTTCCAGCCGAGGTTTTTCCATGTGTAAAGCAGTGCTTGGATCAGCCAGACGTGCTTGTCAGTGGTGAGGATGTTCACGGTCATTTCTGCGCCGAACTTCTGCATCAGCGCATTGACCAGACCGGAGGAACCAAACAGGCTGGACATCAAAGAGAACATGATGACCCAGCTGATGAAGTGCGGCAGCGTGGTGAGGGTCTGCACACATTTCTGGAAGCGGGTGCTCTTGATCTCGCTGAGGAAGATGGCGAACAGCATGGGGACCGGCATCAGCAGATAATTGATAAACTGGATGCCGAGGGTGTTGCGCAGAACGCGGAACAGGTTCTGGCGCATGACCGGGTTGCCGAACAGGTTGGTGAAATTCTGGAAGCCTACAAACTTGCAGTTTGCCAGCGACATGCCGGGCTTGTACTGGAAGAATGCGTAGACCCAACCCCACAGGGGCATATAATGGAATACGAATACGAGTGCGAGACACGGGAGGACGAGCAGGAACAGCTTGAAACTTTCGATACGCTTCTGGCGCGAACCGGCCGTTTCCAGCAGCTTGCCTGCAGCGGCTTTGCTGGACGACATTGAGGCGTCAACTCCTTTTCAGATTTGTGAATCGTGTGTGAACGATTTGTTGTGTTTCGAGTATAATCGAGCTTTCCGCCGTTGTATATAACAAAAATTTCGGTTTGTGTAAAAAATAACGGTTTGTGCAAACATGCAAAAAATCTCATTTTTCAACAACTGAAAATTATGATACAAGCCATAATTTTTGCAATTTACATTTCTTAGGCCTCCCGTTACAATGAAGAAAAAGACGCAAAGCCGCTCTGCCAAGGGGCGCTTTCAGATTCAGGAGGAAGAACCAATCATGCTGACAAAATCCACAGATCCTGCGGTGCGTCCCAGCACTCCGCTCGCCTATGCGCAGAGTGCCTGCGATACCATGATGCGCCGTTACGCTGCCGCTGATCTTCCGCCGAAAGGGCATTTTCACTACCATCAGGGTGTGTTCCTCTCCGGCGTATACAAGACTTACCAGCTCTGCGGCAATGAAGCCTATTTCTCTTATATGAAAGACTGGATCGATTCCGTATTCACCGAGGATGGCCGCATCAAAAACGACTACAAGCACGGTGATCTGGACGACATCCAGCCCGGCATCCTGCTGTTCCCTCTGCTGGAGAAAACCGGCGACGAAAAATACCGCAAGTGCATTGAGTTCGTTGCCAAACAGCTGCCGGATGTTCCGCTGTGCAAATGCGGCGGTCTGTACCATAAGGTCAGCCTGACCGGCCAGATGTGGCTGGACGGTCTGTACATGGCAGGGCCTTTTGCCGCTGAGTACGCCCGCAAGTTCAACCACCCGGAGTGGCTGGACTTTATGGTAAAAGAGATCTTCCTGATGCGCGACCACACCCGAATTCCGGAAACCGGACTGTGGCGTCATGCGTGGGACGAGACCAAAACGGCAGACTGGTGCGACCCCGAAACGGGTCTTGCGCCGGAATACTGGGGCCGCAGCCTTGGCTGGGTGCCGGTGGCTGTGATGGATGTTCTGGATCAGATGAACCCGGAAGATGCACACTACGAAGAACTCCGTGCGCTGGTCAAAGATCTGCTGACTTCCCTGCTGAAATACCAGTCCGCAGACGGGCGTTGGTATCAGGTGATCGACAAGGCAGACCAGCCGGGCAACTGGCCGGAAAATTCCTGCACCTGTCTGTTTGTCGCCGCACTCAGCAAAGCAGTGCGGCAGAAGATCCTTCCCGCAAGCGCATTGGACGCAGCCAAAAAGGGCTACGAAGGCGTGATCCGCTCTCTGAACTGGGAAGGCAATGATTTGCTGATCGGCAATGTTTGTGTTGGAACGGGCGTTGGAAGCTACGAATTCTACTGCGGCCGTCCCTGCTCCACCAACGATCTGCACGGTGTTGGAGCATTCCTGCTGATGTGTACAGAACTGCACTCCGTACTCACAGCGTAAAATCCCCGCAGATTTTGCCTTTCTTCATTTTCTCCCCTATCTCTCCTTCTATCATGTGAATGCGAAATGGAGCTGTACGGTTTTGCTCATCCGTACAGCTCCATTTCACATTATTCAGGATCTTCTTCCGGTTTCTTGCGCAGAACGCACAGCTCAGCGATCAGTCCGCCGGTCGGATTCTTCCGCATCACCAGACCGCACTTGGGGCCATAATACAGCTGTATCCGCTGATGCAGATTTTTCAGGCCGTAGCTTTCCTGTTCGGTGGCAATCGGCTCCTGTAAATGGGCGTTCAATGCCTGCAAAGCATCTTCTTCCATGCCAAAGCCGTTGTCCTCTACGGTCAGAACATAGGTATCCTCATCCCGGAGATAGCCGCGGAATTGCAGGACATTGTCCTGCCGGGAGGGGTCAAAGCCGTGTGCAAAGTAGTTTTCGATCAACGGCTGCAGCACATTGCGGATGATGCCGTATTGCAGAACCTCTTTGTCAATATCATATAGGATCTGCATGGCGTCGTTGTGGCGGGCACGGTAGATTGCAAGATACCGCTGGCTGAATGCCAGTTCCTGCTGCACCGGGATAAAGGTCTGTGCGCCGATGAATCCGCGGAAAACCGAAGCTGTCTGTGCGATCAGCTCTGCCGTTTCGTCATCGCCGTTTTCATAGCAGCGGGCGCGGAACACATCCAGCGAGTTATACAGGAAGTGTGGGTTGAACTTTGCCTGAAGCTCCTGCATCTCCGCTTCCTTATGCTTGAGCTGATAGTAATAAGCCTTGTCGATGTTCTCTTTCAGGCTTTCGGCCATCTTATTGATGGAAAGTGCAATGTTGGTGAATGCCGCCTGATAAAAGCTGCCTTTGATCCGGTAATCCAGCTGATTCTGTCCAAGGGCGTTCAGCCCTTCCTGAATCGTACGGACTTCCCGGTTGATCGCGCGCATGGTCAGGCAGAACACCAGTATGCTCAACGCCGAAAGCAGCAGGATGGCGATCAGCAGCTGCGGTGTATTCGCGTTCGACCTCAGAAACAGCTCCTGCCAAGAGATCGTGTAGTAGACCGTGCCGCCGCGCTCTGTAAAGGGGTCCACTGCGGCAAACCATCTCCCGCTGTCCGTTTGGAAAACGCCGCTCCCGTTCTGGATCACTGCATCGGGAAGTTCCACGTGTTCTTTTCCCGAATTATACAAAAGCTGTCCGTCATTGCCCAGAATCTCAAATTGCAGGCTGGAAAGCGGCAGATTTTCTTCTGCAAGCTGCTGGATCTGGCTGATGCCGTAGCCAAACAGCAAAACGCCCTTGGAAAGAGCGGGTGTGCCGCCCGCTACGGCGATCGTATTCGCAAGCCGGGGATCTCCGCTGTCGATCTGACCGTAAATTTCCATCAGACTGCTTTTGTTCAGCATTTGTTCCATAAACGGAAAATCCATCGGCAGGACCTCCATCGTCCCGACACCAGTGCCGTCTCTGGAGGACGCATAGTAAATATAGTTGACCTTTCGGAGCGGCGAATAGGCTGCGATCCAGTGAATGCGGTCATCTCGGATCGTCAGCTGCGCCAGCACGCTGGAGATATCATGCATCTCCACAGGGGTCAGACCTTCCTCTGACGGGGACGCAAAGTAGTCACGGAGCAGGCGGTACGATGTGTTCTGATTTTCATAAATCGGGAGATAGGATACCCAGAACTGCTCGGTCAGGCTCTGGTATGCGCTGCCGACCTGTGTGCGGCGGATGTTGACATCTGCCAGAATCTCAGATTTTTTCTGCTGATAGGCAAGCGTGCACACCAGCAGACTTGTCAAGATCATGATCAGCCAGTAGAGGGACCCGACCCACAAAAAGATATTGCCTCGCTGGCGGATCGGCTGCGTTGTCTTGTCCATTCGCTTTTACCCCTCGTTCATGTGCAGGCCCATCCGATACCGGGAGGGCGAGATGCCCTTGTTCTCGCGGAAGCATTTCACATAGTAGCTTGCCGAAGCAAAGCCGACTTCCTCCGCAATGTCCTTGATCTTCCGGTTGGGATTGCGCAGCAGGATGATGGACTGATTGATGCGGCACTGCATCAGGTAATCGTTGAAGAATGTTCCGGTTTCCTTTTTGAACAAATGTCCAAGATAGGCCGGATTCATGCCGTTTTTGGCGCAGAAATCCTTGATGGAAATGCCTGCGCCCTCCATCACGCTGTCATGTACATAGCGCAATGCGACCTGAACGATGGGGCTGAGTTCGGCAAGGCACTTCATAAATGCCTGCCGCCCGGTCACGAGCATTTCTTCCGCAGCGCGGGCGAAATCGCTCTCCGAGTGCTGCTTTTCCGGCGTCCACGTGGGGACACGCAGAACTTCCCGCAGATTTTCCTGTGCCGGAAATTCGCTCATCAGGACGCGCAGACAGCCCTTGTGCAGCCGGGAAAGCGACTTCAGCGGAGTCTCCTTCCCATCCTGCTGGTACAGCTTCATGGCAAGATGGCGATAACCGGTGTCCCGGATGCTCTGGTCGGGCAGATAATACAGGATTCGTATTTCCTCTGCCAAAAGATCGGCATCAATGCCGAGGGTATCGGTTTCTTCTTGCAGCAGCACCGGACTGTCCGAAAGGTCGTTCATGTCGATGGCGTCGCAGGCGTTCAGGTAGCTCATGTGGAGCAGGTCGGTCTCTTTGACCGAGGTGCCAATGGCAACGCGGACGGCGTCCACTGCGCCGCTCTCCTGCGCCGCATGGGAAATCTCTGCCGAAACATTCTCTCTGGAAAGGTCACGCCCGCCGAGGATCATGACCCAGCGGCCTTTTTCATCCCAAAAGCCATTCACTTCATACTTTTGCGCCAGCAGTTCCAGACAGGAAGCCCGAAATGCGGCAAGGGATGATTTTCCGCGCCGCACAGCACAGACCACGCAATACTCCGGCTGATACAGATTGATGCCCAGCACAGCGGCACGTTCGCTCAGTTCCTCACTGCCGATGGAGCCGGATGCCCAGCGGTTCAGTGTGTTTTCCCTCAGAAGATCCCGGCTGTTTTTGCGGCGGTTGTAGATATTATCCAATGCTTTCTGAATGGTCTGCTCCATTTCCACATCGGCGACCGGCTTGAGCAGATAGTTCTCGACGCCCAGCTGGATGGCACGGCGGGCATACTCGAACTCGCCGTAAGCAGTCAGCAGGATACAGTGCGTATCCGGGTACAGACTGCGGACTTTCTCGATCAGTTCCAGACCATCCATGCGGGGCATCCGAATATCCGTCACCAGCAGGTCGATGCGCTGCTGCTCAAAATACTCCAATGCCGCCTGCCCATCCGATGCCGTCAGGAGCTTGTCCACACCAAGTTCCTGCCAACCGATACGGACTTTCATCACTTCCAGAATTTTCTCCTCGTCATCTACAAGTAACACAGTGTACATGACAATATCCTCCCATTTTCCGTTTACCTGTTTTGAGAATACCAAAATGAAACGGATTTCGTCAAGGGTTTGCCCCGTTGTATTCTACAGTTCTTAATATCTTCTGAAAAAATTTATATGTACTTTCTGCTAAATCAACGATAGAATACATTTAGAAGTACTGAAGTTATGAGGTGATTTTTACGTCGCTATGGATCAACGATGGATTGCACGAGGCAGCAAACGGTATCCATTCTTTTTTGCTGGTGGGGCAGTCCAATATGGCTGGGCGCGGTAATCTGACCGCCGAAAATTCCATTACTGCCCCGGATTGCTTTATGCTACGGATGGGGCGTTGGCAAGAAATGAGTGAGCCGATCAATGTAGACCGCGCAGTGGCAGAGGAAAGCCGCCCTCGCAGCGGTGCAAACCTCGCTGCCAGCTTCGCGGCGCAACTCCAGAAAGAAACCGGTTCCCAAATCGGCCTGATTCCCTGCGCCGATGGCGGTACCCGCATCAGTCAGTGGCAGCCGGGTGAAGTTCTGTTCGACCATGCCGTTTTTCAGGCAAAACTGGCGGAACGCACCTCGATGCTGACAGCAATCCTCTGGCACCAAGGTGAGAGCGACTGCCTTGCGCCGGAACAGTTGGAAGCCTACCCGGAGCAGTTTCTGCGCACGATGCGTGGATTCCGGAAACAACTGAGCAATCTGCCGATCATTGTCGGCGAACTGGGCCACCCGGAAAACGGCTTTCATGGCACACCGGCAGAGTTGGTAAACGAGTTCAACCATCGTCTGCCCGGACTGGCTGCGCAGCTGCCAAGGTGTGCCGTTGTGTCTGCGGAAGGGTTGACCGCTCGTCCAGATGGACTGCATTTTACCACAGAGAGCCTGCGCACGCTGGGTCTACGCTATCTGGATGCTTATAAAAGTCTGTTATAAGGAGTTTTTATGCCGAACCATTATTTTTCACAGAACGGCCTGACTGCCTGTTGTACCGATACCACCATCACCCTGTTCTGGGAGAAGCCTGCCACAGCGAAAGCGGTGGAAACCTATACAGTTTTGCGGAATGATGCTGCCATAGACACGACTACCAAGACCCACTTTACACTGAAGCATCTGCATCCGAAAAACGAGTACACGTTGTTCGTCCAGTGGCGGGGCGGTGGTATCGGGGAACTGACCGTCCGCACCACGCCCATCAAGCAGAAACTGGATGTGACCGCTGCGCCTTACTTTGCGGTGGGCGATGGCAAGACCATGAATACCGCCGCATTGCAGAAAGCCATTGACGACTGCACGGAAAACGAGTGTGTCTACCTCCCTGCTGGCGTATACATGACAGGTGCCCTGCGGCTTCACAGTAACATGGAATTGTATCTGGAAGAAGGAGTCGTCTTGCAGGGTACAGCAAACCCGGAGGATTATCTGCCGCGCATCCACAGCCGCTTTGAAGGCACGGAAATGGAGTGTTACAGCAGCCTTCTGAATCTCGGCATCCTCGACCACACGGCAGGGCCGAACTGCGAAAACGTCATCCTGCGCGGCAAAGGCACCATTGCATCCGGCGGCAAACTGCTGGCCAGCCGCATCATCGAAAGCGAGCGGGAGCGGCTGAAAGAGTATCTCGCGCAGAACGCCGAACTGGTATCCACCTGTGAAAACGCCGATACCATTCCGGGCCGTGTCCGTCCCCGGTTAATGAATATGAGCAACTGCCGGAACATCTGGATGCACGGTCTGACTTTCGCCAACGGTGCCAGCTGGAACCTGCACATGATCTACTCCGACCAAATTGTGACCGACCACTGCTTGATCAAATCGGACGGCGTGTGGAATGGCGATGGCTGGGACCCGGATTCCTCCACCAACTGCACGATTTTCGCCTGTGAGTTCTGCACCGGTGACGATGCGGTGGCCATCAAGTCCGGCAAGAACCCGGAAGGCAACGCCATCAACCGCCCGACCAAACACATTCGGGTGTTCGACTGCCATAGCGGTTTCGGCCACGGCATCTGCATTGGCAGCGAGATGAGCGGCGGCGTGGAAGACGTGAAGATCTGGGATTGCAATATGGCTGTGTCCACCTCCGGGTTGGAGATCAAAGCCACCAAAAAGCGCGGCGGCTACGTCCGGGACGTGGAAGTGCGCGATTGTGTGCTTTCTCATGTGATGGTACATTCGGTAGGTTACAACGATGATGGCATCGGTTCTGATGTACCTCCAATTCTGGAAAACTTCAAGTATGAACGGGTCACCCTGCTGGGCCGATACATCGACCACGACCATGTGTGGCATTCCTGCCCGTCCATTGAGTTGTGCGGCTTTGATGTGCCGGGGTACGAAGTGAAGAACGTCCGGTTCAAGGATGTGGTTCTGGAGGACAACAACGGCCCTGCCCAGAATATCCAGATGCAACACTGCCAAAATGTCAGTTTTGAAAATGTCACCGTGCAGGCTGGCACACAGCCGGAATGACGGAAAGGAGAAATTTGTATGAGTTTCTTTCAGCAAAGTTATGAGAAACCGGGGCCGGGCGTGGAACGCGACACCCCGCGCAAAACAGGATTTGCCCGCATCGTGGAAGTCCTGAGCCGCGATTTCTTTTCGTTCTGGAAAGCGAGTGCGCTGCTTCTGGTCAGCTGCATTCCGCTTGCGGTCGGGATGCGGATCGCGCTGCTTACCGGCAATGCCTTTGTACTGCTCCTTGCGGCGGCACTGGGTGGAATGATCGCCGGCCCACAGCTGTGCGGCATCGCAGACACCATCCTGCGCAGCCTGCGCGATGAAGCCGGTTTCTGGTGGCACACCTATGTGCAGGCGTGGAAGCGCAATGCCCGCTTCTGTCTGCTCCCCGGCGCAGTCATGGGAATCTTGGTCGGGATGCAGTTCTTTGTCCTGTGCAATCTCAGCAAACTGACCGTAACTGCTGGTCTGGCCGTTGCACTGCTTCTGGGCATTTTCATCTCGGTCAGCATTTTCCTGCTGGTCTGGATGCAGTCTGCTGTGATGAACCTTTCCTTTGGCAACATGATCCGCAACGCGGTGCTTCTGATTCTGATTTCTCCCGTCCGTGCGCTTGGCGCCGTGGCAGTCCAGATTCTGTACTGGGGTGCGATCTGGCTGTGGTCGCCGCTCTCGTTCATTATTTTTGCCCTGACCGGAGCATGGCTTCCGCTCCTGCTCAGTGTTTTTCTGCTGTACAAGCCGCTGGAGCAGAACTTTGAATTGGAGAAGAACATTTCCACCCTTCAAGCGGAAAAGTATGCGGACTGAATTTTTTCGCAAATATTAGAAACTGACACCATGAAATTCTCAAAGAGTGGCACTTGAATGGTGTCAGTTTCTGCGGTATCATCTTGTCAAATCTTTTGACGGGAGGATATTCCAATGAAAAATACGAATACACTTGCGCAGAAAAAGCCTGTTCTCTGGCTGACTATGACGGCAGTGTTCCTCGCAATGAATGTTGCTTTAAGTTCTTTTGGTGTTCCCGTACCGGGCGGACACTTGTATCTAAACGATGTGGTGATCTGCACGGCCAGCATCCTGCTTGACCCGTTTGCCGCTTTCGTTGTTGGCGGCATCGGTGCATTTCTGGGAGATTTCTTTTTCTATCCCACTCCGATGTTTGTCTCTCTTGTGACGCATGGGCTGCAATCCGTGGTCATCTCACTCTGCGCACATCATCTGTTCAAGAAAAAGCCTGTGCTGGGCGCAGGTGTTGGTGTATTGCTGGGCGCAATCATCATGGTGGTTGGTTATTCTCTTGGCCGCGCATTTATCTACAGCACCGTGGAATATGCAATCCTGAAACTGCCGTTCCAAATTTTGCAAGCCGCTGTGGGTGCCGTGGTTGCTATGGTACTCTGCTTCTCACGCGGACTGGCATTGCGCTTTGACAAGATTTGTAGCGTACAGTAATCGACTTCATTTCAAATTTTTGAGTTGCGGACTGAAAGGACGCATAGTTGCCGCAAGCAGTGCATTCGTGCGCACAAATGCAAATTTTGCGTTGCAAAATGCTTGTTGGGAAATCCCAAACCCTTTCTGATCTGCACCGTTCCGGTGCAGGCTGCGCGTTCTTTCTGAACGCTTTTGAATGTGTCAATGCACACTCTCTCTGAAAATGAAGGCTGCTTTTTGGTGTAAGCGTCAATAGCGCAGCCTTGATGTTCGTGATAAAATGAGAGCGTTGTGTGCTTGACACATGAAAACGGAAAGGAAGATGCAGGATGGAGCAGCTTTATCTGATGCCCGGTGAGGAACGCTATACAAAGTTTCAAGATGAGAACGGTGTGCCGAAAATCCGTTACACCTACTGCTCCCTGCACGGTAAGCTGTTCAACTGCACCTGCCGTTCCAAAGACGAAGCCCAGCGGCTGTGCGAAGATTGGCTCGTGACGCAAGACCGCTGCTACATAAACTAAAAAAGCCGCCGAGGATTCCGTCCCATGAAAGGGTTAGAATCCTCGGCGACTTTCGTTTATCGGCTCTGCTGCTTTTCCTGTGCGTCTTTTTCTTCTGCGAAGAACAATTCAATGTTTTTCTGTGCCTTTACCAGTTCCTGCATTTCTTCTCGCGCCTTGCGGTAGTCCGGGTAGGCTGCTTTCTTTTGGGTCAGCAGTTCGGAATACTCCGCATTCAGTGCTTTGACCTTTGGCAGCTTTTTCAAGCCAGCCTCATCAAAAGCGGCCTTCGCTGCTTTGTGCAGTGTGATTTCTTCCCGGTGGGCTTCCAGAAATCTCTTACTGTACCCGGCTTTGCGATAAGCATCGTAGACCGGACGTGTTCGGGCGTAATTGACGATGTGCGTTTTCAGCACAGCAATTTCCGCCATCCGTGTTTCTGCGGCTTTGATGGAATCTCCCAGCTGGTGATATTTTTCTGTTGCCGCTGCTGCGCGTTTATTCAGTTCATCTACGTTGCTGATTTTGTTCTCCTGCAAGAAAATCAGCGTTTTGGACATCTCTTTCAGATTGTACCGCTTTGCCCAGCGTGCATAGCCGCTGCTCTTACCCTCGGCCAGTTTTGCTTGGACATCCACCAGCAGTTGGAACGGCTGCTCTTTTGGCGGCTGCTTCTGGTGGGGATGATGCTCGGCCTCTCCGGCGATCACCGCTTTCAGTTCGTCCTCGCTGTAGCCTGCGCCCAGAGTGCGGAAGCGGATAAAACGCTTCTGCCGTGCGCCCTTGACGGAAGTGTATTTTCCGCGCTTGACCTCATAGCCCTGTTCCTCCAACTTTTGGAGAAAATCCTCAATTGTGAAGATGATGAACACCCGGCCCTGCTCGTCCAGCCAGCCATTTTTAGCAGAAAGGCTCATGCGGTCGAGCAGGATACCGTACAGTGTTTTGGCATCGGTCGACAAAGTCTGGAACCGTTGTTCCTGAAACAGTGCTTTGGGGATGCGGTAGAATGAGAAAAGTTCTCCGGCTTGTCCGTAGAAGTAATCTAAACTTCGCTCAATGTCTATCACTCCAGTCTTTTTGAAAATAAAAAACGTGTTTCCATTGGCCAGTTGGATGCCCATCAGAAACACGTTATGTAAATATTGGCCGAAAAATCTGCCGGAACCGCCCTTTTTATAAGTATGACTTATCCGGTACAAAAATCAGTTCTTGAACATTCCAAATCGGCACATCTTAGACGATTGTACGTTTGTTTTTCTCGTTGGGTTATTTTGCTCCCCGTGGCCGGAGCAGGCCCTGCGGGCCAACATCCAC
>OGYX01000619.1_pt1 | contig 27584 bp, 25 predicted proteins | sample 1576601 | NCBI WGS metagenome assembly OGYX01 (sample SAMEA3541561, study PRJEB24748) | human gut metagenome | biome: human gut; feature: human-associated habitat; material: faeces | place: China | collected 2012 | reverse complement strand
TGCGGACAAACGGTTTTCAAGACCGCCTCGTTATGACCACTTCGATACCTCTCCAGTGCAATCAGCGAAACTAATAATATCATCCAATTTTCGTTTTGTCAACACTTTTTTTGATATTTTTTTGTTTTTTTCAATTTTCCTGTAAATTACACTTTTTCACAAAGATTTCAGCGATATCCAGATCCTCCGGTGTTGTAATCTTGATATTATAATAAGAGCCTTCCACCAGTTTTACTTTTTGACCTTCCATTTTCTCCAGCACCATTGCATCATCCGTGATTCCCATTTTGGTATGGTCCTCCTGCATCATTTTTTCATAAGCACCTAAAATATCAGGATACGCAAAAACCTGCGGAGTCTGGATGTTCCAAACTTCACTTCTCTTTAATGTTTCTTTTGCAAATAACGCTTCGTCAGCCAGTTTCAGTGTATCTTTCGAAGGAACTGCTGCCACACACGCACCATAAGTGCATACCGCTTCTTTTAACCGCTGCAGCATTTCCTGATCTACAAATGGTCTTGCTCCGTCATGGATATAGATGTAATCACATGCTCCGGCAGCTTTCAGTGCATTATATACAGAAAGATAGCGTTCTTCCCCGCCTTCAATAATATCTTTCACCTTTTGCAAATGATAAACTTCCACAATCTTCTCTCTGCAATATGCAATCTCATCTTTTTTTGTAACCAGTATCACTTCATCTATAAATTCGCATTCTTCAAATTGTCTGAGTGCGTAATACAAAACTGGTTTTCCAAACAGATCCATATACTGCTTCTGTACCTGACTGTGCATTCTTTTGCCGCTCCCTGCTGCCAGAACGATCGCCGTGTGCTTTTCTTTCATTTAGCGTTCCCCCAGTTTCAGATTCGGAACTGCATTCAGATCCAGTCCGGATCTTGTTCCTGCCAGATATTCATAATATCCTGCCACTCCGATCATCGCTGCATTATCTGTACAGAAAATCGGGGACGGATGGTAAAATTTGATACCTTTCTTTCTGCAGGCTTCTTCCATTGCCATGCGAAGTGCTGAATTGGAGGCAACTCCCCCTGCAATGGCAAATTTATCAAATCCATATTCATCGATTGCCCACATGGAATGTTCTACCAGAACATCAACAACTGCTTTCTGAAAGGAAGCTGCCACATCTGCTTCTACGATCGGCTGGTTCTTCATTTTGCATCCATTCAGATAGTTCAGGACTGCTGACTTCAGACCGCTGAAACTGAAATCATATGGTGCATCTGCAACTTTTGCTTTTGGAAATGAAATCGCCAGCGGATTTCCTTCTTTTGCAAGTTTATCAATCTTTGGTCCGCCCGGATAGCCAAGTCCGATCGCACGGGCCACTTTATCAAATGCTTCTCCGGCCGCATCGTCTCTGGTGCGTCCGAGGATTTCGTATTTTCCGTAATCTTTTACCACAACCAGGTGTGTATGTCCTCCGGATACTACCAGGCATGCAAACGGCGGCTCCAGATCCGGATGTTCAATATAATTTGCAGAAATATGCCCTTCTATATGGTGCACACCTACCAGAGGCAGATTTTTAGCATAGCTGATCGCCTTTGCCTCGGCTACTCCGACAAGCAAAGCCCCCACCAGTCCAGGTCCATAGGTAACCGCGATCGCATCCAGATCATCCAGTGTGACGTTTGCTTCTTCAAGAGCTTCTGTGATGACCTGATTTATTTTTTCAATATGCTTTCTTGATGCAATTTCCGGCACTACGCCGCCATAAAGTTTATGCAGTTCAATCTGAGAGGAAATAACATTGGACAAAACCGTTCTTCCGTTTTTCACAACAGAAGCTGCCGTTTCATCACAGGAACTTTCGATTCCCAGAATCAGTACATCTTTCTTTTCTTCCATCTCGTATCTATCCTTCCTATTATATCAAGCCCAAAGGCATTGATTTACCAGACTTTTCTGTCGACTGTCATTCCTCTTCAAATGACAGCACTGTACTTTTTCCGTCTTTTCCCGGGTAAGCATTTGGGAAAATTTCACGCACGCCATCCATAAATTCTTCCGGACGTACCAGTGACGGACTGTAATGTGTCAGCCATAACTCTGACACTTCTGCTTCCGCTGCCAATTTTGCTGCTTCTTTGAACATCATATGTTTATGCTCCAGTGCCTTAGACTTTTTATCATCCTCGCCATACATGCCTTCGCAGACAAACAGATCTGAGTGCTCTGCATTCTGGATGATGGATCTGGTCGGTCTGGTATCTGTCGTGTAAGTCAGTTTGATTCCCTTTCTGGCTTCTCCAAGAACCATATCCGGTGTATAGTGCACTCCCTCAAATTCGACAACATTCCCCTTCTGAAGCGGATTCCAGCAGCACAGCGGAATATTTGCCGCTTTTGCCCGCTCTACATCAAATTTCCCCGCACGGTCAATCTCCATAGTATATCCGTAACAAAGCACATTGTGGTTTACACGGAATGCACGGATTCGATAACCGTTCATCTCAAAGGTTTCTTCTGTTCCCTGGATTTCTTTATAATATATTTCAAAAGGCAGCTCCGGTGCAATTGTCCGAAGTGCATTCACCACACGTTCCAGCCCCTTTGGACCGATCAAAGTCAGCGGTTCATGACGTTCTGCATTTCCCATCGACAAAAGCAGACCCGGAAGCCCGCTGATATGATCCCCGTGATAGTGTGTAAAACAGATCACATCGATTGGTTTAAAACTCCACCCTTTTTCTTTGATCGCGATCTGTGTTCCTTCGCCACAGTCGATCAGAATACTGCTTCCGTTATATCGCAGCATCAAGGCTGTCAGCCAACGTCTTGGAAGCGGCATCATACCGCCGCATCCAAGCAAACAAACATCAAGCATTCTTTTTTCCTTACTCTTTCTTCAGTTTCTTTTTCTTTCGTTTCTTCTTTCTTTTCTACAGCAGCTCTGCCTCTTCTTTTATTTCTGGTTTTAATACAAATGCTGCTGTCATTTTATCGTAACAAGGTTCACACAGATCGAAGCTGTGGCATTCTCCGTCTTTTTCCGAAGGATATCCCCAGATTTTTTCAATATGAATATATTCTTCCATGTCTCTTCCAATCGTATCCACAATTCTTTTCCCGCAGCTGTTGCAGTAAATCTTATTCTCTTTTCTCATCGTATCCTCCCCAGGTGATACCCCTTTTGTATGCTTTTTCTGATTTCCTTTGCGACAGCAACAGTATAACGAAAAGTATTCCTTTCGTACAGTGGGAATTATAGGAATCCTAGTGGTTGCCGTATTTCCACATGATCAGTGCATCTTCTTTTGGTTTCTCGTAAAAATTCGGTCGGATACCGGAACGCTCAAACCCAAGTTTTTCATATAAATGGATAGCAGGTGCATTGCCAACCCGCACTTCCAGTGTGAAATTTTCGATTCCGCGTTCATATCCACGCAAAAACAATTGCTCCAGAAGTTCGGTGGCAACCCCTTTTTTGCGAAACTTCTCCACAACTGCTACGTTTGTGATATCAGCCTCATCAAAAGACTGCAACAGTCCGCAATATCCTGCCAGTATTTCCTTTTCATATGCAACCAGATAGATCGTCTCTTTCTGACGCAGTGCATCTTCAAATCCTTTTCTGCTCCATGGCCGGGAAAAAATCTGACTTTCTGTTCTTACAACTGCCTCCAGATCTTCTGCCTGCATTGCACGTATTTCAAGCACGATTCTGTTCTTCCCTTTCTTTTCGCTCTCTCTCTGCCTGAGAAAGACGCAGATAATCCGGTTTATGTTCCATTGCACTTTCTGCTCGTCCCTGTACATAGTACTGTGCTCCAAGAACTGCAACCGCAGATGCACGCTGTCTGTTCATATGTGCCGGAGCAAACGAATACGGAATTTTCATCACTTCCGCCAGCGTTTTGCGGTAAACCGGAACGCCGTCGCCAAGAAAAATAACTTCTCTTCCAAGTGCATTAAGTTTTTCTGCAATCTCTGTGACAGAAACCGCCATCTGATTTTCCAGTATCTGGAGTTTTCCATCGCAGAATTCGTAAATGCCGGTATAGACCTGGTTTCTTCTTGCATCCATGATCGGGCAGACGATTTTATCTGTTCCCCATAAATCATAGGCCAGTCCGTCTACCGTTGGAACCGGTATGATCGGTTTGTCAAGTGCCAGCCCCAGACCTTTTGCCGTGGCAGAACCAATACGCAGACCGGTAAAGGATCCCGGCCCGGCAGCGATTGCGATCGCATCCAGGCTGTTTAAGTCCAGATTTATCATATCTCCGATTTCTTTCAGCATCGGAAGCAAGGTCTGAGAGTGTGTTTTTTTATAATTTACCGTGTATTCTGCAAGTAAAATATCATCTTCTACAACAGCAACCGATGCCACCAGCCCTGAGCTGTCTATTCCCAAAACTTTCATGTTTTCCTCCTAAAGCTGTGCTTTCTTTTCCTCCGGATCTGAAATCGTGATCTTGCGGTAATCAAATCCTTTTTCCAGATTTTTCTCGATTTCAATGGCGATCACATCCGGCGGCAGAATCTCCTGGATCAGATCTGCCCACTCGATCAAGCATACACCCTCACCGTAAAAACAGTCCTCGTAGCCGATCTCTTCCATCTCTTCGATATCACCGATGCGATACACATCAAAATGATAAAACGGCAGACGACCGTCTTCGTACATCTGCACGATCGTAAAGGTCGGGCTGTTTACCGGCTCTGTGATGCCAAGCCCTGCTGCAAGCCCCTGTGTAAAAACGGTTTTGCCTACGCCAAGATCTCCGGTCAGTGTATAGATCTGACCTGCCTTTGCATTTTCACCGATTTTTTTTCCGAGTTCAAATGTTTCTTTTTCGCTGTTTGTCTCTATAATCATAATTTCACTTTCTTTTTTGGCATATTTTTTTGCACTAAAGTTACAAGCGTATCGTATTGTTCTCCGATGGCTTCTTTTGGGAGAACAAATGCATTTCTTTTTCCTGAGTAGATCAGCACATTTTTTTTGCTGCTGCATACTTTCAGTATATTCTTCCAGCCGCACTGTGCCTTTTCTTCTCCCTGTACGATCTCGATCCCTTCGTCATTCAAAATGTAAGTGACCGGATTTTTAAATACTTCGCTTTTTTCTACCTGCCTTTTTGATTTTGTATAAAGGCTGACCGGAAGATAAACGATAAACCACACACCGAACAGACAGTATACGATGCTGTAAGACAGATCTGTTTTGCCCAGCGTCGTGCCAAACATCACAAATGCCGCAATTCCGAGGATGATACCAAAAATGCCGCTGAAACTGCGGTAAGTATGGTACATCATGAAATCATACATGATCTTCGGTGTCATTTTTACTTCAACTTTTGCTTCCACCTTTTCCTCCTGTTGTGTTTGAAATTTTCTTTTTCAAGTCGAACGCACGCGAAACTTGGCACGCAATTCTGGTCAGCTCTGCTGATATTTACCTGACAGAATCCATCTGACCTTAGCATTTGATTATAGCATACCAATTTTTTGCTTACAACTGTAAAAAGCCGAAAGGTTCTTCTTCTTTCAGAAAATGCATCAGCATATATGCACACATGATCGCCACACGCTCTTCTTTCAGGATGCGGCGTACCTCTTCTCTGTCTGCCAGCACGACTTCCAGATCTTCGGTATCTTCCAGGCCTTCCCGGCTAATCTGACCGCTCGCATAACCATAAACCGTGGCACAACATTCATCTGTCATGCCGACGCTTGTAAAAAATGGTCTTTCATAGAGCGTATCCGGTGTCAGCGGTGAGAAATCAAGTCCGGTCTCTTCTTTCATTTCGCGGATGCCCGCCTGCCTGTAATCTTCTCCCTGGTCTACCAGCCCGGATGGCAGTTCATAAACATAATCATCCAGTGGATAACGGTACTGGCGTACCAGCACAACCCTGTCTTTTTTCTCCCCATAAAGGCTGTAAATGATCACACCGTCCGGCTTTTCATTTCTTGTATTTATTTTCAGATCATCCGGTGTTTTCGCTCTGGATGAAACATAATAATGGATATCGCCGCCCATCCGGTCTTTTGCTTCCAGATCATACAGATTCAGAAATCTGTTTTCTGTCTGTTTATTGATCTTCTGTATTTTTGACATTTTCTGCCGCCTTTCTCTTGATAATACCCGCACTTTCAAGATGCCTGGGTTAAAATCCATATCTGATACAGCATCTGTTTCGTGTTTATTTGTTTCCCTGCTCACGAAAAAAAGAATACCACGTAACTTTAAAAAGCACAAGCTTTCCTCCGGTTACATGGTATTCGTTTCGGGTTATGTGATATTCACTTTTCTGTATTAGAACTGTGTTCCGTGAAGAATCGGGCTTACGTGCTTATAAAGCAGGAAGGTGATCACACCAACGATCAGTCCTTTTAAAATGTTAAATGGTGCAACTGCCAGAACAACAAAAGTGAGCAGGCTGTTGATTGCCGGATTCACTGCCGTTCCCATGGCAACCAGTGCATCGACCGGCATACCGAATGCCTTTCCATATGCCGGGAGCAGCACAAAAGCATTTAAGAAGCATCCGATAAATGCCATAAACAGCGTACCTGCGATCATTCCGATCACTGCACTTTTTTTGCTTTTCTTTTTCTGGTAGATCAGACCTGCCGGTACGATCATGGCACAGCCAATCAGGAAATTGGCGAAATCTCCGACACCTGCGGTCGATGATCCTTTAAAAAGCATGTGCAGTACGACTTTGATCAGTTCGATAAACATGCCTGCGACCGGTCCCATCGCAAAGGTACCGATCAGAACCGGAATTTCACTCAAGTCAATCTTATAGAAAGACGGTGCAAAGAAAAGCGGTATTTCAAACATCATCAACACAACGGAAACCGCCCCCAACATACCAATCTGCACCAGATTTCTTAAGTTACTTCTTTCTGCAGTTGTTTTCACTGCATTTGTACCTGAACTGTTCATACGTCCATCTCTCCTTTTTGAATTTAATTCACAGGAAGATCTTCGTCTGATACGATGCCATCATTTTGAAATAAAAAGCCCTGAATCTGTTCTACAGATTCAGGGCTTTGATATACCATCGTATGTTCTTCTCTCATCCAGACTTTGACTGTCGGTCATGGAATTTCACCATGTCAGCCGCTTACGCGGGTCGCGGACTATATCGCCGGTGGGGAATTACGCCCCGCCCCGAAGATTTCTGCTATCTGCAATTATAAGATAATTTTTTCTTTTGTCAAGCATTTTCGGAAAACTTTTACAATTTCATGGACAGAGAAATTCTTTTTTTCTTGAGGTCGATGCCGATCACTTTCACATCGATGATATCGCCTACTTTTACGACATCCAGCGGATGTTTTACGAACTTTTTACTGCTCATCTCAGAGACATGCACCAGGCCGTCCTGATGTACACCGATATCCACGAATGCTCCGAAATCAATGACGTTTCGAACGGTTCCTTTAAGTACCATTCCTTCTTTTAAGTCTTCCATCGCCAGAACATCGCTTCGAAGGATCGGTTTTGGCATTTCATCACGCGGATCTCGGCCAGGTTTTTCCAGTTCTACCGTGATGTCACGCAGTGTCGGCTCGCCGATTTCCAGCTCTTCTGCCATTTTTTTGTAATCTCTGATCTTTCTTGAAATTCCGTTTAAATTTCCGGCTGTAATGTCTTCTTTTGTATAGCCAAGACACTCCAGAAGTTTGCCTGCTGCCGCATAGCTCTCTGGATGGACTCCTGTGCAGTCCAGTGGATTTTCTCCGCTGCGTATCCTGAGGAATCCGGCACACTGCTCAAATGCTTTTGGTCCTAATTTTGCAACTTTTAGAAGTTCTTTTCTGTTCTGAAAGCTTCCGTTCTCTTCGCGGTATGCAACGATATTTTTCGCGATCACTTTGGAAATACCGGAAACATAGGAAAGCAGGGATGCGGATGCGGTATTTAAATCCACACCGACACGGTTTACACAGTCTTCCACAACTCCGCCCAGTGCTTCGCCCAGTTTTTTCTGGTTCATATCATGCTGATACTGTCCGACTCCGATGGATTTTGGCTCAATTTTCACCAATTCTGCCAGCGGGTCCTGGATTCTTCTGGCGATAGATGCAGCACTTCTCTGTCCTCTGAATGTGCAACTGAAGATTCAACTACTTCTGAATCCTACATCAAAATTCGGAAATTCTTCTGTTGCCAGTTTACTCGCAGAATAAACGGATGCTCCGGCTTCGTTTACGATCACATACTGCACTTTTTCCGGAATCTCATGGAAAAGCTCTACGATCACCTGCTCAGATTCTCTGGATGCCGTTCCATTTCCAACGGAAAAGAGCGTGATGTGGTACTTGCGGATCCATTCTTTTAATTTTTCTTTTGCCGCCTGGATCTTTTTTTCATTAGTCGGTGCTGTCGGGTAAATGACGGTCGTATCCAGCACTTTTCCGGTCGCATCGACAACCGCCAGCTTACATCCGGTACGGAACGCCGGGTCCCAGCCAAGCACAACCTGTCCGGCGATCGGAGGCTGCATCAGAAGCTGTTCCAGATTCTTGCCAAACACCTGGATCGCACCATCTTCTGCCTGCTCGGTCAGTGCATTGCGGATCTCACGCTCTACTGCCGGGGCGATCAGTCTGCGGTAACTGTCCTCGATCACTTTTTCCAGGAATTCGGAAGTCTGCGGATTTTCACGCACCATGATCTGTTTTCTTAAATAACCAAGAATCCGATCTTCCGGAGCTTCCAGTTTTACGGTCAGGAATTTTTCCTTTTCGCCGCGGTTGATCGCCAGCACACGGTAACCTGCCATTTTTGCAACTGGCTCTTCATACTGATAGTACATCTCGTAAACAGAAGCTGCTTTCTCATCTTTTGCTTCTGTCACGATTTTGCCCTCTTTCTGTGTCAGGCTACGGATGCGGATACGGTAATTTGCATCATCTGAAATCGTCTCAGCCAGAATATCACCTGCTCCCTGCAGTGCTTCCTGCCAGGTATTCACTTCTTTTTCCGGGTCAATATACGCACTTGCTTCCTCTTCCAGCGTTTTCTTTGTCATCTGCAATAGAATCGTGTTTGCCAGTGGTTCCAGTCCTTTTTCTTTTGCGATCATCGCTCTCGTTCTTCTCTTTGGACGATACGGGCGATACAGATCTTCCACAACTACCAGAGTTTCCGCTGCCTGGATTTTTTCCCGCAGCTCATCCGTCAGTTTGCCCTGCTCCTCGATTGATGCCAGCACCTGCTTCTTTTTATCTTCCAGATTACGCAGATAAGTCAGACGTTCCGAAAGTTTTCGCAGAACTTCGTCATTCAGCGATCCTGTGACCTCCTTACGATAACGTGAAATAAACGGAATCGTATTCCCCTCATCGATCAGTTTGACTGCAGCCTCCCCCTGCCATAATTCAATCTTTAATTCCTCTGCAAGACGTTGATTTATGTTCATATAAGCCTCCATTACATACAATTTTTCCAATGTTTCTACTTGTTGCCCTACGTCAGGCAATTTCCAAACATCTTTGTGCCGACTGTAACAGCCGCCCCCTTATGATACACTTGAGTTTCCAATTTGTCTATGATATTATGATGATGCTAGAGTGAAAAGGTCAAAACGCCATTCTTGCTTGCAAGATAAGGCGTTTGAACTTGGCACTCGTAAGACATGAGGAAGTAGCCCGACAGGGCGGATTCCGAATGGATTAGAATTGCGAGAGCATAGAATGCGGAGCAATTCGTAGCATCATAGAACCTGGGCGACTTGGGGACCGCAAAACATGAGAAAGGAGCCATTTTCATAGCCCTTTATGAAACAGCAGCAGGTTTCCGTTTTTCCATATGGTGTTTACCACCAGCAGAACCACTGCAATTTTGCCATACACCGGACGGTATTTCATGCCGATTGAGATTCTGCCGCGGCTTACATACTGCACGGTATTGGATAGCATATACCATACATAAAGTACTGCTCCGTAAAGTACAATGCTGTGGTAATGTAAACTGTATGCCACATTTCCTTTCAGCAGCCAGTATACTGCCCGTGTACCGCCGCATCCGGGACAGTAAAGTCCGGTCAGCTTATGGAAAATGCACGGCAGCAAAATATGATTTAACGGAATTTTCAGTAACCTCAGCAATGCAAGAAACAATATTCCTGCAAGCGGCAGGACTATACCGCAGTAATAAAGGTTGTCCGGCCTGCAGTTTTTTTCTTGTTTTTCCATACAGTACCTCTTTCATCATTTATTTCAGCCGAATCCTAATCGGCTTACCTTTTACAGAATGGAGTGAATCTTATGAAACGAACTTCTTCGCAGTTAAAACAACTGGCAAGGGAATCTCTGGCACATCGCTTCAGCCTCCCGGTTATGGCCTATGTCATTACTTTTGGAATTATCATGCTGGTCAATATGCTCTTGGCTGCTCTTTTCCCGGACACAGGCAACAGTATCTCTTATCTGGTGATTTCTTTTATCACCGATCTGCTCCTGTCGATTTTAAGCGTCGGTCCGGTTACAATCCTGCTTGACATGAGCCGTGGCAGCGACGGACAGCTTTCTGATCTTCTGTATGCTTTTCGCCATCAGCCGGATCGTATTATTGTATCTCAGCTTATTATCTCACTCTTGTCCACGGTGATCTTTCTGCCGGGTATTCTTGTATTTATGCTGTCATCCATTTTTTATACTGCCTTTGGTATTATGATCGCAAGTCTGCTGATCTTTGCCGCCGTGATCGGCAGCGTTGTGATCCGCCTGGATTTTGCACTGGTAACTCCGCTTTATATTGACAATCCGCAGACCAGTGCCATAGATCTCTTACGTGAAAGCCATGATCTGATGCAGGGCAACCGGCTCCGCTATTTTGTTCTGGAGCTGAGCTTTATACCGATCATGCTGCTCGCAGTTGTTGCCTGCTTTGTCGGACTGCTCTGGGCCGTTCCATATACGCAGATGACGCTTCTTGAATTTTACCGTGAACTGACAGGAGAAATCTGAAAATTCAAAGAACTGTTGCCAGGCAGATATATCATCTGCCAAATCAACAGTTCTTTTCTTATAAATTTAGTAATTCTTTTTTCTTCTTTTCAAATTCTTCCTTTGAAATAATCCCCATATCTAATAATTCTTTATATTCTTTTATTTCTTCAACAGGGCTTTTCACATCGTTACTAATCGTTATCCTATTATTATTTACATTACTTTTACTAACTCTTATATTGTCCCATGTCTCATGCAATAGTCTATAAATATTTTCAACCTCAAGAATTCCAACTGCAACATTAAATGTTTCTTTATATGTATCAATACATATCATCCCAATACCATTTATACCATAAATTCCAGTTTTGACAAATGAAATATTAGTTATACTTTCAACATCTACAGCCTGAACACTAACACCAAACAATTTATGTTGTACCATAATACAACGTTTATTAGTAAGTGCATATGCATAATTGCCTTCATTGCTTTTGGTTTGCTTTTTATAATTATGTAGACCTATAAAAACACAATAAACATTTTCATCATCTTTCAAATTCTGAATGAGCAAATTAAAACGTTTAATCGCACCACCTTTTCCACATCCCATTCCAGTTCCCAATTCGTTATCAATACAGTATTGATACATTTCCTCTGGCGTTTTTAAAGCAATCATTTCTCTCCCTCGTTTAATCATTCTTTTTCTTAGTCTTCGACACGGCGAACGCGGATCATGCCAAGCACTTCACCAAAGTTTTCTGCTTTTGCTTTGTATTCTGCCTCTGTCATCACTTCTGTCACGAACCCAAATTCTCCGTCAACATCTGCCACAATAACCGGCTGTACGTTTCCGAATACTTCCTGCACTTTTGCAAGTTCTGTTTCCGGAGTGCCTTTGACACGTACAAAGAATTTGCGGCTGGAATTGCTGATGTCGGTCAGTTCCAGTTTTTTGCTACTCCAGAATGCCATGATGCTGCGGTTCAGATGTCTTGCTTCATCGACTACGTCAGCTACGACAGCACTTGCGGTCGGCAGTTTTCCGGCTCCGCTTCCGTAGAACATTGCATCTCCGAGTACATTGCCATGTACAAAAATGGCATTGAATACACCGTTTACACTGTACAGAGGATCGGACGGTCCAACCAGCACCGGGGATACCATTGCGTAAAAGCTTCCGTCAACTTTACGGCTGACTGCCAGCAGTTTGATCATCTGTCCCATTGCTTTTGCATACTTGATATCGGTTGCCGTGATCTTGCTGATACCTTCTGTATAAATATCTTCATAATCAACCTGTCTGCCAAATGCCAGAGAGGAAAGGATTGCGATCTTACGGCATGCATCGTAACCTTCCACGTCTGCTTCCGGATTGCGTTCTGCATACCCAAGATTCTGTGCTTCTTTTAATACATCTGCAAAATCAGAACCTTTCTCTGCCATCTCTGTGAGAATGTAGTTGGTAGTTCCGTTCAGAATACCGGTGATCTCATCGATCTCATCTGCAGTCAGAGAAGAATTCAGCGGACGGATGATCGGAATACCGCCGCCGCAGCTTGCCTCAAACAGATAGTTGATGTTTCTTTCTCTTGCGATCTCAAGCAGCTCTGCACCGTGACGTGCCACCAGTTCTTTATTGGATGTGCAGACACTCTTTCCTGCGAGCAGTGCTTTTTTTGTGAAAGTATACGCCGGCTCCACACCGCCCATAACTTCAACGACAATTTTAATCTCCGGATCATTTAAAATAACATCAAAATCATGTACGATTTTTTCCTGGATCGGATCTCCCGGGAAATCACGAAGATCAAGCACATATTTGATGTTGATCTCTTCTCCTGCTTTTTTATTGATGCTGCTGTGGTTGGTATTGATAACTTCTACCACTCCGGAACCTACTGTTCCATATCCTAAGACTGCAATCTGGATCATTTTAAGCCTCCTGTTGTTTTCTTTTATGCTTATCTCTGGTTCTTTTGTCCAAAGAATTGCTTTTTTATTCTCTTGCTAAAATTTTGATGTACTGTACACCGCACTGTATTTCAATATCCTGCATCATCGCCGATATATCTCCTGTCGTAGCGAGGATCTCCACACTGAGCGTCAGAGATGCGATGCCGTTGATCGGAATACTCTGATGGATCGTCAGGATATTGGCATGATAATCTGCCACGATATGCAGTACATCCGACAAAAGTCCGGTCTCATCATCCATCTGGATCATAAACGTGATCGTTTTCCCTTTTGCATTGTCATGAAACGGAAAAATATCGTCTTTATATTTATAAAAAGAGCTGCGGCTGATGCCGACCATATCTGCTGCTTCCTGTACTGTGGACGCTTTCGCTGACTCCAGCAGCCGTTTCGCCTCTACTACTTTCAGAAGTACTTCCGGAACCGCTTTCTTGGTAACCACATAATATCGATTCTTTTCTTCCACTTCAAAGTCCTCCTGTCTCTTCTATATGCATCTTTTGCTGTATACTCTTTCTATAGTGTACATTTGTGCTTCCCCGAAAGATATTAACACATTTTAACAGGCGGTGCAACCAGAAATTCTTCTGACTACCTTTTGGCATAAAATTTTTCTAACTACCTTTTGACTGCATTTCCTCAACGTTTTACGTTTTTTCAATTTACTTTAAGCTTTTTATATGCCAGAAAAGCACATATTCAGAACGCAAAAATACCGGAAACCCCTGACTTACTGGATTTCCGGTATTATTTCTGTTAAGCTGCTGACGGGACTCGGACCCGTGACCTCCTCACTACCAATGAGGTGCGCTACCACCTGTGCCACAGCAGCCTGTGCGGTCGTGACCGCTACAGTTAGTTATATTATCACAGGAATCTGCTTTTGTCAATACTGTTTTTGCATTTTATTGCTGCTGTTCACTCATCGTGCGGCGTTTATTGTTTCTCTGCGTAAAAAAGTGGTTCCGTTCATCTACCCCTGAAGTCTCTGTCTGACGATCTCAAATGCAAGGACACCTGCTGCCACAGATGCATTCAGGGAATCGATATCCCCTTTCATCGGAATAGAAGCCACAAAATCGCATTTTTCTTTTACCAGCCTGCTGACACCTTCCCCTTCGTTGCCGATCACCAGACCGATTGGTCCTTTCAGATCGAGATTGTACATCATTTCTCCGTCCATATCTGCACAGACAAACCACATACCTTCCGCCTTCAGTTCTTCGATCGTCTTGCCGATGTTGGTTACTTTTGCAACCGGTGTGTAGTTCAACGCTCCTGCGGAGACTCTGGCTACGGTTGCTGTCAGTCCGACTGCCCTTCTTTTCGGGATCACAACGCCATGTGCCCCTGCAAGGTTTGCGGTACGGATGATCGCACCTAAGTTGTGCGGATCTTCGATGTTATCCAGGAAAATGATAAACGGTGCTTCGCCTTTGTCTTTTGCGTTCTGCAGAATATCAGAAATTTCTGCATACTCATAGGCCGCCGCACTTGCGATCACGCCCTGATGATGTCCCGTCTGAGAAAGCTGATCCAGACGTTCTTTTTTCACAAACTGAACAATCGTATCATGTTTTTTGGCTTCCCGCAGGATCGTTCTCACCGGACCGTCCTGACAGCCGTCCAGTACAAACAGTTTGTCGATCGTTTTGCCGGAGCGGAATGCTTCCAGCACGGCATTTCTGCCTTCTATGGTAAGTTCTTCGTATCTCATGCCTGTTCCTGACCTTTCTTTTTCTGACTTTCTGCCATATCAAGACCGGTCTTTATCAGCTCGATGATACGTTTCGTATCCTCTTTCAGATAAAGATATCCCATCAAGGCTTCCAGTCCGGTCGCTTTACGGTAATCTGCCACCGTTGCATTTTTTGCTTTTGTGTAAGACTTTGCATTGCGTCCGCGTTTGTATATCGTGATTTCCTCTTCGCTCAATACCGGCATCAGATTTTCGATCATCTCTGCCTGAGCAGAAGCTTTGACGAGCTTTGATGCACGCTCATGCAGCTTCTGCGGCGGACAGTTCCCATGTTTGACCAGAAGTGTGCGGATCACCAGGTCAAAAATAGAATCTCCTATGTATGCCAGTGTCAGCGGGGAATAGGTTCTCAGATCCTGATCTTCCAGCTGAAATTCTTCTTTCAGGTATTCTACAAAAGAATCTATGCTCTTTTCCATTTTACTCCTTCTCTTGTGTCCTCAAGAACGATTCCTTTTTCCAGCAGTTCTGCACGGATCTCGTCTGCTCTCTGGAAGTTTCTCTCTTTTCTTGCCACCTGACGCTCTTCGATCAGTTTTTCAATCTCTTCATCCAGGATCTCTTCTTTGGTCTCGAAAACAAGTCCCAGGATATCGCCAAGCTCCAGAAGTTCATCCAGAAGACTCTGTACAAATGCTTTTGTGCCATCTTCATTCACGTTGCTGTTTGCAAGACGAACCAGCTCAAATACAACTGAAATGGCATCTGCGGTATTGAAGTCATCATCCATGGCATCATCAAATTTCTTTGCCAGGTTCTTTGCTTCTTCCAGTGCTGTCATCTCTTCTGCCGTCATCTCTGCCTCTTTTGCAGCTCCGGCATAATGTTTCAGGCTGTCTGCCGCATTACAGATACGTGCAAGTCCTGTTTTTGCAGACTCCATCAGATCAGCACTGAAATTCAGCGGACTTCTGTAATGTGCACTGAGCATGAAGAAACGCAGTACCTGGAGGTCATATTTCTCACTGATCTCACGCACGGTAAAGAAATTGCCAAGGGATTTGGACATTTTGCGGTTATCAATATTTAAGAACGCATTGTGCAGCCAGTATCTGGAAAAGATCTTGCCGTTGCAGCATTCGCTCTGTGCAATCTCATTCTCGTGATGTGGGAATACCAGATCCTCTCCACCTGCATGAATATCAATCTCTTCGCCCAGATATTTTTTCGCCATAACGGAACACTCGATATGCCATCCAGGACGTCCGTCGCTCCACGGAGACGGCCAGGACGGCTCGCCTTCTTTTTTCGGTTTCCACAGTACAAAATCCAGCGGATCTTCTTTCTGATCTTCTCCGGTTACCAGAAGGGAACGGTTTCCGGAACGCAGATCATCGAGGTTTTTATGGGAAAGTTTACCATATTCTTCAAAACGACGTGTGCGGAAATATACGGTACCGTTTACGTTATAAGCATACCCTTTCTCGATAAGCGTGGAGATCATATCGATCATACCGTCAATTTCCTGTGTTGCCAGCGGATGTGTGGTGGCCGGTTTGACATTCATGCCTGCCATATCCTTTTTGCACTCTGCAATGTAACGCTCGGAAATCTCTTTTGCTGTCACGCCTTCTTCGTTTGCCTTTGCAATGATCTTGTCGTCAACATCGGTAAAGTTGGATACATAATTTACTTCATAACCTTTATGCTCCAGGTAACGTCTGACGGTATCAAACACGATCATCGGTCTTGCATTTCCGATGTGGATCAGATTGTATACGGTAGGACCGCATACATACATGCTGACTTTACCTTCCTGAAGCGGCACAAATTCTTCTTTCTGTTTGGATAAGGTATTATAAACTTTCATGGTTTTTCCTCTTTTCTTTTCGAACTTAACAGCCTGATATCCCGTGTTTTGACCCCGGATACCAAACCTGAAAATCTGTTCTAAGTCTATGCAAAATTTTGCGGTTTGTCAAGGTAAACCGCCCTTTGCAGCGATTTCAGGCGAACTGCCCTTTGCAGCGATTTTGCCACTGTTATTTTCAGACAACTTCATTAAGAAATACCGGCAGGCGGAACAGTTCTTCTGTCAGTTGTCCGATATCCATGCTGCAGAACATTTTCTTTTCTTTTTCTGACAGGTTTTCAACTCTTATCAGGCTTCCTCCTTCGATTCCTGTTTTTATAATGAAATATCCATTGTTTTCCGGGACAAGACTGTCTGTCAGCCTGATTTTCCATTCCTGTTCTTTTTTTATTTTCAGGCAGCAGACAAAACGCTCCAGATGCACGATCCGTCCCATGATCGCCGGAACGTTTTCACTTTGGGCATATTGTTCCCATATTTGGGGGAATGCAGTAAATGTGCACTTTTCCTCACTTGCCCCAAACCAGTGAAGCACTGCCGGAAAGGCTTTTTTCTGCACGGCATCTTCCACTACAATCTCCCAGGCTTCTCTGTCTTTTTTAAGTGCCAGGAAATAGCCGCATATCTCTTTTTCTTTTCGGATCAGGATCAGGCTTCCCCCTTCGCATCCCACTTCCTGCATCCGCTGCTCAAAATAAGCAATATCGTGAACGGTATAAACTTCTGCCAGCTTTGAAAGCTGTTTTTCTGCAAAACATGCAAGTTCTGCAAGATCCTCTTTTTTTGCTTCTTCACAGAAAATGTCCCCGGAAACTTCCTGATCCGAATGTATCTGCCATTTTTCATCCGTTTCTGCTCTTCGCAGCACATCCGCTGTCACGGTCATTTTATTTTTTTCATAAATAAATCGAAAGCCAAACGGACGATAGATGGCTTCTGCGGCCGGCATCAGCCAAGTAAACGTCTCTTTTCTCCGGTACATTTCCTGAAGGGAAGCCTGTAAAAGCGAACGCATCATGCCCTGATGACGACAGTCGGCTCTCGTTGCCACTGCCACGATATAATTGGTCTTCACCTTTTCACCGCAGAACATCATTTCATATGGATTTAAATGCAAAGTTGCCAGAATCTCCTGTTTCTCGTTTTCCACCACAAAAATCTCATTTTCTGCTGCTTTTACACGAAAATAGTAATCCACAAACGCCGGACTGTCCTCATCAAAAATTTCTTCGTAAAGTTTTCTTGCCCTCTGGTTTTCCACGGCTTTTGTTGCTTTTCCGGAAGTTATCCCCATGCCAAGTCTCTTTACACACTTATCCACGGCATCCTCCACAACTTTTACACCCTTCTTCGGATGAGGCCGCCATCACGCTCCACTCTCTTATAGATGAGAGCATGCAGACCGCCTGGGAAGAAATCCCTTCTCCGCATCCGGTAAATCCAAGCCCTTCTTCTGTCGTTGCTTTTACATTGACCTGATTTTTCTCAAGGCCCAGTGTCTTTGCAATATTCTCCGCCATCTGCGGAATATACGGCAAAAGTTTTGGTCTCTGTGCGATCACGACCGCATCAATATTTTCTACTGCATAACCATTTTCTTCCAACAGTGCTCCGACATGCTCCAGAAGTTTGATACTGGAAATGCCTTTGTATTTCGGATCCGTATCCGGGAAATGTTTTCCGATATCACCAAGGGCAGCCGCACCAAGCAGTGCATCCATGATCGCATGCAGCAACACATCTGCGTCAGAATGTCCAAGCAGACCTTTTTCCCATGGAATCTCAACTCCGCCCAGAATCAGTGCTCTGTTTTCTACCAGTTTGTGAACATCGTAACCTATACCAACTCGCATTGTCATTCTCCTTACTTTTGACTGTTTAAACACTTTTACAGTTACAATAACCAGACCGTGATTATGATAACGAAAAAGCTCTGCAAACATTTTGCAGAGCTTCGACAGTAGCGGAAGGGAGATTCGAACTCTCGACACTACGGGTATGAACCGTATGCTCTAGCCAACTGAGCTATTCCGCCATATTCTTTTTAATTTCATGGGACCTACAGGGCTCGAACCTGTGACCCTCTGCTTGTAAGGCAGATGCTCTCCCAGCTGAGCTAAGATCCCATGTCGTTTTTCTTTTGCAGTTCATCGCTTGACTGCTTTGCTATTATAATACGGATTGATGTAAAATGTCAACACCTTTTTTCAATTTTTTTTAATTTTTTGTTTTTTTGTTTTTTTTCTACATTTTACACATTTTTGCGTCACTTTTTCTTTTCTGAAACGTTTTTATATATAGAAACATCTCTATAGAGTCTCTCCCCGTCTGGCTGTGCCTGCCGGTGCAGGGCTTTGATCTTTCGAAGTGCCTGTTTCTGGCTGCCAGCCAGTTTGGTTAAAAAAATTTCCGGTCTTATGATTCCGGAACGATACCGCAACTCGTATTCTTTCAGGCTGGTCCACCAGTAATCTTCCGGCATCTGCACATAATTGTACCTTACCGGCAGAAAATGGAATGCTATTCCAAGCTGCATGATCTGTTTCATATCATATCCTTTCAGCCATTCATATTCGATCTGAAATTTTTCTTTGCTTTCCGGAAATCTCTTTCTGTAATGTTCCCGAAACTGCTGCTTTGTTTTCTGCATCGCCAGACGGATCTTTTTTCTACCATCTGCCGTTGCGAGAATATAGGCCTCATAATCCAGCACACAATATGCATATACATTGATCTTCAGATCCTGTATCGCATTCAGGAGCATATCCAGGAAACGCTTTTTTTCAATTTCATTTCCAAACACCGGACCAGAACTGGTTTCTCCGAAAGTGATACAGCAGACCTGCTGACAGATATTACGATTGGCACCTTTTTCCTGAATATACATACTTTTTCTCCTCCCTCATGCCGCACGTTTCTTTTTTCGATTTTTGTCGTGCGTGCCATAACTTTACTACAGCATTTCACCTATTTCAACCCATTTTATACCTGTGACACGCATGGATACTTCGAACGTTTTTTCTGCGTATCCTCTGCTTTTTGTACTCTTTTTTTTAATCCATATTCGCAAAATGTGTCATATCCTGTCGACAGAAAATCGCTGTTCTTTGAAAATCCGGAAAACGTTCTGCTGTTCCTGGTGCAAAGCTTACATGATGGATATTACTTTTTCTTCATCTCAGCATCAAAAAAGTTCCAGAAAGTCAATATCACTTTCTGGAACTTTTTTATCACGTTTTCGGTGTTCGGCGTGTCAATAAGTCTAAAGTGCTCATTTGTGGCAGGCACAATCGCAGTTCAGACTTTTGACGCTTACATTATATCATCTGAAATCTTATTTAAAGTAAGCAACTCCGGATTCAAAGATCTTCATATCCTGCTCGCCAAAGATATTGATCGCAACGGAATCTCCTCTTCTCTCTGCATGAGCCATCTTACCAAGCACACGTCCGTCCGGGCTTGTGATACCTTCGATTGCATAGTAGGAACCATTGACATTCCATTCTTCGTCGTTAAGCTGAACATTGCCGTCTGCATCCACGTAACGTGTTGCGATCTGGCCGTTTTCATAGAGTTTTTTGATCCATTCTTCGCTTGCCACGAAACGTCCCTCGCCATGCGATGCCGGACTGCAGTAAGTTGCTCCGAGCTCTGCCTGTGCCAGCCATGGGGATTTGTTTGTCACAACTTTTGTATAGACCATCTTGGAAATATGGCGGCCGATGGTGTTGTAGGTCAGTGTCGGAGAATCCGGTGTCTGACCGGTGATCTTTCCGTAAGGAACCAGTCCCAGTTTGATCAGTGCCTGGAATCCGTTACAGATACCAAGGGCCAGTCCGTCCCTCTCTTCCAGAAGTCTGGTAACGGCTTCTTTCATCTTTGCATTCTGGAATGCTGTTGCGAAGAATTTTGCGGAACCATCCGGTTCATCACCTGCTGAGAATCCGCCCGGGAACATGATGATCTGTGCCTGATCGATCGCTTTTGCAAAAATATTGACAGAATCACGGATATCTTCTGCTGTCAGGTTTTTGAATACTTTGACATCCACTTCTGCACCTGCACGTTCAAATGCCTTTGTGCTGTCGTATTCGCAGTTTGTACCTGGGAATACCGGAATAAATACGCGCGGTTTGGCCACTTTATGTTTGCATACATAAACGCTTCCTGCATGATAGCAGCCGTTCTCGTCGATCGTGCCGCCATCTGCTGCCTGCTGTGCTTCTATGCTCTCCGGTGCCGGTCCGTCGTTTTTCTCTGCTCCGGATACGGTTTTAAATACCTTCTCCAGCGTACCTTTCCATGCAGTCAGAGCCTCTTCCATTGTAACTTTTACATCCCCATAGGAAAGCACTGCATCGTCTTCTACTTCACCAACCACAATGCCTGCGATCGTAAGCTCTGCCACTTTATCTGCCGGTACTTCTGCTACGATGCTTCCGAAATCTGCTGCAAAGAGGTCTTCTTTTGCTACCTGTGCATCGATCTTGACACCTTTGTGGTTACCAAATGCCATCTTGCTGACAGCTGCTGCCAGACCATTTCCGTCCAGTGCATAGGCAGATACGATCCTGCCTGCTTTAACATCTTCAAAGAATTTATGATACTGATCCATGATCTTCTCATAATCCGGAAGATCATAAGCATCACGCTCGATTTTCAGCAGAACCAGTTTGTTTCCCGCTTTTTTCAGTTCCGGTGTAATCATGGTCTTGTCACTTGCCACATCTACAGCAAAAGATACCAGTGTCGGCGGAACATCGATCTCATTGAAGGTTCCGGACATACTGTCTTTTCCTCCGATGGACGGCAGTCCAAATCCGAGCTGTGCATCGTATGCACCAAGCAGTGCCAGGAACGGCTGGCTCCATCTTGCCGGATCTTCGGTCATACGACGGAAGTACTCCTGGAAAGTGAAACGGATCTTGCTGAAATCTCCGCCGCCTGCAACGATACGTGAAACGGACTCGATCACAGCGTAGATTGCTCCATGATACGGGCTCCAGCTTGACAGATACGGATCAAAACCGTAGCTCATCATCGTTACAGTGTCTGTCTTGCCTTCCAGTACCGGAAGTTTTGCAACCATTGCCTGTGTCTCTGTCAGCTGATATTTACCGCCGTACGGCATCAGCACAGAGCCTGCTCCGATGGAACTGTCAAACATTTCCACAAGACCTTTCTGTGAACAGCAGTTCAGATCAGCCAGCATGGAGAGCCATTTTTCTTTTACATCTGTTACTTCCGGTTTTGTGAAATATTTATTTTCCTGTGAAGGAATCTCTGCTTTTACATCGGTCTCCTGATGTGCACCGTTTGTATCCAGGAATGCTCTGGAAATATTTACGATTTCTTTGTCTCTCCAGATCAGGACAAGACGCGGGGATTCTGTGACAACTGCCACTTCTACTGCTTCCAGGTTTTCTTCGTTTGCGTATTTCAGGAATTCCTCAACATCTTTCGGATCTACGACAACAGCCATACGTTCCTGAGATTCGGAGATGGCGATCTCGGTTCCGTCAAGACCTGCGTATTTTTTCGGCACTTTGTCAAGGTAGATGTTCAGTCCGTCTGCTAATTCTCCGATTGCTACGGATACACCGCCTGCACCAAAGTCGTTACACTTTTTGATCAGTCTGCTGACTTCCGGACGGCGGAACATTCTCTGGATCTTACGTTCGGTCGGTGCATTTCCTTTCTGTACTTCTGCTCCGCACACTTCGATGGAAGCTTCGGTGTGGACTTTGGAAGAACCGGTTGCACCGCCGATACCGTCACGGCCGGTACGTCCGCCAAGCAGAATGATGATATCGCCCGGATCAGATGTCATTCTCTTTACATCTTTACGCGGAGCGGCACCCATAACAGCTCCGATCTCCATTCTCTTTGCAACGTAATCCGGATGATAGATTTCTTTGACATATCCGGTTGCAAGACCGATCTGGTTACCGTAGGAACTGTAGCCGTGGGCTGCCTCACGTACCAGTTTTTTCTGTGGGAGCTTACCTTTGAGTGTTTCTTTAACAGAAACAGTCGGATCCGCCGCACCGGTCACACGCATTGCCTGATATACATAGGTACGTCCGGAAAGCGGATCTCGGATTGCACCGCCAAGACAGGTTGCCGCACCACCGAAAGGTTCGATCTCGGTCGGATGATTGTGTGTTTCGTTCTTAAAGTTAACCAGCCATTCTTCTGTCTTTCCGTCAATCTCAACCGGAACTACGATACTGCAGGCATTGATCTCATCGGATTCTTCCTGGTCATCGAGTTTTCCTTCTTTTTTGAGTTTACGCATTGCCATCAGTGCCAGATCCATCAGACATACGAATTTATCGTCTCTTCCTTTGAAGATCTCTGCACGGTCAGCCAGATATTTCTGATAGGTGCCTTCGATCGGCTCACGGTAATATCCATCGGTAAATGCAACATTCTTCAGTTCTGTTGAGAATGTTGTATGACGGCAGTGATCAGACCAGTAAGTATCCAGAACACGGATCTCGGTCATGGACGGATCACGGTGTTCTTCGGATTTGAAGTAATTCTGGATATGTAAAAAGTCTTTGAAGGTCATTGCAAGATTCAAAGAATCGTACCGTTTCTTCAGTTCTGCCTCCGGCATATCCTGAAAGCCGTCCAGGATCGCCACATCTGCAGGCTCTTCAAATTTTGCAACCAGCGTTTCCGGTTTTTCCATGCCAATTTCCCGGGAATCAACCGGATTGATGCAGTGATGTTTGATAGCTTCGAACTCTTCATTGCTCACTTCGCCTTCGATCACATACGTGGTGGCAGAACGGATCACCGGTTCTTCCTCTTCATTCAGGAATTTCACACACTGTACTGCGGAATCTGCTCTCTGGTCAAACTGTCCAGGAAGAAATTCTACAGAAAAGGCGCGTGCATTCTCTGCCATCTCGAAACTTTCTTTGTAAAGGGTATCTACCGGCGGTTCTGCAAAAACGGTCTTGCATGCTTTTTCAAAAACATCATCCGATATATTTTCCACATCATAACGAATCAGTACTCTGACTCCGGTCAGTCCGGATACTCCCAGATATTTACGGAGTTCATGCCGAAGATCCTTTGCCTGTACAGCAAAAGCCGGCTTCTTTTCCACATATACTCTTCTTACGCTGCTCATAAGTTCCTCCATGCTCTGTATTGGTTGGTTAGTTACCTGTCTGCTATTGTATCACCTGACAGATTTTCTGACAAGTCGTATTTTAGTGCTCGTATTCTGAAAGCTCCCAGAAACGCCCGAGTTTGTCTGCTACATTACTCCGGCTGCAATACTCACACTCCTCCCATTCTCTCGGAAACATCTTCCGGTATTCACTTTTCGCAAAGCGTTCGTCAAGCAGCAGCACTACGCCCCGATCCTGTGCGGTGCGGATCACTCTTCCCGCGGACTGCAGAACTTTGTTCATCCCCGGATAGCGATAGGCATAGGCAAAACCGTCCTCGTTTCTTCCATCATAATACTGTTTGAGAATCTCACGTTCCCTGCAGATCTGCGGAATACCGGTTCCGACGATGATCGCTCCGATCAGACTGTCCTCTTTCAGGTCGATCCCTTCTCCAAAAATCCCGCCCATCACACAGAATCCCAGAAGTCCCTCGTCCTCTTTTCGCTTCTGCTCAAATTCATGCAGAAATGCCTCTCTTTCCTCCTCAGTCATCCCGGATGTCTGGCAGATACAGCGAATACTGGTATCCAGCTGCGGTCCGGTACACGCCATCACATCCTGAAGCATACGATAGGATGGAAAAAATGCCAGATAATTTCCCTTTTTCTGCATGACCGTCTGTTTGATATAAGCTGCGATCCGCATATATTCTTCCTGACCTCTTCTTGTATAACGGCTGCTGACATCCGTTCCGATCAGAACAGCACGGTTTTTTGGATCAAACGGAGACCTGGCATAGATTGCATAATCGTCCTTCGCCTCACTCAGCAGACTGATGTAATACTGCACCGGAAGAAGCGTTGCCGAGAAAAAGACAGCTGCGTTCGCTTTGTCCAGACATTTCTGGATGTTTGCCGATGTATCCACACAGTAGAGACGCACTAAAAAACTTCCGTCCGGTGCATAGTACGTGTAGATCACATAATGATTATCCACCAGATCATAAATATTCAGGAATTTAGAAACTTCAAAATAAAATTCCAGCAATTTTTCATGCACTTCTCCATCCGCTTCCTCTTCCAGAAAATCTTCCAGCTCACCACAGAGATTCATCAGCGGCAGGATCAGCTCACTTATATTTTTTCGCATCTGATATTCTTCGCATTCCCGCTTCCATTCCAAAAGAACCCGGTTGCATTTTTCCAGCGTACGGCTGATTTTTCTGCTTTTGCTTTTTAGCAGGCGGCGAATTTCAAGAAATCGCTCTTTGCAAAGACTTGCACTGTACATTTCCCGTCCTCGTTCCACCAGATTGTGTGCCTCATCGATCAGAAACAGATACTCTCCTTTTATATTGTCCCCGAAAAAACGCTTCAGCCTTGCATTCGGATCAAATACATAATTATAGTCACAGATCACGGCATCCACCCACATCGAAAGATCCAGCGTCATCTCATAGGGGCAGACTTTCCATTTTTCGCTCTGTTTCCAGATGGCTTCCCGGTCAAACACCTCGGTCTCATTCAGCATTTCAAAAACTGCTTCGTTCACCCGGTCATAATGCCCTTTCGCATACGGACATTCGATCGGATTGCATTTTGCCTCTTCCAGTGGACAGATCTTTTCTTTTGCTGTCAGCGTCAGTACTTTATAGCGAAGCCCTTTGCCTTTTAAAACAGAAAAAGCTTCTTCTGCAACGGTCCTTGTGACCGTCTTCGCCGTCAGATAAAAAATCTTTTCACCAAGATTTTCACCGACTGCTTTTACCGTTGGAAAGACCGTGGATATGGTTTTGCCGACACCGGTCGGTGCCTGGATAAAGAGTTTCTTCCTGTGTGCGATCGTCCGGTATACAGCTGCCGCCAGCTGTTTCTGCCCTTCCCGGTAAGGAAACGGAAAAACACAGGCATGGATGCTTTCCTGCCGACACGTTTTCCATTTCACCTGCATTTCACACCACTTGCAGTATTGCTCCGTCAATTCATCAAACCAGCTTTTCAGCTCTCTTACTGAAAACTCCTGCACAAAACGCCGAATCTCTTCTGTTTCCAGATTGCAGTATGTCATCTGCACCGAAATCACATCCAGTTTCTGCTCACTTCCGTAAATCGCCGCATAACACTTCGCCTGTGCCAGATGCAGCAGATCCGGCTTTTCCATAGCATCCAGACTGCGGTACACCCCTTTTATCTCATCCACCGTGATCCGCCCGTCCTGTTCCAGGATACCGTCTGCCCGTCCTTCTACGAAAAGTGTAAACGTTTCTTTTACAATCTCGGCCTTCAGAGAAACTTCCGGTCGGTATCCGGCTCCCATGCTGCCCTGTATTTTCCTGTGTATCCGGCTTCCGAGCTGCATGGCTTCCTTATCTGCCATACCGCCCTTTCCGCCGTCAATGTCGCCGCTGTGCAGCAAAAACTCCACCAGCGAACGTACCGATATCCGAAACTTTTCCACCTTTCTTCCTCCCCTGCTATTTCTGTTTCCGCACATTTCCGACTTTGCTTTGCGTTGTGTGCCAGAACCATTTAGCCCGAAATCCTGATATACTTATCCTGCAAAAAAATTGCTGCAGGACAAAGCTCTGTCTTTTGGACTCACTTCGTACTGCAGCATTTTTATGATCGGAATATGATCTCAGATCATATGCTCTTCTTTATGCACATGCGTATTTACATAACACATTTTCAAAAGCGTTATTTTTACCGCCATATTTTACGGTTAATTCTCTTGACAAATCCAGACTCAGCACTCCCAGCATAGATTTGGCATCAATGATTATCCTGTTATAAAATACGTCAATGTCAAAATCACACTTTTCAGCGGCATGAACAAATTCCTTGACTTCTTCATATTCCGTAAGTTTGATTTTCTTTTCCAACATAATCTGCATCCTCCTGTTCTGCGAAATGTTGTGTCTCGAAATCATTCCCGCAATCTCTGCAAGAAAGATCTCTTTGTTTTTACGTTGCACGTATTATGACACCAAGCTCTTTATTTGTCAATGTGATTTTTTACGTTTTTTATGTAAAAAACAACAAAAAAAGCAACATTTTGACAGGATACATCGCTTCTATTTGGAAAAAAGTGCACATTTTTCTTCTTTTTTAAGGTGTTCCGTCTGATATGGGCGGTATTTTAATGGCAGAAGCTGCTGCTGCAGTTTTTCATTTTTTCGTTCCTGAATCGCAATCGTATCAAAGAAAATTTGCCATCCCCGGCTCATTTCTTTCTCGTTATCGGACAATTTCAGTTTTGTTTCATCGAAAGCTTCGATGTGTTCCCAGATCACCCATTCCTTTCCTGCTTCATGCACCAGCATCGCCTGATGCGTCTTGTCATAGATCATAAAATGTTCCATTGGAAAACGGTCTGCAAAATGCTCCCCGATCAACGCCAGAACCTGTGCCTGCGGTGCGATCACAGAAAACAGAATCTCCTTTTCCAGCTCCCGGAATCTCAGAAATTCACAACAGTGCCCTGCCTCCCTCCCGGTTTTTCTCGCCATCCGGAAAATGCGAAAAATGGTCGGATGCTCCAGTGCATGGATGAGCTTTTTCCCGGTATGCAGTGCCAGCACAATCATTCTGTAGATGTCATCTGCTTTTTGATCATCCGCTGAGAGGAGAGCCTGATAGAGAGCTTCAAAATCTTCCAGGTACATTTTTCGATCCAGAGTGCGAAGTACCTTATCTGCCTTCTCTGCATCCGGTCCCACCTCCTGACAGTCTATAAAAAGCTCGGGCTGATATCCTTTTTTCAGGGCAAGTTTTACATTTGCATGTCCCAGTCTACTGTCCCACGCATCATAAACCCCGGTCAGGATCCCGCACACACTGTCCTCGCACAAAAATACGGTCATACTATCCATCCTGCCACTCAAAATGTGATTAAATATACTCACGCCGAGATAATGTAGACCCTCACGAGTTCTACTTACTGCTTTATCGTGTATGCTTT
>OGYX01000611.1_pt1 | contig 27828 bp, 24 predicted proteins | sample 1576601 | NCBI WGS metagenome assembly OGYX01 (sample SAMEA3541561, study PRJEB24748) | human gut metagenome | biome: human gut; feature: human-associated habitat; material: faeces | place: China | collected 2012 | reverse complement strand
GGTTGTTGTGGCAGAAGATACCGGCGTTCTCCTTGTAGCCCGGGGGATAGCTGGAAATCTCGCCCAGCTCAAGGTGATACTTGGTGTAAGCGGGCTGCAGCAGCACAATGCCGTACTTCGTGTCCAGCTTGTCTTTCACACTCTGCAAAGCGGTCACGGCCTCACCGGTGTCCACACCAATACCCGCCATGACGCACATGCCCTGCGGCTCGATGAAGATCTTGCCTTCCTCGCATTCCTCGCTGCCGATCACATGTCCAAAGGCATCGTAAAAGTGGTATACCCTCGTTGATGCTGTCCACATTGCTGGTCGGCTCATCGAGCAGGATCCATTCACTTCCCCGCAGGAAGGCCCTCGCCAAGCCGATGCGCTGCTTTTGACGCGGCAGCATCCGCAGCCCTGGCCGAGATGGCTGCGTTGGCGGATGTCTGCCGCGCCGATACTGGCAACGTGCGCGCTCTGTGGCAGCACGCCGCCGAGGAAATGAGCCGCTGCGGCGCCGCCATACGCGACCCCGCGCAGATACGCGCCTACGGCAAACAGGTGGAAGCGCAGCTTGCCGATTTTGCCCAAACGGTTAAGGCGGGCAGCCGCACCGAGCTGGCCATGCTCTACCGCCTGCGAGATATGCTGCTAAGTCAGCGAGCCTACCTGACTGCCATGACTGACTACACCGCCCACGGCGGCAAAAGCCGCGGCAGCGCCCTGCACACCGACCTGACGGGCGGGGTCAAGCCGTTTGGACAGCTCCCCGATACGTTCACTTTTGCCTTGGATGAGACGGAGAACCCGCTCGTTCAGGAACTGTGGTATGAGGACGGCGTTTGCCGCACCGCTTGGCGCGCCCCGCGCCCCATCCCCGGGGATGACGACTTTTTTGAAAACGTCTGGCGCAGCTACCGCGAGACAGGGAACATTGACTGAATAGATGGTTCTGCCTGGCCTGATAAACACAACACTAGTATATCATGAAAACGAATATCCCGGGCCTCATTACATGCGATGCAGAAGCGCTAAATCATGGGGCATATCCCTGTTATCGACCTGCTTGCATACATCTACATCCTGATACCGACAAAACGACACGGTATCGTTTTGATAGTAGGGAATCAGTCTGATTTGCTCATCAACGATTCGTTCTTTCATATCTGTACACCGGCCAATGCTAGAAACTTTTTGTCGGACTGGATACCCTGCGTCAGGAATACGCCGTCCCGGAACAGTGCGTAGGTCGTGACGGGTGCGGATACATTCTGCGCGGCTTCTTTGTCGGTGATGTGGATGGCCCGGAACGGGATGTTATGCTGCTGCGCGGCCTGCTGCACCTTCGGCACCCAGTAATAGGTAAAGGGACACTGATCGGTGTAGTAGAGGACGAAGCCTTCTCCATCAGCTTTAGGGTGCTTAGCGCAGTTCTTGAATTTCGGCAGTGCTGTATCGGCGTTGAGCGGGAGGCACATGAGAGTGATTCCACAGTCTGAGACATCTGCGACTTCAAATCCCTTGTGGGACAAAAACTTGGGGTCGGCGAGAAATTCCCGCTTGCGTCCCTCGGCGCACAAAATGCAGATGCCCTTTTTGCCCTGCGCTCTTGCATCGCTGAGGCATTTTTCCAGCAGGTCATTTGAGCAGCCGTGCCCTTTCATGGAACCGGAGACCCACAGGCAGTTGATATACAGCCAGCCGTCCGCTGTAATGGGCACCCATGCGTTTTCTGCCGGGATGTACTCGATAAAGCACTTGCCGCGCTCAACACTGCGGTAGAAAACAAGCCCCTCAGCAAAGCGCTGCTTGAGCCATTCTTTTTTGGCAAGGCTCTGCTTGCCGGACATCGCGCAGCAGATATGCTCCTTGTCGATGTTCTCTTTGGTGATTTGGATGTAGTCCACAGGTGGCCTCCTTGCAGAAAAGGCGCAGCATGCCCCCGCATCTGGGGCACACTGCGTCTTGAGCGTCTGGTGAAATAGTGTTTATACGAATTACTATATGCCAAACAGCTCGTATTGTCAATAGAGCGTTAAAAACTGCGTTACAAAGTATGATGACAGTGGACATTGCTGCAAGCACAAAGAACATCCTGTGCAAGGCGGCACATGCCTGACAGAGAAGCGGCGGGATCTGCAGACCGCACGAACCGTAAATATTTCATGAAATTTCGCAACAAGCAATTTACTTGGCGTGAGTTTGTGATACTATAAAAAAAATACGGGGCTGCAGTGGATAAGAATTGAACTCGCGGGCAGGTTGGCATAGCGTACCCCGCAGGCAAACGGTGGAATGGAGTTGTGTTGTGATGAAAATTCGTAAGGCAGAAGAAAAGGACATCCAAAGAATTATGGAGCTGCTGGGTCAGGTACTACAGATCCATGCAGAGATACGCCCGGATGTGTTTATCCCCGGCACCACAAAATACACCGTCAGCGAACTGAAGGAACTGCTGGAGCAGGAGGATAAGCCTATCTTTGTTGCAGCCGGTGAGGATAATGTGTGCATGGGCTATGCTTTCTGCCAGTTGAAGGAGCAACCGTTTTCTACCAATATGGTACCGTTTAAGGCACTGTTTATTGATGATCTGTGCGTTGACAAGCAGGCACGCGGACAGCATATCGGGGAAAGCCTGTTTGAATATGTGAAGCAGCAGGCAAAGAAGCTTGGCTGCTATGAGGTGACCTTGAATGTCTGGGCGGGTAACACATCAGCCGAAAGCTTCTATGAGAAGATGGGTATGAAAACAAAGGAACGGCAGATGGAGTACATCCTATAAAGATAGAATGATTGGCAAGGGTTGATATTGGGGAGATGACCAGGCAGAAAACAGTACAAGTTGAACGGTAGTTTTGGGCGTGAGGACCCTGCTTTGCGAGCAGATATGTACGCTGAAATTTCCGGTCACAGGCTGATCATCCAGCTGCGCTTTTTGAAGATGACAAGCGAGACGGCCAGGCGGAAAATCTCCTCCGTTGTAAGCAGGGCATACACACCGACAATGCCCCAGTGCAAACCAAATGCGGCCAGCAGGCACAGCGGGATGCCGATGCCCCATGTGCCGATGGTGTCAATGATCATGATTACTCTGGTATTGCCGCCGCTCCTCAAAATACCACCGCTCAAAATCATGTTTTCTACCTTGACGGGTGCATACAGGGCAAACACGACCAGCAATGCTTTGCCCAGCGTCTGTACATCAGCGTCCACGCGGTACAGATTGGTGTATGCGCCTGCAAACAGTACCAGCAGCGAGGCTACGCCTATGGCACCGACCAGCCCGGTCAGCATAATGCGTCTGGCATCCCCGTAGGCGGCGTCGTAGGTTTTCTTTCCCAGATGCTTGCCGACCATCACACCGGCTGCCGCCGATAACCCGCTCAATGCACCTACAATCAGTGACTGAATCGGGCAGGTGAGGGTGTAAGCGGCAAGGTTGGCTGTGCCGAGATGCCCGTACACTGCAGACTCGACATTCTGCCCCAAGCTCCACAAAAACTCACTGAGCAAAATTGGCAGGATCATGCCGCCGTACGCTCGCAGGGTGATTCTTTCAAAATGCAGCGTCCACAGAGGATGACTGCCATCCCTTCTGAGGCAGACCACAAAGCCCAGTAAAATCAGCAGGAAATTCAGCAGCTGCGAAACGAGCGTGGCAATCGCTGCGCCCTGCACCCCCATGGGGGCAAACCCGAGCTTGCCGAATATCAGCAGGTAGTTCAGCCCGGTGTTGGCAGCCACCGCGCCGAGGCTGGCCCAAAAGGGAATGGCAGCATGCTCCTTACAGCGCAGCCACGCGGACAGGACCGTGCTGAGCGCCATCGGCAGATAGGCGAGTGCTACCGTTTTAAAATACACCGTACCGGCTTGCTGAATACGCCCATCGGCGGTGTAAAGCTGTAAAATCTGTGCCGGAAAGCCCCCGGCAGCCAGTAAAAACAGCACCGACAGCAAGGCCCCGCAAAGCAGGCTGACATTCAGGCTGCACCATGCCTCACGCTCGTTGTCTGCGCCTGTGAACTGGGCAATCAGGATCCCGGCAACGGTGCCGACCGAGCCCATCACCACGGAAAAAATCAACGAAAAATTTCCGTACAAGCCCACAGCGGCAATATTGACCTCGCCCAACTGCCCGATCATAATCTGGTCTATTATGGAAAAGGATGCCTGTAGCATACTTTGCAGGGTAACAGGAATGGCGATTTTGCTCAGCGATTTCATAAAGTCCGACATGGCATCTTCCTCGTACTTTCTCTGGGTATGAGTGTGACCGGCAGAACGATTTGCGGTTCGCACTCCCTGCCGCTGCGCATCGCCTCAAGACAGGCCAGCGCAGTTTTATGCTGCGAAAATGACAGTGCAATACCTTCTTTTTATTCGCTCTTATTCCATGGTACAACACAAGAGAAAGATTCTCAATGGTTAAACGCATAATCTATAACAAAAATTGAATCTGATTTTTGTACAAGATTTCTAATAGCAGTGTGCTGCGTTATTACAGCCTTTAAAACCGCTGTTATGGAATTTGGTGGATTTGCGCAGAAACAGGCGGGAAAGTTGTGCATTGTGTCAACGGGTAAATTGGTTTGTGCGTGAATTCAAACGGTTTGTGAAAAGGCGCACCTATTTTGTTTCAGATGTTGTATAGTACAGGCAGAAGAACAAAAATGCGGCAACCCTGCAAAAAGCGCGCATTTCAGATTTCTATACAAAGCAGCGGAAAGTGAGTACTGATCTATGAAAGCAACACCCCTTCTCACCGGCTGGACTTGCCGTCACTTGGGCGATACCGCACCCGGCCGGCCCGTGACTCTGCCCCATGACGCCATGCTGGCGGAGCCGCGCACGGCCCTGAGTGCGGGCGGCGTCAACACCGGCTGGTATGAGGGTTATGACTATGAGTATCAGCGAACCCTGACGGTGCCCGAAAACGAGCTGTCGGACACCCACATTCTGGAATTTGAGGGTGTTTATCACAACGCTGAGGTCTGGCTGAACGGCCAAAAGGCGGCGTTCCGCCCCTATGGGTATACCAATTTTTATGTAGACTGTGCGCCATTTTTGCGCGCAGGGGATAACGAACTGCGAGTGATTGCCCGCAACGCCGACCAGCCCAACAGCCGGTGGTATTCCGGCGCGGGACTGTATCGTCCCGTTCAGCTGTGGACGGCAGGGGATAAGCACATATTGCTCAACGGTGTGCGCATCCGTACAGTGTCGCTGGAGCCGGCTGTGGTGGAAATCCGTGTCAGGACCAGTGCGCCCGGCACGGTTCAGCTGATGGTTGAGGGACTCCCCACTGTTCGGAAGGAATCTGATGGGGAAGCAGTTTTTACGCTTACCATCGACAATGCCAGTCTTTGGACACCGGAAACGCCAAATTTGTACCGATGCCGCGTACAATTTGCAGATGATGAGGCAGTCGAGACCTTCGGCGTGCGCACGGTGAGTTGGAGTAAAAACGGCTTCACGCTCAACGGTGAGCGGGTCATCATTCAGGGGGCCTGCATCCACCACGATAACGGCTTGCTGGGCGCTGTCTGCGACCCCGATGCCGTGGCCCGCAAGGTGCGCCTGCTGAAAGAAACGGGCTACAACGCCATCCGCTCGGCGCATAATCCCTGCTCCAAGGCTTTGCTGGCAGAGTGTGACCGCCAGGGTATGCTCGTCATGGATGAATACATCGACCACTGGTACATCCACAAGACCGAATACGATTATGTACCGTATTTTGTGGAGTGGTGGCGGCAGGACCTGACCGATATGGTCGAGAAGGACTACAACCACCCTTGTGTGGTTCTCTACTCCACAGGCAACGAGGTCAGCGAGACTGCCCAAAAGCGCGGCATCGCCCTGACGAAGGAGATGACCGACTTCCTGCACGGGCTGGACGATTCCCGCCCGGTGACCTGCGGTGTGAATATCTTCTTCAACTTTTTGAGCTCCATCGGCTTCGGCGTGTACAGCGATGAAAAGGCCAAAAAGGAGGCTGAAAAAGCAGAAAAAGCCAAGGCTAAGGGAAAAGCCGTCAAGAAAAAGTCGGTGGGCAGCAAGTTCTTCAACGATCTGGCAGGGCTTTTGGGTGATGAATTCATGAAGCGCGGCGCGACGCTGCATGGCTGTGATGTCAAAACCCGCGATGCCTTTGCGAATATGGATATTGCGGGTTATAACTACGGCATTTATCGCTACAAGCACGACCTGAAAAAGTACCCGCAGCGGCTGATTTTGGGCAGCGAGACCTTCTGTAATGATGCCTATAAGTTCCGCGAGCTGGCGAAGGCTGAGCCGCGTCTGGTCAGTGATTTTGTCTGGGCGGGCATGGATTATCTGGGCGAGGTCATGGTCGGCTCGTGGGAGTATGAGGACTATGCCAAAAACTTTGACGGCGGCCTTGGCTGGGTTTCGGCAGGATCGGGCCGCATTGATCTGACCGGTAAGCCGCTGGGCGAAGCCCTATATACCCGCGTGGCGCTCGAAAAGGACAACGGACCGTACATTGCCGTCTGTCCGGTCAACCATACTGGTGACCGGCACAGCCCCAGCGCATGGAAGATGACCAACGCCATGCCAAGCTGGAGTTGGACAGGCTGCGAGGGCCAAAAGGCCAGCATCGAGGTGTACGCCCGCGCGGCGCGGGTAGAGCTGTGGCTGAATGGCCGTATCGTCGGCAGAAAAGCATTGAAAAAGGACTGCCTTGCGAAGTTTTCGGTGACCTATGAGCCGGGAAAGCTGGAGGCCGTCAGCTATGACGCGCGGGGCTGTGAGCTCGGACGTTGCACCCTGACGACGGCAGGGCAGAAAACCCAGATCACTGCGGAACCGGAGCAAAGCAGCGTGCAAGCTGGGCATCTTTGCTATATCCGGCTGCGCTACACCGATGAAAAGGGTATCACGAAGCCGCTGGCACGCGGCAATATCAAGGTGGAGGTAGATGGCGGTACACTGGTCGGGCTTGGCAACGCCTGCCCGTATCATGAGCGCAGCTATCTGGACTGTGTGGCCGACACCTACTACGGCGAGGCGCTGGCCATCGTGCGTGCAGGGGAGGGGAACAGCCTGACCCTGACAGCGGATGACGGCATGTACAGCACTGCCGTGACAGTGCCGGTGACACGGTAAAAAGGCAGACAGAAAGCAATTTTCCAATCAGTAATGGGCTTTACATAAATAACAGGCACCAGACCGAGGCAAGAACGCTTTGGCTTGGTGCCTGTGTGTATGCAGAGGCTTGTTCATCACGGAGGAAGGCGAGCGGCGGAGAAATACTGCATACAGTGGGAAACTCGGGCATTTGGCACTATGCCTAAATGAACCGCTGCAAAGTTGTGAAACCTCCCGATAGAGGCACGGACGAAAAAGGCTGGATACATGAAATATCCAGCTGAATGGTACGATACTCCATAAAAGCGTCTTGCATCTTACAGGGGTTCTTGCTATACTCAGTATTAAACGCAACAATTACTTGCAAACAAGTTGCGCATGTTGTGCAGCCAAAGGAGGATCTGCCATGCAGGGGCGCAAATTACTTCACGGTGGGGACTATAACCCGGAGCAGTGGCTCGACAGGCCGGACATTCTGGCACAGGATATTGAATTGATGAAAAAAGCCCGTGTCAATACCGTGACGCTGGGGGTGTTTTCATGGTCGGTGCTGGAGCCTGAGGAGGGCGTGTTCAATCTGGACTGGCTGGCGGACATCATCCATAACCTTTACGCCAACGGGATCCGCACGATTCTGGCTACACCCAGCGCTGCACGCCCCGCATGGCTGGCACACAAGTACCCGGAGGTGCGCCGTGTGCGGGCTGACCGCGTGCGGGAGCTGTACAACCGGCGTCAGAATTACTGCTATACATCGTCGATTTATCGTGAGAAGGTGCGCGCCATCGACCAAAAGCTGGCGCAGCGATTTGGGGATGATCCGGCAGTCATCCTTTGGCACATCTCCAACGAGATGGGTGGGGACTGCCACTGCGCATTGTGTCAGGCGGAGTTCCGCCGCTGGCTGCAGGCACGGTACGGGACGCTGGAGGCACTGAACAAGGCATGGAACGCCCGCTTCTGGAGCCATGACTACACCAATTGGGAGCAAATCGAAAGCCCTGCCCCGCATGGTGAAAACGCCGTACAGGCGCTTGCGCTTGACTGGAAGCGTTTTGTCAGCGACCGACATATCGATTTCTTGAAATTTGAGCGGGATACCGTCAAAGAAATTGCCCCTAATGCCAAATTTACCGCCAATATGATGTATCGGTTTGACGGCATCGACTATTTCAAGATGGCAAAGGAGATTGATGTCGCCAGCTGGGACAACTACCCGACCTGGCATAAGCCCAGTGAGACGGTAGAGGAAACGGCGCTGGACACCGCCATGGTGCACGACCTGTTCTATTCAATGAAGGACAAGCCTTTTCTGCTGATGGAGTCCAGCCCCAGCTTTACCAACTGGCAGCCTGTTTCCAAGCAGAAAAAGCCCGGCATTGCAGAGCTTGCCGCGTTGCAGACGGTGGCGCACGGCGCAGACAGTGTGCTTTATTTCCAGTGGCGCGCCAGCCGCGGCGCGGAGGAAAAGTTCCATGGCGCTGTCATCGGCCACGATGGGCGGGAGGATGCCCGTTCTTTTACGGAGACTGCGCAGGTAGGGCAAGAGCTGGAGGTTTTGGCCGAAATTACAGCGGTAAAACGCGAAAAACAGGCTGCCATAGTCCATGATTGGCAGAATAAATGGGCGCTGGAAGGCTCCTGCGGCCCGCGCAATGCCGGTATGGGCTATTGGGATGAGCTGAAGCGGCACTATAATGCCCTTGCACGGGAGGGCATTGCTGTGGAGTTTGTTGACCAGAACGCCGACCTGACAGGCTATGGCTTGGTTGTGGTGCCGATGCTCTACCTGCTGACCGATGCTTTTGCGAAAAAACTTTGCGCATTTGCGCAAAACGGCGGCACAGTCATCGTCACCTACTGGTCGGGCGTGGTCGATGAAAGTGATCTCTGCCGCCTGGGGGACACGCCCTATGGACTGACTGAACTGCTGGGGCTGCGCCGCACCGAGATTGACGGCATGTATGACGGGGAAACCCGCAGCTGCATGCCGGCAGCTGGCTGCACACTGCCTGCGGCACAGGCATCCACCCTGTGTGAGGTGGCGGCCCTTGATGAGAAAGATCCGGCAGAGCCGCTCAGCCTGTATGATGAGGATTATTTTGCCGGGCACCCGGCTGCGGCGGTCCACCGATACGGTAAGGGCCGCGCTTACTATCTGGCCAGCCGCTTTGACGAGGCTTTTTATCGGGCGTTTTATCACGATGCTGCAAAGGAAATCGGCTTGAGCCCTGCTTGGCCGGAGGCTCTGCCGGAAGGAGTCTTGGCGGTGCGGCGCGGCAGCTTTGTGTTTGTACAGAACTGTACGGAACAGCCTGTCACGGTGGGAAACACTGTGCTTGACCGCTACCGGACTGCAGTTTGGAAGGACATGGACCGTATTTTTTGACAAAATCGGCCTGTTTTAGCGTTCTGCTAAAAAGCAGAACGCTTTTTGTTGCTTTCGGACATTGACAACGAAAGAATATCCCGTTATGCTGATATGAGATTTGTTGCGCAATGCAATGCAAAGGAGAAGGTTCCCCCAATGGCCGTAAAAGAAAACGAAAAAATGACTATCGAGCAGGTGGCGGAGGCGCTGAGCGTTTCCAAAACAACGGTGTCCCGCGCACTTTCCGGAAAAGGGCGCATCAGCGAGAAAACCCGCGCCAAGGTGTTCGCCTATATGGGGCATGCCCGCACAGAGCCTGTGTCTGCGCAAAAAGACCCAAAGGTGCGCACTAACAACATTGCCATGGTTGTGCCGCAGCGCTTTATTACACTGGATCTGCCGTTTTTGCGCAAATGTATGGGCGGCATCTGTACCATGGCTGATCAGCGCGGCTACGACATGCTGCTGTGCTACGCCTCCAGCACAGAATATACCCAGCTGCAGCGTCAGCTGGCGAGCCATAAGGTGGACGGTGTTATTCTGACCTACGCCATGACAGACGATCCCTGCGTTGACCTGCTGCGGCAGTATGATGTGCCGTTTGTGCTGATTGGCCGCAGCGAGGACAAGACAATACCGCAGGCGGACAATGATCAGGTTACCGCCGCCTGCGAGATGACCCGTATTCTGCTGCAGATGGGTGCTAAGCGGATCGCGCTGCTGGTCGGCAGCACGATCTACGCCGTCAACACCGACCACACGCGCGGATACCTGCGCGGCTTTGCAGAATCCTGCGTGCCGGTGGACCAGCGCCTTGTTCATTCCGGCATTGAATCAACAGGGCAGACCATTGATGCACTGGAGGCAGCGCTTGAGCAAAAGGCGGACTGCCTGCTCTGCGGTGACGATGAGATTGCCTATGAGGTCATGCGAGAGTTGCGCAACCGGCATATTCTGGTGCCGCACGATCTGCGCGTTGCCAGCCTGTATGACAGCTCGATGCTGGCCAGTATCACGCCCTCGGTGTCTGCGGTGCAGTACGATGCCGAGCAGCTGGGGCGCACAGCCTGCCGTATGCTGCTTGACCGCCTGCTTGGCAAGGAAATGGTGCAGCGCCAAATTGAGGGGTATCAGGTTATTTTGCGTGAGTCCACCAAATGGAATAGCCGTACCCACGATGGACGATAGCCTGCGCCCCTCTATGGCATACCCACAGATTGTGCAGCAGGGAAGGTATGCTGTCCTGCAAGCTTCCTGAAAATATAACTTGATGTATAGCGTACCCAGCCCCCGGTTTTACGCCAAAACCGGGGGCTTTTTTGGGAGAATACACGCATGTTGCGCAAAAGTTGCGCGTAAAGTGGGCTGCATCACGGGTTTTTCCGTCAGAATTTCCAGTTTTCGGGCTGCAATACCGTGAATATCACCCATTGACGGAGGCTTGAAAAGAGAGTATTCTATGTTTGTAACGAGAGGGTTGCTCAAATATGCGCAACATAAGTGCGCAACTTTTGGCAACATACCACTTCCAAAATCAGAAATGAAGGAGAACTCGATTATGAAAAAATGGATTTCCCGTCATAACGCTCTTGCTGCTGTGAGCACCGTGACGGCGGCCGCTATGCTGACCGCCTGCGGTGGTGCTGCATCTTCCTCTGCTGCGTCCTCTGCCGCATCTCAGGCCGATTCTGCCGCATCCTCCAGTGAGGCTTCTTCCGCCGCAGAAAGCTGGGGCGATGTGAAACTGACCATGTGGGGTGCTGAGGAAGACCAGACCATGCTGCGTGAGATGGCTGATGCTTTCATCGCGGAGAATGCCGACAAAGGCAACGTTACGATCGAGATCGGCGTTCAGTCCGAGTCCAGCGCCAAAGATACCGTTCTGGCTGACCCCGAGGCAGCTGCCGATGTTTTCGCCTTTGCGGATGACCAGCTCAACGAGCTGGTGGCAGCCGGTGCCCTGCAGGAAATCCTGCTGAACCCCGAGGATGTCAAGAGCCGCAATCTGGCTGGCTCCGTTGAGGCCGCGACCATGAACGACAAGCTTTACGCCTACCCCATGACCGCCGACAACGGCTACTTCCTCTACTATGACAAGAGCGTCCTTAGCGAGGACGATGTCAAGAGCATGGATGCCCTGCTGGCCAAGGCCGATGCCTCCGGCAAAAAGTTCATGATGAGTTTGAACGATGCTTGGTACATTTACAGCTTCTACGCTGGTGCCGGCCTGAAGGCTACCCTCGCCGATGACGGCATCAACACCGTCTGCAACTGGAACGAGGCCCCCGGTGCCGATGTCACGCAGGCAATTCTGGATATGAGCGCCCAGTCCGCCTTCAAGTCCGGCGCGGATGCAGACATCGTTTCCGGCATCAAGGACGGCAGCTGCTGCGCCGCCATCTCTGGCACATGGAACGCCAAAACCGCGCAGGATACCTGGGGCGATAACTACGCTGCTACCAAGCTGCCCACCTACACCCTGAACGGCGAGCAGGTGCAGATGGCTTCCTTCTCCGGCTACAAGCTGGTCGGCGTCAACCCCCATAGCGCCAATGTCGGTGTTGCCATGATGCTGGCTGACTACATCACCAACGAGGACAATCAGGCCAAGCGCTTCAATGACCGTCAGCTCGGACCCTCCAACATTGCTGTGAACGAGTCTGAGGCCGTGCAGAGCGCGCCTGCCATCGCCGCACTGGCTGAGCAGAGCGACTACGCCACCCTGCAGCGCGTAGGTGCCAACTACTGGAGCTCCGCCGCAAGCCTGGGCGAGATCCTGGTTTCCGGCGATACGCAGGGCAAGACCACCCAGCAGCTGGTGGACGATGCTGTAGCCGGTATCACCGCACCCGTGGCACAGTAAAAAATAATCCAGCGGGCACGCAGCGGCTATGCGGCGTGCCCGCTTTTTTTAAATCCCGCGCATAAGAAAGGAGATGACTTCTGTGGCAGAAATGGTTCTTGCACCGTCGCGTGGCGACGGAAAAGAAGCAAATTTCATTCAGAAGTTCGGCCGTGCATTTGTCTGCGGCGATGCCTTCACCAAGCTGTCGCTGCTTGTCTGGGGTCTGGGCTACATCGGGCATGGACAGCTCATCAAGGCACTGCTGGTAACGCTGGTGCAGGGGTTGGGGCTGTATTTTCTGGGTACCTCCGGCATTCCGGCTTTAAAAAAGTTTGGCACGCTCGGCACTGTCCAGATGGAGATGCAGTTCAACCCGGTGACCCTCAAAAACGAGGTCAACAATTACGATAACTCGTTTGCTATTTTGCTGCTCAGCGTCATTGCGATGGTGATCATTGTCTCGCTGGTCGTGGCGACCATGATGGTCGTGCAGTCGAATTACCTGCTCCAGCAGCAAAAGGCTGCCGGTAAAAAGCCCAACAGCTTCCGTCAGGACATCAACTGCTACCTTAATGAGAAATTTTATGTCACGCTGCTGACGCTGCCGGTGCTGGGCGTGGTGGTGTTTACCATTGTACCGCTCTTCATTTTGATTGCCGTTGCCTTTACGAACTACGACCAGCAGCACATGCCGCCTGCCGCGCTGTTTACATGGGTAGGGCTGGCAAACTTTGCCTCGCTGTTTGGCGGCCAGTCGCTGTCGATGACCTTCAGCTATGCATTCGGCAAGGTGCTGAGTTGGACACTGGTCTGGGCGTTCTTTGCAACCTTCACGACCTTCTTCGGCGGCGTGTTTCTGGCAATGTTCATCAACAACAAAAAGACGAAGTGCCCCCGGCTCTGGCGTACCCTGTTTATGATTACCATTGCTGTGCCGCAGTTTGTCACGCTGCTGCTGGTGCGCAATTTCTTCTCAGATGCCGGTATCTGCAATACCATGATGAACAATGCGGGCGTCACTGATTTGCTCAAAACCATTGGGCTTTTGGGGCAGAGCATGGACCATATCCCGTTTCTGACGGATCAGCATTGGGCTAAGTTCATGATCATTATGATCAACATCTGGGTCGGTATACCGTACCAGATGCTGATTGCCACCGGTGTGCTGATGAACATCCCCAGCGATATTCTGGAAGCCTCTACCATCGACGGTGCCAGCCCGCTGCAGTGCTTTATTTATATCAAGCTGCCCTACCTGCTCAGTGTGCAGGGGCCCGCGCTGGTGACGGATTTCGTCAAGAACGTCAACAACTTCAATGTCATCTACCTGCTGACGCAGGATGTCTACATCACTAAGGATCAAGCCATGGCATCGTCCAGCGCCAAGGAAGTGGACCTGCTGGTCACATGGCTGTTCCGTCTGACACAGGAGCAGTACAACTATAAGATGGCGGCGGTCATCGGCATTATGGTGTTTATCATCTGTGCCATTTTCACACTGGTTTGCTTCCGCTTCATCAATAAAAAGGAGGCGACGTTCTCTTGACACAGCAAACAGTTTCGCTGCCCGGCAGCTCGCAGGCGCAGCTGCGCCAGGGGCGCATCGTCCGCGGTGTGCGCAGCGTTATCCGCCATCTGGTTCTTGCCCTGCTGGCAGGTATCTGGCTGGTGCCCATTGTCTGGCTGGTGGCAACCTCCTTCTCCACCGATCGGGGCATCAATGTGCGGCGCTTTTTCCCGGCTGGTTATACACTGGACAACTACGCTAATATCATATTCCACCCTGATTCCGTTGCGCAGTTCCCGCGGTGGTTTGTAAACACCTTTGTGGTCGCGTGCTTTACCTGTGTTATCTCCACCTGCTTTGTGCTGATGGTCGCCTACGCATTGAGCTGCTGCCGCTTTAAGGGGCGCAGGCTGCTCCAGAATCTGTCGGTCATTGTCAACCTGTTCCCCGGTGTTCTGGCGATGATTGCAGTTTACTTCGTTTTGAAGTACCTCAACCTGACCAACTCCTATGCCGGTCTTATCATGGTCTATGCCGGTTCGTCTGGACTTGGCTACCTGATCTGTAAGGGCTTTTTTGATACCACGCCGGTTTCCCTGCGTGAGGCCGCCAAGCTGGATGGTGCCTCCGATGCGCGGATATTCTTTCAGGTCGTGCTGCCGATGTCCAAGCCGATTTTGGTGTACACCATCATCAGCTCCTTTATGATTCCCTGGACGGACTTCGTTGTGGCGAAGATGATTCTGAACTCCGGCGTCTCCACCGACTGGACAGTCGCCATCGGCCTGTTCAATATGCTGCAGAGAACGCTCATCAACAACTACTTTGCGCTGTTCTGTGCAGGCGGTGTGCTGGTGTCCGTCCCCATCTCGATTTTGTTTGTCATCATGCAGAAATTCTATGTCGAGGGCATTACCGCCGGCGCGGATAAGGGCTGATCGCAAACTTACTTTTTCTCCTTCAACAGCAAAGCGGCACCGCCATGTGGCGGTGCCGCTTTGCTGTTGAAATATGCTGAAATATCTTGGCTTGATTTATTCTGCGTCCCTATAATACTATGCAAATTTGGCAAACCATGAAGAATGAGTTAATTCGTACGCCTTCACACTTATTACATCATCATTGTCAGAGCCATAGCGCAAAGCGGCAGCACCACAATACTGATAAAGGTCGTTATAACGACAGAACCGGCCGCGAGGCCCTCGTCATAGCCAAACTGAACGGCAAACACCGAGGTGATGGCGGCGCAGGGGCAGGCCTCAAGCAGCAGCACGACCTCGGCCACCATGCCCTGCACACTTAGCAGCCGGAACAGCAGAAAGCTCACCAGCGGGATGAACAACATATGTATCAGAATGATGCGGTATATCTCACGGTTGCCCAGCAGCTTTTCCGGCTTGCTGCCGGCAATCAGCATACCGGTGATAATCATCGAGAGCGGTGTGTTCATGTTGCCGACCAGCTGCAGCGGCTGGCGGATAAGCTCCGGCACATTGACCCGGCACAGGTACAGGGTCAGGCCCAGCAGAACGGACCAGAGCACCGGCGTTGTCAGGATGCTGTGCAGCACCTCTCCGGGGCGGACCTTCCCGCTGACCATCGCATAGCCAACGGTCCACAGTAAAATATTGAACACTGTCACATAAGCACTGGCGTACAAAAGCCCCTCGGCCCCGAACAGCGCCTGAATCAGCGGAAAGCCCATATATGCCGCATTGGAAAAGATGCAGGCAAACCGCAGGATCGGCGTGTTTTTCTCCTTGCCGATGCGCAGCGTCAGCAAAAAGGTGATGATCAGCCTTGGCGTGCGGCACGGCATGGTCGTGTACGGCAAGGATAAGCCGGATGAGATCTCGCTGAGCGCGCCGACCAAGGTCTGTGAGATCAAGGACGGCTGGCTCAAATTATATGGTGGTGCAGAAAAGGCTGTACTTTCCACCTGCCAGTCACCACAAAAAGGAGAGATGTGAGCCACATCTCTCCTCGGCGTGTCGAAAAACCTCCCTCTGCGAGACAGACTCCCCCGATACGGGGGAGGTGGCGCTTGCGCCAGAGGGGGAGCGGTGCCCCGAAGGAGCGGAGGGAGAGAACCTTGCCATAGCCCGAAATATTTCGGACAGCCGTACAGTTCTCTCCCCCACCGCCTGCGGGCGGAGCCCCCTCGCAGAGGGGGCCAAGGGGTGAACGCACCTTTTTTTGCGGTGAAGAATGATTTTTAATTAAAAAGTGTAGATCTTCTCCGGCAGATGCCGCTTCCGATCCAAAATTTCGGGCATATCCTGACCGATCTCGTGGATGCAGTTCTTGTGGGCGATGAGCTTGCGCTTGACGTCCTCACGCTTCAGCGGGCGGCGCAGCAGGGGGGTATCCGGCAGATAGAACTGACCGGCTGCCGGATAGCTGCTGGCACGCCGGTAAGCGTCGATCTTCTGCGATCCTTGCTGATTCATACGCAGATCTTCTTTACCTTTCCTTATTATTATGCAAACGGATTTTCTGTGGGATACGGCAGGCTCTTGGGCTGGTTGTAGGCAATGTCCGCAATGCCGAGGAACTTGAACACTTCAAACAGCGTCTTGCCATAGTGACCGAAGGCAACGGCACCGTGGTGCGGGTAGCGCTTCTGAATCAGGACATGGCGGTAGAAACGGCCCATCTCGGGAATGGCGAAGATGGCGATGCCGCCGAAAGACCGCGTTGCAACGGGTAAAATTTCACCCTGAGCGATGTAGGCGCGCAGCTGGCCTTCGCTGTCGCACTGCAAACGGTAGAACGTGATGTCGGACGGCGCAATGTCGCCTTCCAGCGTGCCGCGGGTGAAATCGGGGTCACTGCCGGCGGGTTCCAGCAGGCGGTGCTGGATGAGCTGGTACTTGACGGCGCGGTCACTGCACATCTTGCAGGACGGCGTGTTGCCGCAGTGGAAGCCCATGAAGGTATCGGTCAGCTTGTAATTGAACTTGCCGGTGATGTCCTCATCATAAATGTACTTGGGCACGCTGTTGTTGATGTCCAGCAGGGTGACGGTGTCGCCGGACGCACACATGCCGATGTACTCGGACAGGGCACCGTAAATATCGACCTCGCAGGCCACGGGGATGCCGCGGCTGGCAAGGCGGGAGTTGACGTAGCATGGCTCAAACCCGAACTGCGACGGGAAAGCGGGCCAGCACTTATCAGCAAAGGCAACGTACTTTTTGCTGCCCTTGTGGTTCTCGGCCCAGTCGAGCAGGGTCAGCTCAAACTGCGCCATGCGGGTCAGCAGGTCGGGGTAATAGTGCCCTTCGCCCATCTCGGCGGCCATGTCGGTGCAGACGTCCGCGATGCGCGGGTCGCCCGCATGCTCTTTGTAGGAAACGAGCAGGTCAAGCTCGGAGTTTTCCTCAATCTCAACACCCAGCTCATACAGACCCTTGATAGGGGCATTGCAGGCGAAGAAGTCCTGCGGGCGCGGGCCGAAGGTGATGATTTTCAAATCACGCACGCCCAGAATGGTGCGGGCAATCGGCACAAACTCGGCGATCTTGTCGGCAATTTCCTCCGCCGTGCCGACGGGATACTCGGGAATATAGCCCTTCAGATGGCGCATGCCGAGATTGTAGGAGCAGTTCAGCATACCGCAGTACGCATCTCCGCGGCCATTGATCATATCGCCGTCGCCCTCGGCTGCCGCTACGAACATGCAGGGGCCGTCAAAGTGCTTGGCAATCAGCGTTTCGGGCGTTTCGGGGCCGAAGTTGCCGAGGAATACGGTCAGCGCATTGCAGCCTGCGGCGGTGACTTCGGCCACGGCTTTTTGCATGTCGTGCTCATTCTCGACAGTGGTCTTGCACTCGTACAGGTCAGTGCCCTTGGCGGCGCAGGCGGCAGAGATGGCAGCGCGGCGCTTCTCGCTTAGGGCGATGGGAAAACAGTCACGGCTGACGGCAATGATGCCGAGCTTGACCTCGGGAATGTTGGATGATTTCATGGTTTTGCCTCCTATATATTTACACATTTTGCAATGGCGGGCGGATATGGAATCCGCCCCTACGGGGATGCCGTGGAACTTTCCTGTATCGTAGGGGAGCATTCTATATGCTCCCGCAAAGGCTGCTCCTAAATATGTACGTTTTCCCCCACCAATCCGACATACGCCCCAGCCTTGGCCTCGGCGCTGTCGGGATGAGCGAACAGCCACTTGTTGCAGGCCCACAGCTGCGGGTCATCGCCGCCGTCATTCTTGATGGCGGGCTTTGCGGTATTGGTGCCTTTGGGCAGAGCGACCAGCACGCGGAAGCCCTTGGCTGCGTCCACATGGCAGGGCGCGTAGTGCAGCGTCGTGGCGTAGACTTCCACCAGTGTGCCTGCCGGGACGCGGAACGCCTTGACCTTGGCGGTGTCCAGCTTGCCGCCCGCGATTTCCTCCTGCCTGGCAAGCAACAGCACAAAATCTTCGGTACCCAGATTGAACTCGCTGTCGCGGTGGTATTCCAGGCAGTTCAAATAGGTGTTGTGACCGTTGCACCAGCCCAGTTGGCAGGGCATGCCGCCGAAAAGATGCTCCGACACTTCGACGGCGGCGGGCAGTTCCTGCAGGGCTGCGTCCTCGGCCACATAATCCGTAGCTGCGGGCAGCGGGGTGTTTGCCAAGGCGGCCAAAATTTCCGCTTTGGCGGTATTCAGCCCGGTCACAACGCGGCCATAGGGCTTGAATTCCGGGTCGGTTACAGAAAAAATCTTCATTGCAGTGCCTCCATTTCCGCAAAGGATACTTTCAGTGCCGGGTACAGCTTGTGCCACACAGCGTAGCGCGCGTTGTATTTTTCGACGAGCGCGGCGTCCGGCTGGGTTGTGCTCTTGGCGTGGACGAGCGCCTCGGCGCAGGCCTGCACGCTGGGGTATGCCCCGCAGGCCACCGCCGCCAGCATCGCGCCGCCGTAGCCGGGGCCTTGCTCGGTCTGGGGCAGCGTCAGCGGGATGCCCAGCACGTTCGCCAAAATCTCCCGCCACAGCGGGCTTTTGGCACCGCCGCCGCAGAGCGTGCTGGCTTTAATCTTCACGCCTTGTGCCCGCGCAATCTCCACACAATCGCGAATCGCAAACGCCACACCTTCCAGCACCGCCTGGGTCAGCGCGGCACGCGGGGTGTCCATCCGCAGCCCGACGAACGCACCGCGCGAGGCAGGATCGTTGTGGGGGCTGCGTTCGCCCATCAGGTAGGGCAGGAAGTAGACGTCGTTCGCGCCCAGTTTGTCCGCCGTAATGGGTGTCTGCTCGGCAGCGTAGTCAGTGGTGTGCAGCACTTCTTCGCTCCACCACTTGTTGCAGGACGCAGCCGAGAGGATGCAGCCCATCAAATGATACCCTCCGTCCGCGTGGGCGAAGCTGTGCAGGGCGTTCTGCTTGTCGACGCCGAACGTATCGCTGGTGATGAACACCGTGCCCGATGTGCCCAAGGAAATATTGCATTTACCGCCGCCCACCGCGCCGCAGCCGACAGCCGCAGCGGCGTTATCGCCCGCGCCCGCGCAAACGACCACATCCGCAGGCAGGCCCAGCGTTTGGGCGGCTTCGGCAGTCAGCGTGCCGACGGGCTGCCAGCTCTCAAACAGCTTCGGCAGCTGGGATTCCTGCACGCCGCAGATGTCCAGCATTTCCTTGCTCCAGCATTTGTGCTCCACGTCCAACAGCAGCATGCCCGATGCGTCGGAATAGTCGGTGCAGTGGACGCCGGTCAGCTTATAGTTGATGTAATCCTTCGGCAGCATGATTTTTTCGATGCGGGCGAAGTTGTCCGGCTCGTTCTCCCGCATCCAAAGCAGTTTGGGTGCGGTGAAGCCTGCAAAGGCGATGTTTGCGGTGTAACGGCTCAGCTTGTCTTTGCCGATAACGCCGTTTAAGTAGTCGACCTGCCTTTGGGTGCGGCCATCGTTCCAAAGGATGCAGGGGCGGATAACCGTGTCATTTTTGTCCAGCACCACCAGCCCGTGCATCTGGCCGCCCGCGCCGATGCCCTTGACCTGAGACGCATCAAACCCGTCCAGCAGCGCGGGGATGCCGTCGCAGACCGCCACCCACCAATCGGCGGGGTCCTGCTCGCTCCAACCGGGATGCGGGAAGGTGATCGGGTATTCACGGCTGACGATGTTGGCAATGCTGCCCGTTTCGTCCATCAGCAGCAGCTTCACCGCAGAGGTGCCGAGGTCGATCCCAATATAGTACATATCTTTAGTCTCCTCCTTACGGAAGATTTATCCGTTGACGCCAAAAACTTTTGTATAGTCGACCTTGAACTTCTCAATGCCGGCATCGGTCAGCGGATGGTGAAGCATCTGCTCGATGACCTTGTACGGCACCGTGGCAATGTCGGCACCAGCCAGGGCACAGTCGGTCACATGGATGGGATTGCGCACGCTGGCGGCGATGATTTGAGTCTCGATGTCCGGATAGTTCAGGAATATATCATGGATAGTCTCGATCAGATCAATGCCCGGCTGGCCGATGTCATCGAGACGCCCCAAAAACGGGCTGACATACGTGGCGCCCGCGCGGGCTGCCAGCAGCGCCTGGTTGGCGCTGAAAATCAGCGTGCAGTTCGTAGGGATGCCCTCGCCGGACAGCACCTTGATGGCCTTTAACCCCTCGGCGGTCATGGGGATTTTGACCACCATGTGCTTCGGGTCCAGCGCGTAGATGGCGCGGCCCTCGGCGATCATGTCCTCGGCATCGGTTGTGGTCGCCTTGACCTCGCCGGAGATGGGGCCGTCCACGATGGTGGCAATCTCTTTCAACGTTTCGGCGTAGTCGCGGCCCTCTTTGGCAATCAGGCTGGGGTTTGTGGTGACACCGGCGATAATGCCCATGTCGTTGGCACTGCGGATCTCGTCGACGTTGGCGGTATCAATGTAAAATTTCATACGGTAAAACCTCCTTATTTCTGGCCGTAATAGGCGTTGGGTCCGTGTTTTCTCATGAAATGCTTGTCCAAAACATGCTGTGGGGCAGGCTGTGCATCGGGGTCAATGGTCAGAGTCAAAATTGCCATCTTTGCGACTTCTTCCAGCACAACAGCGTGGTAGACAGCCTGTGCCGCGTCTTTGCCCCAGGTAAAGGGACCGTGGCTGGCACAGAGAACACCGGGTACATGCACCGGGTCAATGCCGCGGTTTTGGAATGTCTCGATGATGACCCTGCCGGTGTTCTTCTCGTAGTCCTCGTCGATTTCTCCAGGCGTCAGCTCCCGCGTGCAGGGGACAGGGCCGTAAAAATAGTCGGCGTGGGTCGTGCCAAAGGCGGGCAGGTCGCGCCGCGCCTGGGCAAAGGCCACTGCGTGGGTCGAGTGGGTGTGTACGATGCCGCCCAGCGCCGAGAACGCCTTGTACAGTTCCAGATGCGTTTTCGTGTCGCTGCTGGGTTTCAGCTCGCCCTCGATCTTGTTGCCGTTCAAATCCATGACAACGAGCATTTCCGGTGTAAGTTCGTCATATTCCACGCCGGACGGCTTGATGACAAACAGGCCCTTCTCGCGGTCAATGCCCGAGACATTGCCCCAGGTGTAGGTTACAAGTCCTTGGCGGGGCAATTCCATGTTGGCTTCATAAACTTGCTGCTTTAATGCTTCCAGCATAGGTTATCCTTTCTGCTTTAACGCTAAATCGTTCAAGAACAGCTGCTGCTCCGGCCTTTCCGCCGCTGGCTGGCATTGCCCGGCAGCCGACGCATACAAGCCCTTAGGCAATACCGCATAATTCCCGCCTTACGGCTTAAGCACCGCTCCGGCGGCTGCCGCACCTCGCTCGCCGTATCGGCACTTAGAATTATGCGGTATTGCCCTTATTTTACAACGGCGCGCTCGGCTTTCAGTGCGGTTTGGTATTGGGTCAAAAAGGCGGCAAACCCGGACTGCTCGGCGGGGTCGGGGGACAGGGTCGTGCTTTGGGCGTCGGCAAAAACGCAGCGGTTCAAATACGCGGCCAGCGCTTCGCCGTCGGCGCGGTGCAGACGATACGCAGCCAGCAGGGCCATGCCGTAGGAACCGCCCTCACCGGCTGTTTCCATGCAGGTCACAGGAGCACCCGCCGCAGCAGCCAGATACCGCTGGGCCACGCCCGGCGTTTTGAAGATGCCGCCGTGGCCGAACAGGGTATTCACAGCCACATTTTCTTTGCGCAGAATTTCCAGCCCCATCGCCAACGTGGCAAAGGCAGAGTAGATGTTGGCACGCATAAAGTTGGCCAGCGTAAACGCACTGTCCGGGCGGCGCAGCAGCAGGGGGACGCCCGCGTCCAGGTGGGTGACGCTCTCACCGGAAATGTAGTTGACGGGCGTGATGCCGCCGCAGTCAGGCGCACCGTGCAGCGATTCGTTAAACAGGAGGGTAAACAACGCACCTTTGTCGATGTTTGCTCCGCACAGTGCCGCGCTCTCGGCCAGCAGATCGACCCAGGCGTTCAAATCGCTGGTGCAGTTGTTGCAGTGGACCATGGCGACCACCGCGCCGTCGGGGGTCGTGACCAGGTCGATTTCCGGGTAGACCTTGGACAGCGGCTTTTCCAGGACGACCATGGCAAAAATGCTGGTGCCTGCGCTGACATTGCCGGTGCGCGGGGCGACACTGTTTGTTGCCACCATGCCGGTGCCGGCGTCGCCCTCCGGTGGGCAGAACGGTATGCCGGGCTGCAGCGTGCCGGTTGGGTCGAGCCGCTTCGCCCCCTCGACGGTCAGCATACCGGCGTCCTCGCCTGCGGGCAAAACGGTAGGCAGCAGTTTGACAAGATCTACGGGGCAGCCTTGCTTGTCTGCCAGCGCGTTAAATTTTGCGAGCATTGCGGCATCATACCCGCCGGTGGTGCTGTCAATCGGGAACATGCCGCTGGCATCGCCTTCGCCCAGCACCTTGCGCCCGGTCAGCTGCCAGTGTACATAGCCTGCCAGCGTGGTGAAAAAGTCCAGCTGCGGCAGGTGTGGCTCGCGGTTCAGCATGGCTTGGTACAGGTGTGCTGCGCTCCACCGCTGCGGGATGTTGAACCCGAACGCCGAGGTCAACTCTTCTGCTGCCGCGCCGGTCATCGTGTTGCGCCATGTGCGGAACGGTACCAGCAGCTTGCCCGCAGCATCAAACGCCAGATACCCATGCATCATAGCCGAAACACCAATGCACCCCACTGTGGTCAGCGGCTGGCCACACTTGGCCAGCACATCCGCAGCCAATGCCGCGTAGGCAGCCTGCACACCCTGCCAGACTTCCTCCAGCGGGTAGGTCCAGATGCCGTTTTCCAGCCGGTTCTCCCAGGTGAAATCGCCCTGGGCCACAGGCTTGCAGGTATCGCCCACCAGCACAGCTTTGATGCGGGTGGAACCCAACTCAATACCGAGAGAACACTGCTTTAAGTCAATCATAGGGATCCTCCTTGACAAAATAAAGGATGGTCTTTATCATAAAACTATCTTAATGTTCGGAAAGGAACGCACCCATGGGAACCGTTTTCAATAAAAAGGAGCTTTTGGTCCTCTTGCAGGATTTTCACTGCCTTACGGGGCTGCGCTCCGCCGTTTTTGATTCGTATGGAATCGAAGTGCTTGCCTATCCGCCGGAACTGCCAGCTTATTGCCGCTTGATCCGCAGTGTGCCTGATGGCAAGACCGGCTGTTACCTGTGTGACCAGGCGGCTTGCCGCAAGGCAACGCGGCAAAAGCAGACGATCATCTACCCCTGCCATGCGGGGTTGATCGAAGTGATCACGCCGGTCCAGATCGATGGTGCTGTTGTGGGCTTTTTGCTGTTGAGCCACATTGTACAGGGGGCCGATGAGCAGAGCGAGTGGAGCTATGCGCAAAAATGCTGCTCGGCTTACGCAATTGATAAAACGGCATTGCAAAAAGCCTATAATGCCTTGCCGCGCACGCCCTATCCGGTGCTGAAATCAGCAGCGGATCTGCTGGCTTTGGCGGCGGCTGCATTGTACCAAAAGGGGCTGACGAGGCTGGCAGCGGGCAGTGCGCAGGAAAAGCTGAGCCGCTACCTGGCGGAACATCTGGATGAGACATTGACAAACGAAACGATCTGCCGTGATCTTTCGTTAAGCCGTACCGGGCTGTACTATCTTTCCCGGCAGCTCTATGGCTGCGGCATCAACGAGCAGATCACGCACCTGCGCATCCAAAAAGCGATGAAGCTTCTTTGCGATACGAATCTGTCCAATGCACAGATCTGCCAGCAGATCGGATTCCTGGATGACAATTACTTTTATCGTGTTTTCCGTAAACAAACCGGTCTGACACCACGCCAGTACCGTGATTCTATCTTAGCAGATACAGCAAAGACTGAGTAGAGACGATTGTTTTCAATACTGGATTATTGTTCAAACAATTCTGAGGGAAGCGGCAATATTAAATTGTGGCCGGTGACGTGCTATAATAAACCTACATACGGTAAGCCGGTACGGCGCAATTTTGACCGCTGCCTTACGGAAAATTCGCAGCTGCGGAGTATAAACTGCTATGAAAAAATATAAGATCGCGGTGGCCGGGACCGGCTATGTGGGGCTTTCGATTGCCACGCTGCTTTCCCAGCACCATCATGTGACGGCAGTGGTCAACGATCTGGACAAATTTAAGCGGCAGAGTCAGGCCATTCTGGCCAACCGCTACGATGCCTGCCTCAACGATGTGCGGGACAAGGTCTACACAAGAGATCTATTCGGCAGAGACTGAAACGCCTTTCTGCCGCTTTTTGACAGTGGAGTAAGGCTCTCCATGCCATTACCGCACAATATCCTTGTGACTTTTAAAGAGAGGAACACCTGTTATATGAAATATGATTATCTGGTAGTCGGCTCCGGTCTGTACGGTGCCATCTTCGCCCATGAGGCCAAGGCGCACGGCAAATCCGTGCTGGTCGTGGATAAGCGCCCCAACATTGCGGGCAACATTTATACCGAGAACATCGAGGGTATCAACGTCCATAAGTATGGTGCGCACATCTTCCACACCAACAACAAAAAGGTCTGGAACTATATCACCCGGTTTGCCGAGTTCAACCGCTTTACGAACTCTCCTGTTGCCAACTATAAGGGTGAACTGTATTCGCTGCCCTTCAACATGTATACCTTTAATAAGATGTGGGGCGTCGTCACACCGGAGGAGGCAGCCGCCAAGATCGAGGAGCAGCGCCGTGAGATCACCCACGAGCCGCAGAACCTTGAGGAACAGGCCATCTCCCTTGTGGGCCGCGACATCTATGAGAAGCTCATCAAGGGCTACACCGAGAAGCAGTGGGGCCGCGACTGCAAGGACCTGCCTGCTTTTATCATCAAGCGCCTGCCTGTGCGGCTGACCTTTGACAACAACTATTTCAACGCGCTGTATCAGGGCATTCCCATCGGCGGCTACACCAAGATGATCGCCAATCTTCTGGACGGCATCGAGGTGCGGCTGAACACCGATTACCTTGAAAACAAGGCCGTGCTGGACGCACTGGCTGACAAAATCGTCTACACCGGCCCGATTGACGCTTATTTTGACTACAAGCTCGGCACGCTGGAGTACCGCTCCGTCCGGTTTGAGAACGAGCTGCTCGACAAGCCCAGTTTTCAGGGCAACGCCGCCGTCAACTATACGGACCGCGAGACGCCGTGGACCCGCATCATCGAGCACAAATGGTTCGAGTTCGGCAAGGACGAGAACGGCAACGACCTGCCCAAAACGATCATCAGCCGCGAATATTCCTCCGAGTGGAAGCCCGGTGACGAGCCGTATTACCCCGTCAACGATGCTAAAAACGGCGCACTGTATGCCGAGTACAAGAAGCTGGCCGACGCCGAGCCGAAGGTCATCTTCGGCGGACGCCTGGGTGAGTATAAATATTACGACATGGATCAGGTTATCGCCGCCGTGCTGGACCGCTGCGAAAGCGAGCTGCACTAAAGTACAGCCAAGCGAAAGCACAAAATTCAAAAGGCAGCAAAGCAGACCCCAAAAGCTAAAATCGGGGTTTACTTTGCTGCCTTTTTTATTTGCTCAATCCGCTGGCGCCGCTTGCCACAACCCCGCCGTCCATAAGAATGTCTGCTCCGGTCAGGAAGCCCAGCCGCTCATCCAGAAGAAGCGCAAACAAAGCGGCGATTTCTTCCGGCTTTCCGTTGCGCTTGAGAGCAGAGTATTTTTTGAATACATCCGCCTGCCCGCTTTCCAGTGCGCCCATCGGCGTGTCAAAGTTGCCGGGTGTCACACTCAGGCAACGCACATTTTTCTCGCCAAAGCGTGCGGCATCGGTCTTAGCAAACCAAATTACAAAATGCTTGCTGATAGCGTAGGCCAGACCCGGGCGGGCGTCCTTAGGGGCAATGCCTGCCCGCGCCACCAGCTATTTGATGAATTTTTCACGGTCGGTGCGCGCCAGCTTGTACGCACCCTTGGGCATGACAAACTGCGGGGCAAGGTAGGCGCTCATGCTGGAGGTGTCGATCACACAGCCGCCCGGTGCTATGATCTCATAAAAGGCATCGTTGATATTCACTGTGCCCAGCGCATTGCCGCGCAAAATCTTTTCAGCATCGCCCATGTGAGGGCTGAGGCCCGCAATGTGTAATACCGCTTTTACTTCGCCGCATTCTGCGGCGTGTTTGGCCAGCGCAAAACAGCTTTCACGGTCGGAAACATCACAGCTGAACGCCTCAGCCTTGCCGCCTGCACTGCGCAGATCATTGACTGCCTTTTCCAGCTTGGACGCCGTGCGCCCCACCAAAATCGTGTAATATCCTTCTTCACAGACGAGCTTCGCCGTGGCAAGCCCCATGCCGCTGCCGCCGCCTGTGATAACACAAACTTTCTTCATGCGATTTTTCCCTCCTGCTTGAGCCAAACCGCCAAATCATGCAGTGTTTCCTTGTAGGGACGCGGGGCAAAGCCAAGCTCATTTTTTGCCTTGGAGCAGTCAAAATGGTTGTTGCGCTCCAGATTGTAAACGGCAAACTCAGTCAGTACAGCAGGCTTACCGGTCTTGGCAGCGCGTGCCTCCATCAGCTTGGCGGCAAAATGGGCAAGCGACAGCGGCAGGTAAAACAGACAGCCGCGGCAGCCGGTTTCTGCCTTCAGCATTTCGCAGAGTCCCTTCAGCGAAACCTCGTCATTGGAAAGGATGTAGCACTCGCCCTTGCGCCCGCGGTCAGCGGCGGCAATCGTACCGGCGGCCAGGTCGCGCACATCGACAAGATTGAACGAGCCCTGCATACCGATGGGCATCTCACCGTTCAGGATCTGGATCAGTGTGCGGGTCGTCTGACCGATGGCGGGGTCGTTGGGGCCAAGAATACCGCTGGGATGCACCACGCAGGCATTCAGTCCGTCAGCGGCGGCGTCCAGCACCTTCTGGGTCGCCATTGCCTTGCTGCGGCTGTACCAGCCGACCACGCGATTGTCATCGTAGGGAACAAAGCTGTATACCTCATGGATGCTCTCGCCCTTAGGCAGCTCGGGGATGGCGCCGGTGCTGGAAACATAGACGAACTTTTTGCACTCCGGGTGATTTTTGGCGGCATTCAGCATATTTTCGGTGCCGCCCACATTGACGGCGATCAGCTTTTCACTATAATTCGGGTTGATCGTCACCATGCTCGCGCAGTGGATGCAGACGGTCTGGGTGCCCGGTTCCACGGCAAAGAATTTCTCGCAGTCCTCGGCACTGCAGAGGTCACCCTCAAAGATTTCGACGGCCTTCGGCACAAATTTTACGGCGGGGTCGCCCTTCAGTACAAAAGCGCGCACGGCATCACCGCGCTCCAAGAGCTGTGCGCAGACATTAGTGCCCATAAATCCGGCAGCACCGGTGACAAGATAGATGGTTTTCATAGCTGTATCCTCCGTTTTCCCGTAGGTTGTTTTTTGTTTCGATGCTCCTAAGGATACACCGCCAAAATAAACCTTTGGTAAACGGGAAGGTTTATCTTTCGTTTATCTTTGCGCTGTACTATAATAGAACTAAGGCAATACCGCATAATTCTAAGTGCCGATACGGCGAGCGAGGTGCGGCAGCT
>OGYX01000606.1_pt1 | contig 27918 bp, 28 predicted proteins | sample 1576601 | NCBI WGS metagenome assembly OGYX01 (sample SAMEA3541561, study PRJEB24748) | human gut metagenome | biome: human gut; feature: human-associated habitat; material: faeces | place: China | collected 2012 | reverse complement strand
TTGTGCTGGGAGTAGTGATTGTTCTGGGGATTTTGCGGGAGCTGAAGGAAAAACAGGAGCAGGCAGAATAGACGAGAAGAACATAAAACAGGATTTTATCCGAAAGAAGATCATTTGAATTCATGAATCTGGGGCTGTCGCACTAATGTGCGGCAGCCCCAGATTCTTTGGTATACAAGTGTGGTATACAAATAATCGACAAATGAACGACTTTTTATTACTATCCCACACTATGAACGACTTGAAAAAGTCCCATAAAATAAGGATTTTTTAGAACTTACCTTCATCAGCAGCCTGCTGTACGGAAACAGCAACAGCAACTGTCGCACCAACCATCGGGTTGTTGCCCATACCGATCAGACCCATCATCTCAACGTGAGCCGGAACGGAGGAGGAACCTGCGAACTGGGCGTCAGAGTGCATACGGCCCATGGTATCTGTCATACCGTAGGAAGCCGGACCTGCTGCCATGTTATCCGGGTGAAGGGTACGGCCTGTGCCGCCGCCGGATGCTACGGAGAAGTACTTCTTGCCTTTTTCTACACATTCCTTCTTGTAGGTACCTGCAACAGGATGCTGGAATCTTGTGGGGTTGGTGGAGTTACCGGTGATGGAAACGTCTACGCCCTCTTTCCACATGATTGCAACACCCTCTGTTACGTCGTTAGCACCGTAGCAGTTTACCTTTGCACGCGGGCTCTCCGGATCTGTGGAGTAGCATTTGCGGAATACTTCCTCAACCTCGCCGGTATAGTAGTTCATTTTTGTCTCAACATATGTGAAGCCGTTGATACGGGAGATGATCTGTGCCGCATCTTTTCCAAGACCGTTTAAGATAACGCGGAGCGGTTTTTTACGAACCTTGTTTGCCTTCTCTGCGATACCGATCGCGCCCTCAGCAGCAGCGAAGGATTCGTGTCCTGCGAGGAAGCAGAAGCAGTCGGTCTCTTCCTCAAGGAGCATCTTACCGAGGTTACCATGTCCAAGACCTACTTTTCGCTGGTCAGCAACGGAACCCGGGATACAGAAAGCCTGAAGACCTTCACCGATCGCAGCAGCAGCATCTGCAGCACGGCGGCAGCCTTTCTTGATCGCAATCGCAGCGCCTACTGTGTAAGCCCAGCAAGCGTTCTCAAAGCAGATTGGCTGGATCTTCTTTACCTGATCATATACGTTAAGGCCAGCATCCTTTGTGATCTTCTCAGCTTCTTCGATGGATGCGATGCCATAGCTGTTTAATACGGAATTGATCTTGTCAATTCTTCTCTCATAGGATTCAAATAATGCCATTTTATTCTCCTTCTTCCATTAAACCTCACGGAAATGTCACGTCAGTTATTCTTTGTGAAAACGGGAAACGCGAACTCCGCGCTGCTCCGTTTGCGTAGCGTAAAATTTCCCACAAGGCGTGAAATTTTACTTTACTCCTGACGCGGATCAATGATCTTCACTGCATCTGCTACGCGGCCGTACTGTCCTTTTGCCTTCTCGTAAGCAGTTGTCGGATCGTCGCCTTTTTTGATGAAGTCAGTCATCTTACCAAGATTTACGAACTGGTAGCCGATGATCTGGTCCTCAGCGTCAAGAGCGATACCGGTTACATAGCCTTCAGCCATCTCAAGATAACGCGGTCCCTTCTTTAAAGTACCGTACATGGTACCAACCTGAGAACGGAGACCTTTACCAAGATCCTCAAGGCCTGCGCCGATCGGAAGACCTTCTTCGGAGAATGCACTCTGAGTTCTTCCGTAAACGATCTGGAGGAAGAGCTCTCTCATTGCTGTATTGATCGCATCACAGACAAGGTCGGTGTTTAATGCTTCGAGGATCGTTCTGCCCGGAAGGATCTCTGCTGCCATAGCTGCGGAGTGGGTCATACCGGAACATCCGATGGTTTCTACAAGTGCTTCCTGAATGATACCCTCTTTTACATTCAGGGTCAGCTTACAGGCACCCTGCTGCGGAGCACACCAGCCAATACCGTGTGTCAGACCGGAAATATCTTTGATTTCCTTAGACTGTACCCATTTCGCTTCCTCCGGGATCGGAGCTGCGCCATGGTTCACGCCCTGCGCAACCGTGCACATCTGTTCTACTTCATGTGAATAAATCATGTTGAGACTCCTTTCAATATATGGTTCTTAATGCTCGTTAAAAAAATCACATCATACCCGTTTCATTTTCTCACAAAAATCATGTTTCGTCCATACCTTTTTCCAAAATATTCAAATTTTGAGAAGTAATTTTAACAGAAATCGGAGCTATGACAGGACAGCAGAACCCGGGATTTCTTATAGTGGAATGAGTTTTATATCTCGGAAAATCATGTTCTAAATATGTCTTGGCACATCCATATGCCTGGCATAGATGTTCGCGGCGGCAAGCAATTTCATACTGGTATGCATTGCAGATTACTGTACACGGGAAGGAATTTTCTGAACTGAAAATTCCGTACAGGACAGTGGTGGGAGTGGATTTTGCCGATTTGGCATGCGGCATCTTTTTGAAAGGAAAATCATTGTAAACCAGACATTTCAGCGTTATACTAAAAGGAACGTAACTTCGTCTTCCTGGATGTTCAGATCCTGGGAGCACATAAACGGAGGTGGATAAATGGATCCTCAAAAAAATGATCTGACAGAACAGGAAGAACTGAAAATTCTCGGAGAGATCCTGGAAGCGTACATCGACACACCGATCGAAAAAGACGCATTTCTGATCAGTGATCTCGGGCTTGATTCCTTCCTGATCGTATACTTTATATCGGAAGTGGATGACCGGTTCGGCGTGACGATTGAGATGCCGGAACATGTGGAATATATGACGGTCCAGGACGTGCTGGATCAGCTGAATCAGAAAAACTGACTGCCTGAAAATTGCGGACAGCATCAAATTCTAGAACAACTGCCGAAGAAAATTCTGGCTGGTGTCTATGAAAAACATAAACGGCAGCTGATTTTGGACATGCGGGGAAAACAGGCAGGAAATATACAGGAGCATACATATGGAAAAAACACTTGAAGAAAAGAAGAAACTTGCGGCAAAAGTGATTGCGGCATTAAAAAAAGAATACCCGGATGCCGGCTGCACCCTGGATTACAACGAGGCGTGGAAACTTTTAGTCAGTGTCCGCCTTGCGGCTCAGTGTACCGACGCCAGAGTCAATGTGGTAGTCCAGGATCTCTACAAAAAGTTTCCGGATGTGAAGGCATTGGCGGAAGCAGATGTGGACGAGATCGAGGAGATCGTCCGCCCCTGCGGCCTTGGAAGAAGCAAGGCCCGGGACATCAGCGCCTGCATGAAGATTCTTTACGAGCAGTATCACGGAAACGTACCGGATGATTTCGATGCCCTCTTAAAGCTTCCGGGCGTTGGAAGAAAGAGTGCAAACCTTATTATGGGGGATGTATTCGGAAAACCGGCGATCGTCACTGATACCCACTGTATCCGCCTGACGAACCGGATCGGTCTTGTGGACGGGATCAAGGAGCCGAAAAAAGTGGAGATGGCTCTCTGGAAGATCATCCCGCCGGAAGAGGGCAATGATTTCTGCCACAGACTTGTAGAACATGGCCGGGCTGTCTGTACAGCGCGGACGAAACCGTACTGTGACAAATGCTGTCTGGCAGAATTTTGTGAGAAGAACGGAGTGGAGTAAAGAGACATGGAGATAAAGACAGGAATTTCATTGCAGACAAAGCGGCAGCTTTCGCAGCTTCAGGTAGAGTCTCTGAATATTCTGGCAATGTCCATGACGGAGTTAAAGGATTTTCTGCAGAATGAGGAGATCGAAAATCCGCTGGTGGAATATACATCGGGAAAAGAAGAAGCAGCGCCGATTACCTATAAAGAGACGGAACGGTTTTACAATGGTACAGACCGGGATGAGAGAAGGGAAAATGAGCTGTACGAGATTGAGGACAGCGAGAAATCATTGGAAGACCTTGTGAATACGCAGCTCCAGTGGGAGCAGATCGGGGAGACGGAACGAAAGATCGTGGACTTCTGTATCCAGTCCCTGGAACAGAGTGGATATCTGATGATTCCGCCTAAAGATATTGCGAAAGATCTTGGAGTTGCGGAAGAACAGGTGGAGGAAGTTCTCTCTATGTTGAAGGAGCTGGAGCCGCAGGGACTCTTTGCGTCAGGACTTGAAGAATGTCTTCTGATGCAGGTTCGTGGGATGGATGAGGAAGAACTCCTGTCCGACATAATAAGGAACCATCTCCAAGACATCGCGGAAGGAAAGATCAGCACGATTTCGCGAGGCTTGAAAATTTCTTCAGCAGAGGTGAGAAAACTGATCCATGTGATCAAGAACTTAAATCCGCGCCCATTAAATGGGATCGGCGGTGAGAAAGCCCAATATATTCTACCGGATGTGATCCTGGAGTTTCAGGATGGGCAGTGGAACATCGAACTGAATGATAAATGGACTGGAAATCTCCAGGTCAGCGATTTCTACATTCATATGATGGAGACCGCCCAGGATGAGGAATTAAAATCATATTTTGAGAATAAACTGCGCAGAGCCCGCTTTATTATGAACGCGGTGAAGCAGCGCAGAACAACAATTTTGGGAATCACACGGGAAATCCTGAAACGACAGGAAGATTATTTCCTCGGAAAAGGTCAGCTGAAACCGATGACACTGGAGGATATCGGCGATGTACTGGAGATCCACAAATCCACGGTCAGCCGCGCGATCCGTGACAAATATCTGAGAGTGCCGTCGGGATGTGTCCTGTTCCGCAGCTTATTTACGACTGGAATCGTCTCATCGGACGGAAACGGCGATGTGAGCAGAAATACAGTAAAGACAAAGCTGAAAGAACTGGTTGCGGCGGAGGATAAGAAAAAGCCCTGGAGCGATGAACAGCTCGCAGGTCTTTTACAGGATGCAGGAATGCCGATATCGAGAAGAACCGTTGCCAAGTACCGGATGGAGCTTGGAATTGGAGGCGTGTTCCAGAGAAAAGATGGATAAGGGTAACTGTTCAGTAGGTCTGCGCACTTGCTGCGCTGACCGTAAGAAAACTTGGGCTGGAAGGTAAAAATCCCATCGGCGCAGCCGATCTGGAATGGATTTTTGTATGTAACTGTGAGGGTACTGAACAGTTACGGATAAAAATGGGGGCTGCCGTCTCAGTGATATGTGAATATCGCTGAGCGGCAGCCCCTGATCATTTACATGGTCTCATTTTCAAATTTTTCCGTATACTTCTTCTGGATCAGATCCACTAACTCCGGTGCCTTTCCTCCGATCGGAGTGCCATTCATCTCGCAGGCCGGGGAGCAGAATTTTGTGGAGCTGGAGACAATGATCTCGTCGGCATCCATGAGTTCTGCCATGGTAAATGGTGTCTCGTCGACGATGATTCCGTTATCCTTGCAGATCTGGATGATGTGCATTCTTGTGATTCCCGGTAAAATATAGTGGTCTGTCGGGTGGGTCTTAAATACGCCGTCCTTGATGATGGAGACGTTGCTGTGGGCGCACTCAGTGACGATATCGCCGCGGTGGAAGACACATTCGCCGCATCCGAGGGACTCCGCTTTCTCTGCAGCCATGACGTTGACAAGAAGGTTCAGAGTCTTGATATTGCAGTGCAGGAAACGCGTATCCTCCATATCAGTGAGCTTTAAGCGTTTGCCGGAGTCGGCCGGTTTTCCAGGTTTCATGAAGATCCAGAGATTCGGCTTTGTTCCTTTTTCCGGGAACTGGTGCTGACGGATACCGGTTCCCCGGGTCATCTGCCAGTAGATGAAGATATCCTTATCGTCCATCTTTGCCAGCATATCATAGAGAATTGCTGCCAGCTCGTCTTTAGTGTAGGGAATATCGATCTTGATCAGACCTGCGCTGTTGAAAAAACGGTCCAGATGATCTTTCAGGGCGAAGATCTTTCCATTTCTTGCCAGCGTTGCCTCGTATACTCCGTCTCCGAAGTAACATGCGCGGTCGTTCATCGGAACGGTCATCTCTTCCAGAGGCCCGAATTTGCCGTTGTAGTAGCCAAGTGTTTTCATTTACATTTCCTCCTGAACTCACGAAAAATTTTTCGGATATAACTGAAATTATACTATTGCTATCATAGCATGGAACAGGAGGAAAGTAAAGGAAAGAGGAAGAATTTCAGCCAATGTTTTTGGACGTATTGTATAAAACGCCCTATATTTTCCCATTGTCATATGTGAGAATTTCCTGTATAATATAGAATAATTGTAACTGTTCAGTAGGTCTGCGCATTTACTGCGCTGACCGTAAGAAAAATTAGGCTGGAAGGCAAAAATCCTATCGGCGCAGCCGATTTGGAATGGATTTTTGCGCGTAACTGTGAGGGTACTGAACGGTTACGCGTAATTATGAAAATCTTGCAGGGCGGAAGCAAAGCAGCTTTTCGCGGCATGGCGGCAGATATCTGGAAAAGATCTGTCGCATAAATAAAATCAGGAAAGTGCAGGGAGTTACCAATGAACATCAGTATGAACCCAAACGGCGAACTGTACCAGTCTGCTGTCAACGCGCCGGGAACGATCGAGATCCCGGAGAGTTTTTTAAATGAGGCACGTCAGTTCCGGGAATTGAATATGCGTTACACATGTGCGATCCGGGAAGTGAAGACGAAATTAGAGGTATTGAACGATGATCTGGCGATTCGGAATCAGAGAAACCCGATCCAGATGATCAAATCCAGGGTGAAGAAGCCGGAGAGTATTATTGAGAAGCTTCACCGCCGCGGTTTCCCGATCTCCGTAAAATCGGTACGGGAGAACCTTTACGATGTGGCGGGGATCCGCGTGATCTGTTCCTTCGTGGACGATATCTATACGGTGGCTGAGATGTTAGCACGCCAGGATGATATCAATGTCCTTATGGTAAAGGATTATATCCGATGCCCGAAGGTCAACGGATACCGCAGTTACCATATGATCATCGAGGTTCCGGTATTCTTTTCCGACCGGAAAGAAAATATGCGCGTGGAGGTCCAGATCCGGACCATCGCGATGGATTTCTGGGCTAGTCTTGACCACCAGATGAAGTATAAGAAAGATGTGGAAGATGCAAGTGAGATCAGTGAAGAGCTGAAGGAATGCGCTGAGGTGATCGCGCAGACAGATCTAAAGATGCTGTCGCTCCGCCGGAAGATCGAGGACCGGGAGAGTAAGGAAAATCTGCTCCAGTTCGATAAGGATCCGATGTAAGGAGCGGTTCGGGGACTGCGGAAGCGTAAAGTCCACAGCAGTCCCGATAAGGTATGACTTAATAGAGATAGCAGCACAGGGTTTCGGTGATACGGAACCCTGTTTTTTTGTACAGGGTGAGAGCCGGGGCGTTGCCGCCGGATACCTGGAGAAGGACCGGGCGTGGGGCAGTATTGTCAGCAGCGGCACCTGCGCTTCTCACGTCTGAAATATGGTACGAAGTTTCCGGCGAAAGTGGTGAATGCTCGATGGCGGCTGCGTTACCGTTCAGCAACTGTGCAAGTACTGTACTTAAAAACTTTGTCCCATATCCCTTACCGCGGAAGGATTTTTCCACTTCAAAGCCATAGAGGTAGTAGTGGGAAGGGAAGACGGAGAAGTTGATAACGGCGTGGTCAGAGTGAAAGCGGAGAGTCAGAGTGCCGTCAAGATTCAGACATTCAGAGTGAATATCAGCAATTAAATCAAGGGCACTGACATCGGATCCTGTCTGGCTGGAGTGGCAGTCAATGATGGAAAAGTTTTCTGGCAGCAGCTTCATCATATGTTCTTCGGAATTCATTTCTGCTCCGATCGCCTCCAGAACGGCAGCAGCGGCAGAATTTCTCTTATCCGCATAAAAAATCAACTCCGAATCTTCCGGAAGTTCATCGATTCCCGCATCCAGAAGCCCAGAAAAGTGTCCATGACCGCGAAACTCCGGATCCGTGAAGGCAGAGCATTCATAGAGCAGGCCCTCTATAGGGATAAAAGCGATGGCGGAGACGATGGAACCGTCGTGTTCAAAATAGAGAAAGAGATCAGCCTCATCAAACGGGAACGAAAGTCTGGTTCCGTCAGAATCGGTGCATTTATTTACCATGGTTTGGAGCTGTCTGATCTGGGAAGAATCAAGGGAATGGACCCTGTGTAATTTCATAAAAAAATCCTCCTGAAAAAGCCGGAAAATTTCCGAAAGTCATTTACTGGAATACCATACTGATTCCGGGCAGTGGAATGCTTTGCGGATTGCCAGAGCACGCAGTGCGGAGTGATCCTGTATCGGAGAGAGTAAAAGCTTTTTGTCTCCAATATCATGAACATAAGTATATACAGAAAAATCGACCAATTCAAGAAAAATTCCGTGCTTTTTTCTATTGCCGTTCCGCATAAGCGGTGCTAAAATGGTTGCTAGTCTTTGCGTGAGACAACAAAATGAGGAGGAAACATTATGAAGTACGTGAAGGAAATTGTGATCATCTTCGGGATCACAATGGTCGGAGAACTCTTAAATAAGTTCATTCCGCTTCCGGTACCTGCCGGAGTATATGGTCTGTTCATTCTTCTTGGCGGTCTGTGCAGCGGAATCATTAAGCTCTCTGACGTGGAAGTTACGGGAAACCTGCTTCTGGATTTGATGCCGGTGATGTTTATCCCGGCGGCTGTGGGAATTATTGATAAGATCGAAGAGCTGAAGGCTGTCATGATCCCGATGCTCATCATTACCTTCGTGACCACATTCATCGTCATGTCCATCACCGGAGTGACGGCAGAGTGGATCATCAAGAGACAGAAGAAAGGGGAGAAATAGAGATGCCGTTATATTTTGGAGTATTTGTCAGTCTTTTTGCATACCTGATCGGTATGGAATTAAAGAAGAAATTCGGCTGGCCGGTGTTAAATCCGCTGCTTGTGGCGATCATTCTCGTAATCGCGTTTTTAAAGGCCACGGGGATCACCTACACGGATTATAATGAGGGAGCGTCCTATATCAGCTATTTTCTGACCCCGGCGACGGTATGCCTTGCGATCCCGCTTTACAAGCAGCTGGAACTGTTGAAGAGAAACTTGACGGCTGTTGCGACGGCGATCACCGCGGGTGTCATCGGAAGCGTTGTCAGCGTCTATGTGATGTCCATGATCTTTAAGCTGGAACATGTGCACTATGTATCCCTGCTTCCGAAGTCCATCACCACAGCGATCGGAATGGGCGTATCTGAGGAAGCAGGTGGGATCGTGACCATGACCATCGTGAGCATCATCATCACAGGAATTCTTGGAAATATCGTTGCGGACGGCTGGTTCAAGCTCATCGGAATCAAGGAGCCGATCGCGAAAGGCCTGGCACTGGGAACATCCGCCCATGCTATTGGAACAGCAAAGGCCCTGGAGCTTGGTGAAGTGGAAGGTGCCATGAGCAGCCTGTCTATCGCGGTAGCAGGACTTATGACGGTTGTGAGCGTGCCGATCATGTCGGGATTGATCTGATCGTTAGACGTATTTTTATAGCTGTATTGGTCAGACCAATAAATGGAGAAATGTGTCCTGAATGCATGACCCTGCGCAAATGTGTAAGCTGCTGTATGTGGCTGTGCGGGGCAAATCAATGTATCGGGGCACATTCTTTTACATACGAAATATACCAACATTGAATTCTGTCACTGGTGAACATTCATGACCTTTGCTTCGTGATGAACGGAGTGGGGGGACACGCAATAATTTGAGAAAAAATTAAAAATGGGATGGATTTTTGCGCGGGATTGTGCAAAAATTAGATCATGAAAAAGATCTGATTTAAGAAGGAGAGAAAGCCATGGCTGAGAGTGTAAAGAAACGTTCAGAGATCGAAGAACAGGATACCTGGAAACTGGAGGACATGATCGAATCACCGGAAAAGTTCGAGGAACTCATGGACGGTGTGGAGGAGCGGATCCAGGAGTATGAGGCATACCGGGAAAAACTTGGAAACTCCGCGGAATACCTGAAGAACTATCTGACATATGATGAGTCTGTGGACGAGACACTTTCTCTCCTTTATGCGTATGCGATGCAGAGGCGGGACCAGGATACCTCCGTCAGCGAGAACCAGGCGCTGGTGTCGAGAGTCCAGTCCCTGGCTGTGAAAGCGATGGCGGCATCTTCCTTCGCGGATCCGGAGATTTTAAGTATCCCGGATGAGAAGATGGCAGAATTTCTTGCATCTCCGGAGCTTGCCCACTATAAGAAACAGCTGGAACGGCTGCTGGCGAAAAAGGCTCACAGGTTATCGGAGAAGGAGGAGGCGATCTTAGCTGCCGCCTCCGAGATCTCGGGAACGCCATCATCGGTGTTTGCCCTGTTCAACAACGCGGATCTGAAATTTGAGCCGGTGAAGGATGAAAACGGGGAGCTGGTGGATGTGACCCACGCGAGATACGGAAAGCTCATCGAGAGCAGGGACAGGAGTGTCCGCGAGGCAGCGTTCCATTCCCTGTACGCCTCCTACCGTCAGTTCGCAAATACCGTTGCCGCAAACTATGAGGGAAATGTCAAACAGGGAAATTTCTATGCGAGAATGAGAAAATATCCGTCCGCAAGAGCCATGTACCTGGCGGGGAATGAGATCCCGGAAAAGGTTTACGACAACCTGATCGAGTCCGTCCATAACGCTCTGCCGCTGATGCACCGGTACATGAAATTCAGAAAGAGCTATATGAATGTCTCTGAGCTCCACATGTATGATCTCTATGTGCCGCTGACGGAAGATTATGAGAAGACCTACACCTACAAGGAGGCGCAGGAGCTGATCTTAAAGGCGCTAAAGCCGTTAGGAGAGGAGTATCTGAATCTCCTGAGAACAGGATTTGAGAACCGCTGGATCGACGTCTATGAGAATGAGGGAAAAAGAAGCGGCGCGTACTCCAACAGCGCTTACGGCGTTCACCCGTATGTGCTGATGAGCTTTGATGGAACATTGAATTCTGTCCTCACGCTGGCCCATGAGATGGGGCATTCCATTCACTCCTGGTATTCCAACGCGAACCAGAGCTACACCTACGCAGGATACAGGATCTTTGTGGCTGAGGTGGCCTCCACCTGCAATGAGATCCTGCTCTTAAACTACATGATCAACGAGGCAAAGGACAGAAAAGAGAAGTTTTATCTGGTGAACCAGCTTGCGGAACGGTTCCGCACGACACTTTTCCGTCAGGCCCTGTTCGCGGAGTTCGAGTGGGAGACTTATAAGCTTTCCTGGAATGGAACCCCGCTCACAAAAGATTTGCTCTGTGGTCTTTACCATGAGCTGAATTCGGAGTATTATGGGAAAGAGACCGTGATCGACTCCGACATCGACCACGAGTGGGAGCGGATCCCGCACTTTTACATGCAGTTTTATGTGTACCAGTACGCCACCGGATTTTCGGCGGCGATGGCCATCGCGAGACGGATCCTGGCAGGCGACACGGAGACGAAGGATGGCTATTTCCGCTTCTTAAAAGGCGGCTGTTCCAGGACTCCGGTGGAATTACTGAAGCTTGTAGGTCTTGACATGGAAGAGCCGGAGGTTGTGAATGAGGCTGTGAAGGTGTTTGAGGGGCTGCTGGATGAGATGGAAGAGCTGGCGTAAAAAGGAATTTTTTGTCAGAGATTTCTGGTTCGTACCGACGCAGTACGGACTGAAAGGTATCAAAAAACATAAAGGATTGCAGCTGTTCAGCATGTGCATGGCGCAATCGAGAATTCATTTCAAAGTATTTTGATGAAATTTTGTTATGCTCCATGTGATGGATTTTTAAGGTCTGCATAGTAAATACGCAGATCTGCTGAAAGGCTGTAATTCATTGGCTATGAAATTGGAGTTCAGTGTTTGCTGATCAAGGGATGAAGAGTCGGCATGAGGAGAAGAGGCGAGCAGTTATGAGTATTTATGAGGCAATTTTTAACCGGTGTTCCGTCAGAGAATACCGGATGGAAAAGATTGAGCCGGAGAAACTGGAGGGGCTGAAACGGTACCTGAAGAATGTAGCGCTTTTAGATGAGGAAAAGCCGGTAGAATTTGAGATCGTGGACAACACCGACAAAAAGCTGAAGGTCCACGGACTCTGGAAGACGGAAGCACCGTACTACCTTGCGGTATACTGCGGCGATGACCGCCTTTCCATGCGAAATGCCGGGTACGCAGCAGAGCAGGCAGTCCTCTACCTTACATCGAAGGAACTCGGAACCTGCTATCTCGGAGCGACAAAAGCAGGGGAGGATAAAAAAGACGGACTGAAGCGTTTCCTCGTGATCGCCTTCGGCAAAGCATCCGCAAAGCCGTTCCGCGATTCGTCCATGGCACACAGAAACTCCCTGGCAGCTCTCTGTGCCTTCAAGGATGAACCGGGAGAACAGGTAAAGTCGATCCTCCGCGCCGCCCGCCTCGCCCCGTCCTCCTTCAACTCCCAGCCCTGGCGCTTCGTCGTTTACTCCGACCGCCTCTACATCTTCATGAAAAAAGCCGCCCCATTCTCCGGAAAAGGAGCGAAGGCCTTCAAGGAGTTCAACATGGGAATCATGCTGTCACATATCATGCTGGCAGCAGAGGAATACTGGATGAACATGGAGACGCTGGTGGAGGAGCAGTTTGCTAAGAAGAATTATAAGAATGGGGAGTATGTCTGTACGATTGTGTTTCATAGTTGAAAAACGCCACACCGCATCTGTCTGGCCTCCTCCCCATCTGTCACAATATTCCCCGATTCTCCTCAAATTGCAGAAATTTTCCCAACCTCTATATTTCTACTTGAAACCGGAAACACCATATGCTAAAATTGGAAAGAATAAGGTGTTGTAGAAACGCAACTACATCGGAGGAGGAAACTATGATCAGTCAGCTCATACAGAAGATTCAGAAGACAAAGGCACCGATCTGCGTCGGTCTTGACCCTATGTTAGGTTATATCCCGAACCATATTGTCCAGAGAGCATTTAAGGACTTCGGCGAGACCATGGAAGGAGCTGCCGAGGCTGTATGGCAGTTTAACAAAGAAATTATTGATAACACTTATGATTTGATTCCCTCAGTGAAACCGCAGATTGCAATGTATGAGCAGTTTGGCATTGAGGGTCTTAAAATATATGCCCGCACGATCGAATACTGCCAGAATAAGGGACTCCTTGTGATCGGAGATGTAAAGAGAGGCGATATCGGATCCACTTCCTCCGCATATGCAGTTGGACATATCGGAAGTGTAAAAGTTGGAAGCAATGAATGCCGCGGTTTTAATACGGATTTTATCACAGTAAACCCGTACCTTGGAACAGACGGAATCAAACCGTTCGTCAATGTCTGCAACGATGAGGACAGAGGCCTTTTTGTTCTCGTTAAGACATCCAACCCGTCCAGCGGCGAGTTCCAGGACCGCCTTGTAGACGGAAGACCGCTCTACGAGTTAGTCGCAGAGAAGGTCGTTGAGTGGGGCGAAGCAAGCATGGACGGCGATTACAGCAACGTAGGCGCTGTTGTGGGCGCTACATATCCGGAGATGAGCAAGATCTTAAGAAAGCTCATGCCGAAGACATACTTCCTTGTACCGGGCTACGGCGCACAGGGCGGTACCGCGAAAGACTTAATGCACTGTTTCAACGAGGATGGTCTCGGAGCTGTCGTAAACTCCTCCAGAGGAATCATCGCTGCGTATAAGCAGGAGAAATACGCAAAGTTCGGTCCGGAACATTTCGCAGAGGCATCCAGACAGGCCGTTGTGGATATGATCGCGGATATCAACTCCGTATTATAATAGTACATTGAAAATTTATCAGCCATGGCGTATGTCCGTGGCTGATGTGTTGTAACCATATAAAAACAGTGTTCCGGAAAGTTGGAAAAGCACCGGAATACTGATAGTAAACCACCAGGAGGAAACCATGGCACAGAAAAAAGTAAACGCTGTGATCCACAGCCAGGAAAAACTGGCAGAGGGAATCTACAGCATGTGGCTTGACGCACCGGAGATGGCAAAAGCAGCCGTACCGGGACAGTTTATCGCTGTTTACACCAATGACCAGTCAAAGCTTCTGCCGCGTCCGATCAGTATCTGCGAGGCAGACAAGGAGAATGGAAGACTTCGGATCGTTTACCGCATCGCGGGAGCCGGAACAAAGGAATTTTCCGCATACGAGGAAGGCGATACCCTCGATATTATGGGACCGCTGGGAAATGGATTCCCCTTAAAGAAGAAAAAAGCATTCCTGATCGGCGGCGGAATCGGAATCCCGCCGATGTTAGAGCTTGCTAAGAACCTTGACTGCGAGAAGACAGCAGTCATCGGTTACAGAGATAAAGAGACCTTCCTCGCGGACGAGCTTCGCAAATACGCCGATGTCGTGATCGCGACAGAGGATGGAAGTGTCGGAACAAAAGGAAATGTCATCGACGCGATCCGCGCGGAGAAGCTTACCGCGGATATTATCTACGCATGCGGACCAACTCCGATGTTGAAGGCATTAAAGACCTACGCAATGGAGAACGGGATCGAGTGCTATATCTCTCTGGAAGAAAAGATGGCATGCGGAATCGGTGCCTGTCTTGGCTGTGTATGCCACAGCAAGGACATTGATGAGCACAGTAACGTGAGAAACAAGAGAATCTGCAAGGACGGTCCGGTATTCCGCGCTGAAGAGGTAGAACTTCTGACTCCGGATGAGCAGCGCGAGCGCATCGCCTCCGGCATCATGATCAAGAAGGAGGGGCAGGCATGAATACAAAAGTAACACTTGCCGGTGTAGAGTTAAAGAACCCGGTTATGACCTGTTCCGGTACCTTTGGTTCCGGTATGGAATACGGCGAGATGATCGATCTTGACCGTCTCGGCGCTGTTGTAACAAAAGGAATCGCAAACGTGCCGTGGCCGGGAAATCCGACCCCGCGAGTGACGGAAGTTTACGGCGGAATGTTAAATGCTATCGGTCTTCAGGGACCGGGCGTCGACGTGTTCATGAAGCGCGACGTTCCGTTCTTAAGACAGCATGACACAAAGATCATCGTTAATGTCTGCGGAAAGTCCGAGAGCGACTATGTGGATGTTGTGGAGCGTCTTGCTGACGCTGATGTGGATATGCTTGAGATCAATATCTCCTGCCCGAACGTGAAAGAGGGCGGAATCGCATTCGGTCAGGATCCGAAATGTGCGGAGCAGATCACAAAGGCGGTAAAGAAGGTTGCAAAGCAGCCGGTGATCATGAAGCTCTCCCCGAACGTTACGGATATCGCTGAGATGGCGAGAGCCGTTGAGGCAGGCGGAGCGGATGTGGTATCTCTGATCAACACCATCACGGGAATGAAGATCGATATCAACAAGCGCACATTCGCCCTGGCAAACAAGACCGGCGGTATGTCCGGCCCGGCGATCAAACCGGTGGCTGTCCGCATGGTATATCAGGTTGCCAACGCCGTGAAGATCCCGGTGATCGGAATGGGCGGCATTATGACGGCTGAGGACGCGCTGGAGTTCATCCTCGCAGGTGCGACAGCAGTGTCCATCGGAACCGCGAATTTCATCAACCCGGATACGACGATCCAGGTGATCGAGGGCATCGAGGCGCACATGAAGAAGTACGGTGTGGAAGATATCCACGAGTTAATTGGTGCTGTGCACTAAGAATATTATTTTGAAAGGAAGTTTTAGGTAATGGAAAAGTACAAGCAGGAATTTATTGAATTCATGGTTGATTGCGGCGTATTAAAATTTGGAGATTTCGTAACAAAGAGCGGAAGAAAGACACCGTTTTTCGTAAACACAGGCTTCTACCGCACAGGCGCCCAGCTCAGAAAGCTCGGCGAGTACTACGCGAAGGCAATCAATGATACATTCGGAACAGACTTCGATGTTCTCTTTGGACCGGCTTACAAGGGAATCCCGCTGACCGTTGCAACAAGCATGGCGATCAGCGAGCACTTCGGCGCGGACATCAAGTACTGCTCCAACAGAAAAGAAGTAAAAGACCACGGTGACAAGGGAATCCTTCTCGGCAGCCCGATCGCTGACGGTGACAAGGTCGTTATCATCGAGGACGTGACAACAGCGGGTACATCCATCGAGGAGACACTTCCGATCATCAAGGCACAGGGCGATGTCGATGTTCTCGGTCTTGTTGTATCCGTAGACCGCTGCGAGAGAGGTAAAGGCGAGAAGTCCGCTCTTACCGAGATCCAGGAGAAATACGGTTTCCGCACAACAGCGATCGTAACCATGAAGGAAGTAGTTGAGCACCTTTACAATAAGGAGTACAAGGGAAAAGTGATCATCGACGATACATTAAAAGCTGCGATCGACGCATACTATGAGCAGTATGGCGTAAAATAAGAAGGAGCGGTTTTATGGAAAAGATTTATAAGACCATGAGAAACACAGGGGCAGCGAGCATCGCGGTCGGAGTTATTGTTGCCTCTGTCGGACTTGCTGCCGGAATCATCGCGATCGTGAACGGGGCACTGCTTCTTAAGAGAAAATCTGAGATCACGTTTTAATCGGATCAGGGCGGTTTTAACGCGGCTGTGCAAACAAAAAGAGCGGTGAAGCATGCCTGAAAAGTGAGATGAACGGAGTGGGAGATGTGGCCTTTATGGCGGCATCTCCTTTCCTGCTTAAAAATTCGGAGAGTATCCGGAGAGAAGGACCACGAAACAGGACCCCTGTTTTGGTGGAAATGGAGAATTTTAAAAATGAAAAAACACAGACATCGGATTCTCGGGGCGGTTCTTTTCGTCCTGTATCTGGTTCTGCTGACATATTTCCTGTTTTTCGCCGAAGAAATGGGGCGCAGCCCCGATGTGAGGGCCGAATATTCCTACAACCTGACCCTTTTTAAAGAGATTCGGCGCTTTCTTTTATACAGGAACATTCTTGGCTGGCGCGCGGTGTTCTTGAATATTTTCGGCAACGTGCTGGCATTTATGCCCTTTGGCTTTTTTCTGCCGGTCATCTGGGTGCGGACGAGACACTGGTATATCACAGTACTCTTAAGCTTTGCCATGAGTCTTCTTGTGGAGACGATGCAGCTTGTCGGCAAAGTCGGAAGCTTTGATGTGGATGACCTGCTCTTAAATACCATCGGTGGTTTTGCCGGGTATATTATTTTTGTCCTTGCGAGAGGCGTTTGGGAGAGATACAGTGGAACGAATCGGAAATAAAGTATCGTATATAAAAAAGCCGTTTGCAAAGAATAGTTTTGTGGCGGCAGGGCTCGCAGCGGCGGCACTTGTCTTTTATGCCGCCGCCATCAGCTTTTCGTACTATACCCAGGGGAATGCACCGCTTGCGGCTGCGGCTCTGGGTTTTTGCAGTATTATCATTGCGGTGTCATCGGTGGTCTATGGTGTATTTGCCATGATGGAGAAAGAGAAGAATTATCTTCTGGCGAAGATCAGCCTTGCGGCGGCGGGGATCCTGCTGCTGGTGTGGGTACTGATGATCGTGTTTGCGCTGTAAAGATGACAGGGCGGAACCGGGAATAGCGGTCCGGAGCGCATCTTTTTCAGGTGCGGAAAATGAACGTGAAATGGAGGCATGACACATGGAACAAGATCTGATCAGAGAGCGCTATGACCTTTCCATGGCGCGGATCCAGGAAATTCTGACGGAAGAGACGGTACCGGAAAACTACCGGGATTATTTTAGAAAAGTGACAGAGTTCATTATCCAGTGCGGCGAGGTCTTAAAGGCGAAAGAGGACGGAAGCCTGGATCAGATGACACTGGAAGAGGGAAGAACGTTAAACCATAAGCTTTATGCGGATGTTCTTCCTGAAAACTATGAGACAAGCTATACGAATCCGGCTTACGCGGTGAAGACACTGGGGGAGGAGTACGGAAAGCTTCTTTCCTATCTCTATGCGGAGATCCGCGGGGATATCATTTACGCGTTTGAGGGACGTGTTCTGGATCTCGTGATCGGAAACGAGGCACTGATCGAGATCTACAATCTCTTTGAGGGCGAGACACTTCCGGCAGCGAAGGAGATCAAGGACGTGCTCTACTGGAGCGCCAGCGACTACTGTGATGTGACTCTGACTTACCGTGTACAGGAAGGCGTGGATCCAAAGCTTGACTTCGCGAAAAAGATCATCATGGAGAGTGACCTTTCCGATCTCTCGTATCTCTACCGGTTCGGTGCGTATATTTCCCCGGAAGAGGAGAAGACAGCGGCGTTCTTAAACAGCCTGCCGGAGGAAGAGATCAGGAAGATGGCAGATACCTATACTGACGGATATATCCGTGGATTTGAGGTCATGGGCCGGGATCTTTCGAAGAAGAAGACGGTGTCAGTGCGTTATCCGATCGGTTTTGAACGCATGGTACGCCAGGCAGTAAAAAATTTCGAGTCAGCGGGGCTTTCGGTGATCTTTTGCAGAAGTGCTGTGGGCAGCATCAACCGGAATCCGGCAGGACACAGCGGATACGCATCCTCTTCCCCGAACAGACAGTATGATTATGACCATCGTTATGACAGCGCAGTCTATATGGATAAGGCGTTCCGTGACCGGAAGATCGGTGTCTTAAAGACGGCCTACGAGCAGTATAAAGAGGACGCAGCCGCTTACGCGGGACCGGCGGTCATCGAGACCTTCGGCGAGCCGGGCTTTGAGCCAGTGAATAAGCCGGAGGCATGGGCGTTTACGGAGAAACAGCAGAACCTTTATCTGGAGTACAGGAATCTCTCTATGACGGTGGTGAACGAATATATTCCGGGGGATGAGACGAGCTTTACGATCATCGCGTTCCCGGTTCCGGCAATCGGGGAACTGTTCCCGGAGATCTTTAAGGAGACGATCCGGATCAACACACTGGATTACGAACTTTACCGTGACATGCAGCAGAAGATCATTGATGTTCTCGATACGGCGGAGTATGTGGAGATCACCGGAAAAGGGGAGAACCAGACGAACATGCAGGTCCAGCTGGCTGCGATTTCCAACCCGGAAAAGCAGACGAAGTTTGAGAACTGTGTGGCGGATGTAAATATTCCGCTTGGCGAGGTGTTCACTTCCCCGAAGCTTGCGGGAACGAACGGAATCTTAAATGTGGGAACGGTTTATATCGGAGATATCCAGTACCGGAACCTCCGCATGGAATTCAAGGACGGCCGTGTGGTTTCAGCGGTATGCGATAACTTCGTGGAAAATGGAGTGATCGATCAGGAAGCCGGACACCGCCTTATCGTGCAGGGAATCATGAACGGTCACGAGACGCTGCCCCTCGGTGAGTTTGCCATCGGAACGAACACGACGGCTTACGCGATGGCGGAGAAGTTTGGAATTCTGGACCGTCTGCCGATCCTTATCGTCGAGAAGATGGGACCGCACTTTGCAGTTGGCGACACCTGCTACAGCTGGTCTGAGGACAGCCCGATGTACAATCCGGACGGCAAGGAGATGATCGCGAGAGACAACGAAGTTTCTATATTAAGGAAGGAAGATGTCTCGAAGGCGTACTTCGGCGTCCACACGGATATCACGATCCCATATAAGGAGCTGGAGAGAATTTCCGCAGTCCATACAGACGGAACGAAGACAGATATCATTCTGGACGGAAGGTTTGTTCTGGCGGGGCTGGATGAATTGAATAGGCCGCTGGATGAAAAATAAGAAAAAGTTGTAACTGTGAAGATACAGAATCGTTACAAAAAGTTTTATCAGACTGCAAAACCGGAATAGCATAGAGAAAATTATGAACACAGTGGTTATGCAGCTGATGACAGGACACCTTGAAATATGTAATTCATTTATGTATTTCAGGGTGTTTTTACATAATTACACTGAGTGTGGACACCTGTGATTCCAGGAAAAGCCGCTGACAGACCGATGGATGGGAAGAATATTATATTTTGCAGTATCACATCACTGCATGAAGTTGGCAGAATCTACGGATTCCTACTTGACGCGCATAAAAAAACCTTGTATTATGATTGATAAGGAAATATTGTTACTAAAAAGCTATTTATTAGAATGACTTATCAATAATCGTTACACTCATAAGGAGAAAAAACAATGGCAAAAGTTGGAATTGTAATGGGCAGTGACTCTGATATGCCGATCATGGCACAGGCTGCCGAGGTACTGGAACAGTTTGGTATTGATTTTGAAATGACGATCATTTCCGCTCACAGAGAGCCGGATACATTTTTCGAGTACGCGAAGAGCGCCGAGAGCAAAGGCATGAAGGTCATTATCGCCGGCGCAGGCAAGGCAGCTCATCTTCCGGGTATGTGCGCAGCGATCTTTCCGCTTCCGGTCATCGGAATCCCGATGAAGACTTCTGACTTAGGCGGCGTGGATTCCCTCTATTCTATCGTACAGATGCCGTCCGGAATCCCGGTAGCGACCGTAGCGATCAACGGAGGAAAGAACGCCGGAATCCTTGCGGCAAAGATCCTTGCGGCATCCGATCCGGAACTCCTTGAAAAATTAAAAGCTTATTCCGAGAAGATGAAGACGGAAGTTGAGAGCAAGGCTGAGAAGCTCGACAAGATCGGATACAAAGAGTATCTTGCTTCCATGAAAAAATGACAAGTAACAGAGATATTAAAAACAGAGTTCCCGCAGACAGAAAAGGGAGTAGCTGCCGGGCATTGTGTTTCCAGCAGGGTCTGATGAAGACACAGTGTAAACTCATATAAGCATAAAAAATATAGAAATCGGGACATGATCGCGCATGCAGCATGCAGAATGTGCAGAGAATGTCCGAGAACATAAGATTCTCCAGGAGGAAATACATATGGATTACAAGAAAGCCGGAGTTGATATCGAGGCTGGTTACAAGTCTGTAGAACTGATGAAAGAGCATGTTAAGAAGACCATGCGTGAGGAAGTTTTAGGTGGTCTTGGCGGATTTTCCGGTGCATTCTCCCTCGCAAAGATCAAAGATATGGAGGAGCCGGTCCTTCTTTCCGGTACTGACGGATGTGGAACAAAGGTGAAACTTGCGATGATCATGGACAAGCATGACACCATCGGTATCGACGCAGTTGCCATGTGTGTCAACGATATCGCGTGTGCAGGCGGTGAGCCGTTATTCTTCTTAGACTATATTGCATGCGGCAAGAACTATCCGGAAAAGATCGCGGATATCGTAAAAGGTGTTGCGGAAGGCTGTCTCCAGTCTGAAGCTGCCCTGATCGGCGGTGAGACCGCAGAGCATCCGGGTCTCATGGCAGAGGATGAGTATGACCTTGCAGGTTTCTCCGTTGGCGTCTGCGATAAAAAGGATATGATCACAGGTGAGGATCTTCAGCCGGGTGATGTGCTGATCGGAATGGCTTCCACAGGCGTTCACTCCAACGGTTTCTCTCTTGTCCGCAAGGTATTTGAGAAAGAGATGACTGCGGAGGGCTTAAATACATATTACGACGAGCTTGGAAAGACTCTTGGTGAGACACTTCTCGCTCCGACAAGAATCTATGTGAAAGCTTTAAAGAACGTGAAAAAAGCAGGCGTTACCGTAAAGGCATGCAGCCATATCACAGGCGGCGGCTTCTACGAGAATGTTCCGCGTATGTTAAAGGATGGCGTCCGCGCTGTGATTCATAAAGACAGCTACCAGATCCCGCCGATCTTCCCGCTGATGCAGAAAAAGGGCGAGATCGATGAGAAGATGATGTACAACACCTTTAACATGGGAATCGGCATGGTCGTTGCAGTCGCTGAGGAAGATGTCCGCACAACGATGGCAGCCATGAAAGCAGCAGGAGATATCCCGTATATCATCGGATCCATCGAGGCAGGAGAAAAGGGAGTGACCTTATGTTAAGAGTCGGCGTTCTTGTTTCCGGCGGAGGAACGAATCTTCAGGCGATCTTGGATGCCATCGACGCGGGAACGATCCGCAATGCGAAGGTAGAGGTCGTCATCAGCAACAACGCAGGCGCGTTTGCTTTGGAGCGCGCGAAAAAGCATGGGATTCCGGCTGAGTGTCTTTCCCCGAAGGATTTTGCGTCCAGGGAGGAGTTCAATGAGGCACTGGTTGCTAAAATCGATTCCTATGAGCTGGACCTCATCGTGCTGGCAGGATATCTCGTGAAGATCCCGGCAGCCATGATCGAAAAATACAGAGATAAGATCATCAATATCCACCCGTCTTTGATTCCGTCCTTCTGCGGTGTCGGCTTCTACGGATTGAAGGTCCATGAGGCTGCTCTTCGGAGAGGTGTAAAGATCACCGGTGCGACGGTACATTTTGTGGACGAGGGAATGGATTCCGGTCCGATCATCTTACAGAAGGCTGTTGAAGTGGAAAAAGGCGACACGCCGGAGGTCCTTCAGCGCCGCGTCATGGAACAGGCAGAGTGGAAGATCCTGCCGAAGGCCATCGACATGATCGCAAACGGAGAGATCTGATACAGGATAGAAGACAGCCGTTCCTGGCTGCGCGGGGCGTATACAGGAACGGCTTCACTGATAAGCAGGAGGAAAAACGAATGAAGGTTTTAATCGTTGGCAGCGGCGGAAGAGAGCATGCGATCGCATGGAAGGTCGCACAGAGCAAGAAGGTCGATAAGATCTACTGTGCCCCGGGCAATGCAGGTATTTCTGAAGTAGCGGAGTGCGTGCCGATCGGTGCCATGGAATTTGATAAATTAGTTGCTTTCGCGAAAGAAAAAGAGATCGATCTTACCGTGATCGGTATGGACGATCCGCTTGTAGGCGGAATCGTTGATGTCTTCGAGAAAGAGGGACTCCGTGTATTCGGACCGAGAAAGAACGCGGCGATCCTCGAGGGTTCCAAGGCATTCTCTAAGGACCTTATGAAGAAGTACAATATCCCGACAGCGGCTTATGAGACATTTACAGACCCGGAAAAGGCGCTGGAGTATCTTGAGACCGCAAAGATGCCGATCGTACTGAAGGCAGACGGTCTTGCGCTTGGAAAGGGCGTTCTGATCTGCCAGACATTGGAAGAGGCAAAAGAGGGCGTTAAGACCCTGATGATGGATAAGAAGTTCGGCTCCGCGGGTGATGAGATCGTTATCGAGGAGTTTATGACAGGACGTGAGGTATCCGTACTGTCCTTCGTGGATGGAAATATCGTAAAGATCATGAGCTCTGCCCAGGACCACAAGCGTGCAAAGGACGGCGATCAGGGCTTAAATACCGGCGGTATGGGAAACTTCTCCCCAAGCCCGTTCTACACAAAAGAAGTCGACGAGTTCTGTAAGAAATATATCTATCAGGCTACCGTTGATGCCATGAAGGCAGAGGGAAGACCGTTTAAGGGCGTTATCTTCTTCGGACTTATGCTGACACCGGACGGACCGAAGGTTCTCGAGTACAACGCGAGATTCGGCGACCCGGAGGCGCAGGTCGTTCTCCCAAGACTGGAAAACGATATTGTGGACGTCTTCGAGGCATGTATCGACGGAACGCTCGATCAGGTCGACTTAAAGTTCGACAATGACCGCGCGACAGTATGTGTGATCTTAGCGTCCGACGGCTACCCGGTAGAGTATAAAAAAGGATTCCCGATCGAGGGACTTGAGAAGTTCAAGGGAAAAGACGATTATTATGTCTTCCACTCCGGCACAAAATTCAACGAAAACGGTCAGATCGTCACCAACGGCGGCCGTGTCCTCGGTGTGACCGCCACCGGAAAAGATCTGAAGGAAGCCAGAAAGAAGGCTTATGAGGCTACGGAATGGATATCATTTGAGAATAAGTATATGAGACATGATATTGGTAAGGCGATCGACGATATTCACTCATAACCTAAAAGGTCCAATGAATCTCAAAATCTCCATTTGAATTGATCATTATATGATTGATCAATAGGCAGACGAGATTGTGCTTTTCGGTATCATCCAATTCATCAATGTTGGACATGGACAGGATACTTTTCACATCGGCAGTATCTTTCTGATCAGCTGTAGCATTCTCAATTTCAAGAGAGAGGGTATCTCTTTCGGAATAGAGGATCTGCAGCTGATTTTCTATATCCTTTTCTTCGACTGAACCAAGCGAGTAGAGCCTGATCGTGCGGGCAATTTGCTTTTGTATATTTTCCAGACGTTTATTTAATGTTTCAACAAGAGATGAAGAGTCCGCAGCGGGGGAATTGGAAACTTCATCAAAATAATCAGGATCCAGCTGGAGATGACGGATTTCATTTAAAACAGCATTGTCTAAGACCTCGACTCTTATGTTGGGAGACATACATTTTGGAGATCCATCACGCCAGTTGTAAGCACGATTACGACATTTGTAATATTTATAGCGATGCTTTTTCGTGCCTACATAATGAGCAGAATATGTGGCCCCACAGGAAGCACATCGGCATAGCCCAGAGAGAAGATACTGACCGTAGTGCCCGGTATGTTCTTTTTTGTAGTATTCAGCGATCTGGGTAACCTTTTTCTGAACTTCATTAAATGTGGTTTCGTCTATAAGTGGTTCGTGGATCCCGTTAATATATCCAGTATTTGTTTTTATCTTTCCAATGTAGATAGGATTTTGCAGTATTAAAGAAATCGTATTATAACCAACTTTATAAGGTCCATATTTGGTAGTGTATCCAGACATGGAGCGGGCAATATCAGAATAGGAATATCCGCGGATCGCCAGATCGAAGATCTGTTTAACCTGCGCTGCTTCGTATTCGTTCGGGATAAGATAGTCGTTAATAAAGTCATAGCCGATTGGGACATTTCCGCCGCCGTGCCATTTTCCCTGCTTTGCCCGCCCTTCCCGTCCCATTGCCATTCGTTCCTTAATTTGTTCCCGCTCTAACTGCGCGAAGACACTTAAAATTCCGATCATGGCCCGCCCAAACGGGGTACTGGTATCAAAATTTTCCGACATGGAGATGAAATCCACATGGTTTGTAAGGAAAAGGTCCTCGATAATATAGAGGGTATCTTTCTGGGAACGGGATAATCGATCCAGTTTGTAGACAAGAACGGTATCAAAACGTTTTTGTGTGCAATCAGCAAAGAGCTTTTGGAGAGATGGACGGTTCATATTTCCGCCAGAAAAGCCCGGATCCGTATATACTTTATAGATCTTCCAGGAATGAGCTTCGCAGAATTTTGTAAGCCGGTCGATCTGCTCCGAAATGGAATATCCTTCAACGGCCTGTTCCTGGGTGGAGACCCGGACGTAAATAGCGACTTTTTTCATATAACACCTCCAGAAAAAGGTATAAAAAATACACCCCTTGCCGAGATGCCTGGAAGATGATATAATTCAGTTGTTCAGGCTGATTATATCTTTCCGGAGCATCCGGCAAGAGAAAATCTATGAAAATCCGTTCGGTGCTGGTAACACCGGGCGGTTTTTCTATTTATGTGATTTGACAAATTATTTCCGGACCTGTATAATATACTTAACGAGAGAGCCGAAAGCTAGAGTACACCTAGCCGCCGGCAAGCATCAACCTAAAAAATAGCGCCTTATCTTACCAGGACGAGGGCGCTATTTTTTGTGTGTAAAATAAGCAACGAGGGTTATTACAGCACAAAGCATAATTACAAACTGAAACAGATCAGAATATGTAACCATCAGCACCAGCCTCCTTTCACTTTCGTGTCCGGCGGCTGACATAATCGCCCCTTCGGTTCCCCGGGTAAGTATATTATTTTCAAGGTTCGTTCTATATCTTTTCCATCACCGCCAAGTGCGGTTCAAACATGATCACATATCCATCCAGCTCTGTGTAGCAGCCGTATTTTTCCCGGTAGCATTCCAAGGCTTCGTTCAGAAATTCTTCTGACACTTCCAGACATTCTGACAATTCATGCAAGTTATGGCAATGGTTCCGGTATCCCAGGATGATCCCGGAGAGTCCGATCCGACGGTCGTAGGCCCACAGCCTTGCAAGATGTTCCTGTTTGCGATTAGCCACATCATTCTGATCTAAAATATTGCCGACTGTCATGCGGTGGTGACCAAGCTCTTCCGCGAGAACACAGGACTTTTCTACCGTGGTCATATCCTGACGGATAGCTACCGTACCATCACAATACAGACCGCGGATTCGGTTGTTGTCGAAAGGATAGTCGATCACATTGACTCCATCTTCGCGGGCTTCTTCCTGTAGATATTCGTATGAATTCATAAGAGCCTCCGTAAAAATTATTCCTCCATAAAATACTGACAGCGGTTCCGATAATAATCCTGTTCCAGATGGAATAGAGAACACATTTTTGCCACGGATCCGTTTTCACGATATTCTTTCAACGCTTCCAGATATTCCGGCCGGTGAGCATCCTCTATGATCAACGGTGAAAGATTATGACGCAGGCATTCCCTGAAAAGGATCATTCGACCAGTGCGTCCGTTTCCATCCTGGAAAGGATGAATGCTTTCATAGCGAACATGAAATTCAGCCAGAATTTCAAGAGTGACATCCTGGGAGGAATACCAGGAGAGCAGTTTTCCCATTTCTTCCGGAACTTTGCTTGGAAGAACTGTCTCATACATACCGACAATGTTCGGACGTTTCTTGTAGTCACCGATCGCATACCCGTTGGCGCGATCCTCAAAGACACCGCTTTTCAGTTCATAGTGGAACTGTTTGATCAGTTCCTGGCTGAGAGGCTGGTCAATTGTTTCTAACATCTTATTGAACATTAAGAAATGTCCGTTCATTTCTTCTACATCTTTTGCACGATAATAATCATCTGATTTTGGAAGTGTGCCGGTATCAAAGAGAGACGCCGTCTGTTCTTCCGTCAGAGTGCTGCCTTCGATTTTGTTGGAGTTATAAGCAAGTAAGCGCTGAGTGAGACCGTAGATTCCGGAGCGGTCACGGCGCTTCCATTCTATTTGAAAACGTTCCAGCAGGAACTGAATAAATTCTGTAGTTGTCATGTGCGTCTCCTTTCTGGGGATCATGATTTCTTTCTATTCTTAACAAATTCAGCGAACTGGCGGATCTCATCCAGCTCATCCTCTGTGAAATCGTCACCGTCGAAGTGGGCGGCGATGGTGGTAGGTTGATAGTTATTTTCTGCAACCATTCGCTCCAATTCATCCGCGGTAATTCCTAAAGCATTACATATTTTACAAACATTTATATAACCGGCTTTTTCTGCCCCACGCTCTAAGATTGCTTTTACTGTAGAGTAGGGAAGACCAGATATCTTTACAATATCAGAAACCTTCATGTTTTTTGAGTCCATCAATTTCCGTAGTAATTCAGCTCTTTGATCCATGTGTATACCTCCTACGATGATATTACAATATTGCGCTAAAAAAGTAAACACAAAATTGCAAAATTCTGTAAATAATATGTTGACATTTGCGCAATAATGCAATATAGCAAAGGTACGAATTGCATAATTGCGCAATTTGAAGGAGGTGAAAAAGTTGCGCGGTAAAAATTGATAATCTTGGGGCTGAGATGAAAAGAAAAAAAGTCTCTCGCCTTGAAATTGCAACATATCTGGGAGTTTCATATAGAACGATTCATTCGAGATTCAATGGTAAAGTGCCGTGGGAATATTCAGAATGTGTGAGAATTAGAGATCACTTTTTTCCCAGAACACACATTAGAATACCTGTTCGCAACAGAGGACGAGAGGGGGGTGAGAGAGAACGGACCAAATGAAGAAGACAATATTAAACCTAGATTATTCACGGATCAGCCGTGAAAGTGGCTGAAAGCCACATAGTTACTGTATTTTAGCTGAATATTGCTTTTCACCTATCAAGTGAATGAAAAAAGAGCATCCATTTGTGGTAAAATTAAGGTGTTCAAAGTCTTAACAATCCCAAACAAAGGAGCCCTTTATGAGTATTGTAAACACCTTAGCCTTAGAAAGCAATAGACAGATTAAAATAAATTTTGATGGAGGAGATCTCTCATCCGATGCAGGCTTGCTTCTTATCAAAGAATTCATAAGCAAACTTGGTATTGATACGCTTTTAGAAAAAGCGTTTAAAACCAATGATCCTGCTTTATTCCGATATCATTCGGATCCAAAAAACCTGCTCCAAATGATA
>OGYX01000597.1_pt1 | contig 28123 bp, 26 predicted proteins | sample 1576601 | NCBI WGS metagenome assembly OGYX01 (sample SAMEA3541561, study PRJEB24748) | human gut metagenome | biome: human gut; feature: human-associated habitat; material: faeces | place: China | collected 2012 | reverse complement strand
TTGCGTAATGATAGCCGAGGCCGCTATCCATGCAGTACACGAGCTTACCGTCCACAAGCGGCGGGCGGTAGCTGTACGGGGTACCGTTGGCGAGCAGACGGGTGCTCCAATATGCCTGATTGGTGGTAATTTTGAGGCCGGAACCCGTGTTCGACGCGGCAAAAGCCGCAGTCGGCAGCAGGCTCAAGACTGTCACCAGCGTCAAAAGCAGTGACAACAAGCGATGTTTAATTGACTTCATGTCTTTCTCCTTTCCAAAAAGCGCAATAAAAAGAGCAGATCTTGACGACCTGCTCTTGCGTGAGAGTTGATGATTTATTTGTTCGTGGGTGTATCCACCCGAGTGACGGAATAGCCATCGTAGAGGAAAAGCTGGACACAGCACCAGCACGGGTCACCAGTATCATTGACACCTCTTGCCAGCCCGACACCGATCTCTGACAGCTTTGGATTGACCATGTTCTTATGATGAACCGTTGAGGCATACCAATCCGCAACTGCTCGTTCGGCAAGTGTCTGGTCAGACAGCACCCAATCTGCGATGCGATGGATATTTTCGGCCATGTAAGGACAATCCGTGACGGTATTGAATTTTCCGCCATTCGGTCTTGTGTGCGAATAGACGGTATGCGCAGCCATCTCGTCGGCTCGTACCTGCGCCGCCTGCATGAGCCTGTCGTTGACGCGCAGCGCAGCAACGCCATTTTCTTTGCGCAGGGCATTGGTGCGGTCCACAATATCCTGTTTCATGGCATCCACATCATCGGCAGGCGTCGTAGCCTCCGGCTGTGAAGCAGGTCCGCTGGTCTCCGCTTTCACCGGCGCGATGCCGGTGTAGGGCTTGCCGCTCTCTACCTGCACACATTTGGCATCGCCGTCCCAGTAAACCTCGAAGTCTACAGTCTTGCCAATGTCCCGGAGCTTCACATAGTTGTTGCCGTTGACCGCATAGGCTTCCATCTGCACCTCCTGTCCATCGACAAAAATACGATGGTTGCTGCGTTCAGCGAGGATTCCCGCAGCATAGGCGGAAGCTCCGCCTGTGATAATAGCGCCGATAAAAAGGCCCGTAAACATCGTGAGGATCTGCTTCTTCATGGAAAAGCCTCCTTATTTTTGATCTACTATTCCTTTACGATCATAAAGCGGCTTTTTCAACAAAAGATTTTTAAGATGCCTGAACAGCCTGCACACACCAGCGCTGACTGGAATCTCCGGCAACGCAGGTAAGGAGAGTCATTCTGTTATCCGCGGTAGAGGACAAATAGCTCCAATCGCTGCTGCTGATTTTGGTCACAGTCTCCACCAGATAGGTACGGGTACCCATGGATGTGGTATAGGTGATCTTATCGCCTGCATCCAGATCCTTGATGCTTCCGATCACATATTTGGCGCCGCGATTATGCCCGCAGACAGCCACATTGCCGTTCCAGACGCTGGTACTGGTGAAATGCCCCAGCCCCTTTTTCATGCTGGCAGTCGTTTCACCTTCCCAGAGATAGTAATTCTTAACTCCGATGGCAGGAATGGAGATCTTTCCGACGGCACCGTTGGAGAGCAGAAAATCCTGTGTCAGCTCTGTGAAAGCGGGCGTCGCAGGAGTAGCTGTGGAGCCGCCCTGCAGAAAACCGGGGATCTCCACAGTTCCGCCGCCGGGAGAAATTCCGTAAATGCCGCTGCCGGATGCAGAGATGCCCTGAAGACCGGGCAGCATGATTTTCTCCATCACTCCGGTCTGGGTGGTGCTGAGCTGCCCGTACTCCAGCTCGGGGATCTGGTAGTCCACCACATTTTTTCCACCGTAATTGTAGCGGGAGCCGTAGACGTCCTCATAGGAAGAGGAGGGATAGTATTCCGGGGTGCCATCGGTTTCAAAGGAAAAATCGGCAGCCTGGGCGCTGACCGCCATCGCAGAAAGCATGGCAGCCAGAGTCAAAGTCAATGAGAAAATCTTCTTCATACGGGAGCCTCCTGTTCTTCTTCAGCGGGAACGGTAAATTCATGCCAGTCATTGTGCTTGCTGGCTTGGATCGTGTAAGTATAGTCACTCTGCGGGAAAGAAACGGTGAACTCGCGCCCAGCCAGGTGCCTGGCAAGGGATTTTTTCACCTCAACCGCGACGGTATCTCCCGGATTCAATGTGAGAGCGCCTGCATCGATAGCGGGAACCTCGCTGTCAGGCTCCACACGGAACTTTGCAATCAGCCGGTACTCTCGGGGCTTGCTGTCCGGAACATACACATAGACATTTTTGCGGCGGCGCAGCAGGATGAGTGCAGCGGCGGCGATGCCCGCGCAGAGCAGCACGGCAGCGATGATCAGCAGCGGAGCGGCAAGGCTGTCGTTATCCCAGATATGTGTTTTTACGGGGACGATCTCACTTCCGGTATAAACCACGGTATAGGTGATGCTGTCCACGCCTTCCGAAGTAACGGTTCCGTGATATTCCGCCGTGGTGACATAGCCAGTGGCAGCCTGATAGCTGCTGGAGGCGGAATAGGTGGCGACCGCCTGATACTGGGCAGGAACCAGCGCCTCGCCGACGAGCGCCGTGCCGGTGACCTGCCATTCCACATTGGCAAGGGTGAGCGTTTTTCCATTTTTGACGGTCGTGGCCGGCACATAAGACATGTCGTTGCGATCCAGATTGCCGATCACCTTCGTCTCGGTGGTTTTGCTGTATTTGGTGGTGTAGCCGGACGCCTCTGTGGAAAGCGTGGTATGATCCAGCGCCAACTCGCCGGAGAAGCCGCCTTTTTCATAGGGCATACTGGGCGAAAGCTCTGCGAGGATCTGCGCAAGGTCATTTTTGGCGGTATTGACTGTGACGGTTTCCGTTACAGTTTTGCTTTCCAGATACGGGTGTTCCACCTTGGTGGTATAGGCCCAGGTATAAAGATAGCCGTCGTAGGAAAAGTCCTCTTCCTTCAGCTCATCTGGGTCAACCTCCGGGGAAAGCGTGTAGGTTTTTACAAGCCGCTGCTGGCCGTTCAGGTTTTCCGCTACCAATGAATCGGGAACCTGAGCGGCAAAGGCGCTGACCGTCAGCGACATGGCAAGCAGCAGGCAAAGGGCCAGCTTTGATAAGCTCTTCATGGTGGCCTCTCCTTTTTTACAAATTCTGTTTGATGATTCTGGTGATGATGCCGACGGCGATGCCGCGTTCCTCATCCAGACGGGTAACGGCAAAGCTGACGTCGTCTTTCTTTCCAGGCATTCGCCGGTCATAGCAGGTGTGGGCAACCGCATTGACACCGTTGTTGAGCCGGATGAACACAACGCCGTGCCGCACATCGGTCACTCTGCCGGCATATTTGCCCTGCAGGACGCATTTATCCAGATTGCTCTGGTTGGCGGCGGACGAAACGCTGCGGATATCTGCTGTGATGGAAATATGGTTGATGTCGCCGCGGTCAATGGTGAGCACACGGACAAGAACACGGTCGCCGACGCTGTAATACTCGCGGGCGTCACCGAACCATGCGGCAGACAGATCGCGGGCGAAAATCGTACACTCCACGCCGAACACTTCCACACGCAGGACTTTTTCCGCAACGCCAATGACGCGCGCCTGTACGACGCGCCCTTCATAGATCATGGGGACGCCATCTTCGTTGGTGTCCAGATAGAAGGTCTGACGCTTACGGAGCATGGCGGCCTTGCGGCTTGCCACAACGCTGCGGGCGGTGTTATCCAGACCCCGGACGATGAAATCGATCTCCGCGGTGAGCATGGTTGCAAGGATACTGTTCATCCGCTCCATAAACGGCTTGTATTTCGCCCCATACGGAACGGGCCCGGAATAGAGCATCATTTCTTTCAGCGGGATCGCAATGCGATAACCCTTGTAGTCAACGACAACGATAGTACGGCCGGAAGGGGTCTGCTCCACGCCGTCCAACGTTCCGGTCAAAATACGACCGGCAATATGCGAGGTCTTGATCTCGTGCCAGATGACCTCACGGCGTTCTTCTTCCGTTTCGATACGGTCTTTTGCATCAACGGTCAGAATGTAGGAGTCACGGCGTCCGGCAGGTGCGGGAGGCGCAGTAGGCTGCGGAGCAGTTTCACCATCTGCGGATTCCGTTTCATCTTCAGCGGGCGGAGCATTTTCCACATTTTCTTCCAGCAAAAGTGCATCCAGATCATTTTCGCCACTGCTGTCAAGGGGTGCCGGAGTGCTGCTGTTCAGCTCCTGCAAAATGCTGTCGTACTCCGGGTCCTCAGCCTTTTCATCGGAAACGGGGACAATCTCTGCGGCATCAGCGGTGTTTTCGGCATCCGGCTCGTTTTCCTCAACATCTGCTGTGCCGCTCACATCGCCGGAGCCGAGATCAACTTCCGGGGGTCCTGCCAGCGGAGTTTCCGTGTTGTCGCTGCCGGCGGCCTCCACCTGCTGCTCAGAAAGTTCTTTGGCGGATTCGGTTTCCATGAACTCTGAGGAGAAATCATCAGGGGGCGGGATCGTTTTTTTCTTGGGCATTAAGTATCCTCCTTTTTCTTCATAATGGATTCTTTGGTTACGGCAACGACTTTTTCAGCCGACGCAGGCTTTTTCTTTTGCGCCGGCTTCTTTTCCGCTGCCTGAGATGGCGGCGCCGATGGAGTTTGCTTTTCCTGCGGCTGATTTGCCCGCCATGCAGGGACATGGGAGGCGGCCTTGCTCGACCGCAGCTTCTTCGCCTCGGGATGTTTGGAATAGTCGTACTTATCCACCTCCAGTACATTCTTGCCCCGAATGAGGATCAGGGCTTTATCAATATCCATACGCAGCACCTCGTCCATGGTCATCAGCTTGCGCCGGCCGACGCCGCTGGTTTCCCGGTATTCAGGCGTGTAATTGGATACACGCCATGTGCCGAGCTGTTTGGCTTTACTGGTGACAGAGATACTGGCCTCGCCGGTCCGGTCAGAAATAAATTCCGCCGTCAAAGCATCTGTACAGCCAAGAAAAAGCTGCACATCGCAGTTGCCCAGAATTTCCTGCCACTGGTTGTAGGGATAGCGGTTCTGAAGACCAGCTAAGTTCTGGAACACGCATGACATGGACAGATTTCTGGAACGAATGACCGAAATTTTCCTCGATAGATCTGGGATCACTCCACAGGCACACAGCTCTTCACCAAGTACATGAACAGGAACCGGCAGCTCCCCGCCGGGGCAATGTTCGTCCGCATAGCGAACCAGGCGGATAAACACAAAGGAAAGAAACAGCGAGGAGAGGAAATCAAAGGTGCTGTCCTGATCGCTGGTAATGCAGTAATACGCGCATGGCTGCTTTCCCGGAAGTTCCAGATCAATCTCGTTGTAGGATGTGATGTTGCGAATATCCCGGTTTTGGAAAACCTGCAGTCTGGAGCCGAGCCCGATGATAACGCCACCGCGCACACCCTCTGACGCCTGCTTGAAAATGCTGTATGGCGCTTTGGCAGGATGCGTAACCGGAAGAACACCAAAAAGCGCGTTCAACTCCTGTTCGGAGCTGGCGGCAATCAACTGATACACCTCGCCGATATTTTGCTTTTTCTTGGGATAGCTGATGGAAACATAGAGGACCAGCGCCTTGAGCAGATTCATTTCGGCGCTGTCCCAGAAGTGGTCGCGTTCCTCGCCGCCGGTATTCTTGATGATGACGTCACAAAAAAGCTGGGCCATCAATTCCTGACCGCCGACCTCCGCAAGACAATTCCATGAATCGGAGGCTGATGGTGTGACCAGATTGAACACACGGACGGTGTAGCCCTGATCCCGCAGATATTCGCTGGTCTTTTCGTACAATTCGGACTTGGGGTCACAGATCACAAGGCTTGACTTCCGCGCTGCGCATTGGAGAATCATGTTGACGCAAAAGGCTCTTGTCTTCTTGGAGCCGCTGGCGCCGTAAACCGCAAGATTCCCGTTAAATCGAGTCTTTGGAGGAACACAAATGACCTGATGATCCAGCTCTCCGAGAATCGTACCGGAATGCTTGCGAATATCCGGAACAAGATCAAGCACCTCGGTCAGCTCCTTGCGGGACATAAACCCTGCGGTGCCGTAGGTTCCCTTGTTGGAATAGACAAGGTTGCGCCGCCGGTCGTATTCGCCGCCTTCGCTGTAGCCCATCCGCATGACCATGAGGATCAGCAGCGCCAGCGCACCGATACAGAGCCCGAGGCCATACAGCCCATACGGAAAATGGAAGGCTGCCGCAAGGCAGGGAACGAATCCGGCGTCTGGGAATGCGGGAGACGTCCCAAACACGGCGCCGGCCTCCTGCCATGCACGGTAATTGGAAAAAAGCTGCGAGAGGTAGCCGCTCCCATAGAGCAGCGCCAGCGCAGCGATTGGAATGATAATGAAAAGCTGAATCAGCTTCTTTTTAGGAATAGAGCACGCTCCTTTCAAACTGTTGAAAATCAATGCTTTGCAGAATCACACACTGCCCGCAGATCTCCCGCAAGGCTTCTTCCTGGTAATCGAAGCAGATCAATGTCCCCGTCATTCCGTGCAGCTCCAGCGCGGTATCGAAACGCCGGATGCGAGGAAAATCACAGGTGTAGGCGAATAGAACAGGATTCCCCTCGCTGTCAATGGCGTCGTTCTCGACGCGCCAATTTGGTATCCCCTCATGGAGCCCGTCTGCAAGGATTGCATCGAGCGTCCTGCGCTGCTGCGTGTCGCATAAGAGGCGAAGGATCGCTTCGCCATAACGGTCATTGGTCAGATAGTAGAAATGCGGAAAGCTGCCATCCAGCAGGAAATAGCTGTGCGCGTCCGGCTGCGTCAGGATAGAAAGTTGTTCCATGGTGGAGCCGAACACGATCCCGGAAATCTCCGCATCGGGCATGACCCCTTCGGTTTGCAGCAGAGCTTTGAACCGCAGTTCAGCCTTGTACTCCCATTTCATCTGCGCTTTGGCGGTGTTATAGGTCAAAAAAATACCGCCATCCGTCAGCAGGATGCCGGTTGCGCGTGAACTTTTGATTTTCGCCCCTTGCGGGCCGATCTCTTTAACCTCTCTGGAGGTGTAATAGGCGGGGATTGCCGCACTTTGGCTGGCAGCGGAAAAAGGGGCCTTTTCCCATGGAAAGGCCGGAATGTCAGCGTTGTGCATGATGGTCAGGATCTCAGCCATCCGGTGAAGCCGGAGCCGTCTGGGAATTTCGCTTTTGAGCTTGTTTGGCTCAGAACTGCCGGTCAGGTAGGCTGAAAACCATTCGGGAGCATCAGCCAACAGCAGCCGTTTGGCTGACGAGGTGAGCCGAAGTCCACGCAGGCCGTCTTTGGAGAAGGTACGCAGCAGCCCATCTCGCCGGAGAGCGGTAACGACACTTTCGAGGTATGCGGAACCACCCGGCAGGTGGCTGATTTGACGGATGGGGTATTCACCGCAGAGGGCGGTTAATGTCAAAAGAAGATAGGGCAGCGTATTTTGAGCTGGCAGCTGCCGGGGCTTTCGAGGCATAAACCGTGCTGCCTCCTTGTACGATATTTTACCGTAGGGCTTTATAGCTTGGGTAATTTCGCGGCTGGAGAGCCTTGAAAAAACGCAGTATTTTCAGCGCTTTCAGGGCGCTTTTTGTACCTAGGAAAATAAGCGCCCATAAAAGGTCAAAAATCCGATATGCTTTTTACACCATTCTGGCGCTCTGCAAGCCAGACCGGAAACTGCGTGCTGTCCATGAGAAAAAGCCGTGTGCAATCCTCTTCGCCCAGCTCCGTGGTGTTGTAGGCGTCGCACAGCAGCCCATTGTCATCCGTCAAGATGAAGGAGGCCGCAACATCCAGAAACTGCTTCAGTTCCAGATTGTCATAATCGCGGATACGGCGCTCTGGCAGCTCCTGTGCATAGATATGGGAAAAGCAGACCACACAATGCTGAAATTGCGGCATGGTGTGGTGGGCGGCGTAATCGGAGAGCGCGGAGGTAAACGGATCTAACAGGAACTCCGTGCTTTGGCGCTGCCTGCGCTTTGGCAGAAGGCACGGGAGCTTGATCTCCAGAATGCCGTCATTTTCGCTGATCTCAATACCCTGCATGGTTTCAGCAGACCGCAGATATTCCTCTTTTTTGATGCTGGTAGTGGCATAGATCAGGTGGCGCAGCCGGCAGGTGATCCGCTCGGCCCGCAGCGCCGCATCCGTGGACAACACCTCGTAGTTGTCGGGATAACGCTGGATATCCGTCGTGTTCATGGCATAGAGCGCATTGTTCAGCCGTTCGATCTCAGCCAGAATAGATGTAATTCTTTGTGATATGATGGCCCTGTTCAAGAAAAAACTCCTTATTCGATTTGATAATACTGCACTTCGCCGCCCGAAGAGACGGTACAGTAGCCACTGGTGTTTGGCGTGTGGATCTCGGCGATCTGCTCCGGCTGCTCAATCAGAACGATGTATTTGGGCGGAACCTCTTTTACCGCGGAGAGCATTTGGTTGATAAGCTGCTCTTTACCCGGCTCCGCGTAAATAATCTCGTAAACTTCGCCATCCGCAAAAAAGATGATTTTGGCGGGATAGTCACTGACAGAATGATATTCCACCTGCTCCATAAAGTCGGTAAGAACCCAAACGGCCTTTGAAAGCCCGTGATCGATGCTCTCCTCCACCTCAGCGGGAATGCGGTAATACTCGCCGCGCTGCACAATGCGGCCCTGCTTTTGCAGGTAGGACAGCAGATTCCGGATTTTACTTTCCTTGTGCGGATAGAGCTTCAAAAGCTGCATCTCCGTCAGAGCGCGGTACATGGAAACATCCCGCAGGATGCCGGCGGCTTCCTGCCCATAGATCTGTTCCCTCGTTTTCATTGAAACATCTCCTCGTTATGCGTATTGAAGCCGTATAATCGCCGTATTGCTGTTGGTTGTGGAGCGTTATACGTCTTAAATGCGTATTGTGTACGGATTAGCATGGATGCTGCTTTGGCGCAGCACGCTGAGCAAGCTCAGCCAGCTCCCGGCGATCCGTGGTGATCAACTCCTTTTCCATTTGACTGCACTTGATCTCCACGGCAATATTATTGTTATTTGTGCTGATGAGAGCGCTGCCGCGCTCAAAGTGCGTAATTTCCATCAGCTCGGCTTCAGAAAGGTGAAGAACACCCTGAACACGCTGGGCTTCCTCCTCTTCCAGATTCAGCAGGATCTTCGTTTTGCTGTTGTTGATGATGCCCTTGCCATATTTACCGTCGTCCAGCGCAAAAAAGTCATTGAGGTCCTGTGTGGCGCAGACAAGGCTGCCGCCATAGCCGCGGATCGTCTTAGCAAGCTCCAGAACGGATTCGGCGGCCTGCCGGTTGCTGCTGGCACCAATGAGCTGCCAGCACTCGTCTACAAAGATGGCCTTTTCTGCTGTGCGGTTTTCTTTTGCCTTGTCCCACACGAAATCGAGGGCTACGAACATTCCCACAGTCAGTAGGTCTCCGGTCAGCTCAGAAATATCGAGAACGATGTACTTGTTGTCCAGCGCCACATTGGTTTGCTGATTGAAGGAGCGGGCAGAGCCGTTGACCAGCCGGTTCAGGATGTTGGCAAGGCGCTTTGTTTCCGGAGAGGCGGCGAGAATTTCATACAGGTCTCCCAGGATCGGCATTTCTTTATAGCACCCTGGATTTTTCGGCTGTTCCAGAGAAGCATTGTCATGTGTGATGCCCTTTGTCCCGTAGGTACAGATCATGGCATCATCCAGAAGCTGCCGCTCCTCGTGGGACATGTCCGGAATTAAGAGGCTGAAAAACGTGTGCAGCCGCTGAATTTTGGCTGCCAGCAGAGATTTTTCCGCGCCGGGGCCATCCAGCAGATCGTCCACGGACTTATCTGCCTTGCGGATCTCCATGATGTTGATGCAGTTTTGAGAAGCCGGAGATATGGAGATAAACTGTCCGCCGATGTTGGAACAGGCCCGGTGAAACTCATGCCCTTTGAGCGGCGCGATGATAAAGACCTGAATTCCCTTGCGGCGCATACGCAGAGCCATCAGCTGAAGTGTAAAGGTTTTTCCGGCTCCGCTGGTTCCGAGAATGGCGATATTGGCATTCTTGTAGACGCGGGAATCGAAGATGTCCACGATGATGAGAGAATTGTTGTGTTTATTGACGCCGAGAAGAATACCGTTGTCATCGCACATCTCATAGCTGGTGAAGGGATAGCAGCTGGCGGCTCCCGTTGTCAGAACATTCCGCTTAGACCGCTCATAGAGCTGGCGCTCCAGAGAAACCAGAGGGAGAGAGGACAAAAAAGCCTGCTCCTGACAAAAGGAACAGGTCTGCACATCCATATCCTGCGAGAGCAGGAGCTTTTTCATTTCTGCGACCTTCCATTCGAGATCATCCACGCTGCCGGCTGTCACGGTGATAAGCAGGTTCAGATAATAAAAATCCTCGTTGTTGGAAAGGCCGTCTTTTAGAAAATAGCCGCTGCGGATCGCACCGTCGAGATCGTCAAAATCCGTATTGGTATCGCTGGTTTCCTTGATTTTGCTGCGGTTGATACGGAGCTGCTGCCCCAGCTTTCTGACCATGCGGTCCTTTGGCTGCCGCGTCAGAAAGACGTCCAGATCGATCCCGTCGCCGGCGTTGACCAAAAGGCTGAGCCAACCGGCGGGAACGCGCGCTTTATAGCCGTCCGAGGGGACCAGAAGATAAGCATAGTATAGTCCGTCTATACAGAGATAACTCCCATGGCTGAGGTCGATCCGGTCAGGCGCATAAAACTCGTTGACAGGAATTGTATTGATGTCTCGTCCGGAGGCCATGTAGTCTGCCAGAACGGACTTCACCCGCTGGTAGAACGGCTCACTGCTGGCTCTGCGGCAGAGAATGTTATAAAGGATCTCTGCCGTGGCATCGTCCTCGTTCTCAGGGGAAATGACCTCGTTGCCGCATTGCCGCAGATAATTTGCCGCCGTGCGTGCGGCCGTTTGCAGAGAAGCGATTGCATCCTCTTCCTCATGGCCGCGTTTGGTGCCCGGCAACGGCTCATACTCGAAAACAAGGAAAAAGCGCCTTGTGATTGCCTCACGGGAGCCAAGCTGCCGAATGAGCTTCAGGTAGTCTTCCTGCAGGACACGGCAGCGCGGATCCTGCTCATGCTCCAGCTCCCTGCGGACGGTATCCAGGTGCCGGTTAATGTCCGCACGCTTTGTCAATGCCTTGAATTGAACCTTGACCGGGGCAATTTTCAGATAGGAAATGAAGGAGTAAATGATGCTGCGCTGCTCTCTCGCGCTGCGCAGCAGGAAGTTGACGGGAACCACCTCTACAACCTTGACATAGCGGTGATCTCTTGTATAAATGACGCCGTGCTCAATCTTCTCGATAGGGATATAGTCCGTCAGGGCATTGAGCGGCTGAACGGCTTCTTCCTCCTGCATGAAGGTCTTGAACTGCGTCACGCTGCGCTGCTTCAGATCAACAGAAAATCGGCTGCGGCTTTTGGGGAGCGGAGGATCTTCTGTTTCGCAGTCGCTTTTCCGCTGCTGCGCCCAGCTGGGCAGCAGCGTTTTTCCATTTTTGCCGCCCTGCGTCCCATCGCGTGAAAGGATTCTGCGGTTGTGCAGAAAGCAAAAGAACAGGCGGATAAAAGCGGACAGGCTCATGCCGGATACGCCAATCAAAGCGAGAAGCACCAGCGGAAGAGCTGTCAGGCATAAAATCACAACGCGGACGGTGAGGGAAAACGGAAGGTGCAAAACCGGCACACCAACCGCGAGGCCAAGGATGACCGCCTCAATCGTATTGCGGGTTTTCAAAAGCCCGCCGAAGAGTGTGCCGCCCTCCATAAAGTTGGGAGGAATCACATAAACCTCAAATTCTTCCGGTTTCATAGACAGCCTCCCTTATATCCGGTCTTTCCGCTTCGGCGGATCGGGCATCTTCTTGACGATCTCCTTATGATAGTCGATTTCACCGTCCGGTGCGGTAAATGGCTTCTTGATTACAGTATCAACAGCATACTGCTTGTACCATTGGACGCCATCGGCAGAGAAGACTTTCTGGTGTTCACCGTCCGGCGCGGCATATTGCCCGGTATGGTACATTCCAAAGGAAATGCCCTCCGGATGCTCCGGAGAATACTCTGTGCCGGTGATGCGCCCGCCGCCGATCTCAATGTTGGAATAGGATATTTGCGGTGCGGCGTCTCCCTGAGCGGTAATGCCCATGTAGGAGGACAACGCCTGTGACGCAAACTCTCCGGTGATGGAGCCGGTGGAGTGCAGGTCTCCGGCTGCGACCATACCGATCACATCGTTGGCAAAACGCCCGCCCTCCAGCATGGAGTTGGTAAAAATACGTCCGCCGAGGCCAACGGAATGCTGTGATTCCCTGCGGAGTGAGGAAACCGAGGCGGTTCGGGTACTGGAAGCGATTTGCTGATGGGTCACGCCCATCTGCGACTTTTGAGAAGCGCTTTCGCTGCGCGTCTGCTTTGCCTGATGAACAACGCTTGCTGCCTGCCGCTCGGCATTTACAGTACGCTCCGTGGCCTGATGCGCGGCGGACATGGTGGAGGAAGACGCTTTCTGTGTCGTTTGCGTCGCAGTTCTTACGGCATCATTGGTGATTTTCCGACTGACAACGCCGGCCAGACCACCTTGCAGAAAGCCGGAATATCCGGATGCGGCGGCGCCTGCGCGGCTGGAGGCTCTGTCGGCAAAGTTCCCGACAACTTTTCCAGCCATGCCGGCAGCGAGGGAGACACCCTTGAATGCCACCATCGCCTCACCCAGCATGGAACCGCCGGTATGCCCCACGTTGACGCCGATGCTTGCCATGAAGCTGTCGATTTTCTGCGAGACTTTGAGAAAGCCAACCGCGCAGAGAAACCAGACCAGGACATTCCCCGTCACGGCCTCGCGGCTGGAACTGCTGACTGCGGCTTCAACATCGCTTTCCTCCAGAGCAAACGCAGGTACCGCCAAGGTGAGCGCAAGCAAAAGAACGGTGCCCAGCAGCGGAATGATTCTATGATATTTCTTCGTGGTAATGACCTCCTACATGGAAAGCGGATTTGAGATGAATGTGCCGACCATCGTGATAAACAGCCGAAGACACCATGCGTTCATCAGCAGCAGGAATATCTGCCCGCCGAACATCCGGCACCAGCTCTTAAAAATATTTGCGGTGGATTGCGATGCGCCCATGGCAAAGGCTACCGGTGCGGTATAGACCAGGACGCCCAGCAGTACATACCGTTCTGCCGCTTCAAACAGCAGCTTAATGTAGTTCCACGCAAGAATCAGTGTCAGAATCAGAACGATCAGCGCAACGCCGCCGTTGGCACAGACGCCGATGATGGTCAGCAGAACAGAATTGAAGCTGGCAAAGTCCAAAGAAGGAAGCTCTGAGGACAGTATCCACGCATAAGGCGTTCCGCCTATCGTCAGCGCAATGTTTACGATTTCATCTGCATAGTACGCAAGCACAATGAACAGAATCGCCTTGGCGGTCAGCTTGACCGGATCCTCTGCGTCCACGCCCAGGCCCAGTCCATAGTTCTTGAACAGATTCCAGACCCAGCCCAACAGGATCAGTCCGATGGCAAGTGCCACCAGAAGGCTATACATGGTTTCCGCTGCGGGAAAATATCGCAGAAATGTGTTCATGTCACAGCCCAATGCCCCCAAAACAGAGGTGTTGATCATATCCAGACCGTACATGATCTGCTCTGCGATCCACTCTACAATACCGTCTAAAATTCCCATAGCTTTTACGGGGCGGTCCACTGCCCGCCGCTGAAGAAGGGCGTAACATAACTCATAATGAAGCCGAGACCGTTCAAAACAGCCCATGTGATGATGATTCGCTTGAGCCAAGCCCGGCTTTCATCGACGGTTCGGCCGCTGCGGGAGAAATTCATCATCAGCAGTGCGACTGCGGCCGTAACGATAGCTGCAATCGTGGAGATGCCGAGGATCTGCGTATAGACATCCCGCATGATCTCATTGGCCTTCTCCCACACGGTTGCGGCAGAGGCCGGCTGACAGAGAGAAGCGGATAGCGTGGCGGTCAGAAACGCCGCATACAGCCAACGGCCGATATTGCCACGTGGCTTTTTCCCGATACGGGGAGACGGACACTTGTGCTTCAAAAGCATTACCTCCTTGTGTTGCCCAAAAGCAGGAAACAGCACCCAGCGAAAGCCGGATGCTGTTTCATTGACCGCAGAAGGGCAGAAAAAAAGACGCGCATCAAAAATGGCGTCCCCCTGCGGCTGCTTTTGGTTTGTTTATAGTTTTGAGCATACTTAGTTTAACATACGGCGATTTTGCGTTCAATAGCAAAACCCTTCCAATTTCCTCCCAATTCTCTTTCAAAATACTCTCACACATCTGGCGGGAAAAAGCAGTCCAGCGTTTTCAAAGTGTCCTGCGCGGAAAATCCCCAAAGGACAGAGCTTAACGCTTCCACGGCAGCTTTGCGCAGGCGGTAGTAGGTGCTGAAGCTAATGTCCCTGATATGCGGGTGGAGCGCTTCAATGATCTCCTCCACATTTTTCAGCTTCTGTGGGGATAAAAATGAGTAATACAAAATCCAGTAGTACACCTCTCCGCTCTGGTGGTGCGTGCGGAGAAGGTTGACGGAATTTTCAAGCAGGGTCAGCATTTTGTAGCTGCGCTCAATGCACCTGGCATGATTTTCGATGTCCGTGCCGCCGAGATCCGCGCCTGCCATATAGATGGACTCCAAAAAATCTTCAATGCTGCAATCATAATCAATGCGAAACTGATTTTTGACCTGTCGGATAGACAGTTCCAGGCTCCATGTTACATCTCGATATTTTTTGAGCAGTCTCCATGTGTCGTGATAGCGGGCATCCTCTTCCGGCCGTTTTTCATACATCTTTCCTGACATTGTCGCACACTCCTTCCGCTTCAGCATTTGGGATGATCGTCATTTCAAACCGATACAACGGACTGCCGGCGCCGCAGCAGATCGCAAGTCCCGCTGAGATAGTGCCTTTCTCTATTCCTACCGTGCAGTCGTCGGATAATGGATATAACATATATTTGGATTTGGGGCATGAAAGGCAGGAAATGCCTTGTGCTTCAAGGGTTCGCAGCACTTTCCGAACGAAGTACAGCATGTGAGGTTTTGAAACGCTGGGAAGCTCTGTTGAAACGCAAATTTGCTCATCAGAAATTGAGCCGGATTCTGGCGAAATGGTATCCGGCACAGATACGCGAAGGTTCAGACACATAGCAACCTCCTCTTTGTCTATCATGACATCCGAAATTTGGAACATGGTTGAGAGATAATTCTTTAGGTAAATTACCGTTCCGCTGCGGCCTGGGAAAGTCAGCAGGGAAAGATAATCAAAATCGGCCAATTTTTTGAGCAGCCGCCCCACGCTGGAACGGGAGATTCCCCAGCGCGTGGATAATTCGCTGTAATTGACGAGCGGATTCCCGGTGCCGTTTCTGAAATACGCAACTGGCCCGATCTCAGAGCCGCGCACTTGCTGATCCTTGTAAATCGCAGAGATCCAAAGATCCAGAATAACATCCATCTCGGATGCGCGTCCTGCGGAGATCAACTCCGTTGCCGTTGAAACAGGAATGAAGAAGAAGCCGGAGTCTTTTTGGCATGGGCAGTTATAATCGAGCGCGGTGTTATTGCGCCGCCAGTCCGTAATGGAGAACTTTACGATATGCCCGCGGCCGAGGCGGGTAAATGTAATGAGTTGCCGATCCTGCAAGGATTTTAGAATCGCAAATGCCTGATAATGGAAACGCACGCGAAACCATTCCGTGATGTCAGTGATGGAGCAAATCCATTCCCCCGGATAGACCGTGTATGAGATCCCGTCTATGCGCCGATAAGAGGTTCTGAAGTTGGCATAGGCGCAAAGAACGACATAATAAAAAAGACCGGAGCATCCGCCTGTGCGAATGCTCCGGTCTGCAATCAGAGTTTGTATAAATTCTCGATAAATTCGGCATCGTGGATAATCCACGATCTGCCTGAGTTCAAGTTGATAATTGTTCATGTAGGAGACCTCCTTATGCCGGATACATCAGCATAGATTGTATCCCGTGCTAAATGGTAAGTTAGAAGCGTTTAGATGCTAAAAACCCTGCTAAACGAATCAAGGAATGCGATGGTATTGAAGAAACCGTTCCGTGCGCTTGGTGCAATAAAGAGTATTGAAAAAGGGGAGTGATAGTGCATGGAATCTACTACAATGCAACTATAGCGGCTTATGTGACTTTATATTTGAGGCTTGGTAAGGATGAGGTCGGCAGTTCGAATCTGCCCAGCAGCTCCAAAAAAGCATCGAAAACTTCGGTTTTCGATGCTTTTTGTTGCAAAAATGCTGAAAAATGTGTGGGTCAAAATGTGGGTCAACTGCCTGACCCACACCGTGACCCACACGCGAAAATGTGCGGATAGGTTCAAAGAGTACCGGAGAGGAGGCTTTGCCCCCTCTCCGATATTTCTTATGTTCTTTTTCTGCTCACATCACTTGTGCCATGAAGCTGCCCATCGTTTGTGCAGCTTCATCCTGCTTCTGCCTTGTGGCGTGGGTGTAGGTTCGCAGGGTAAAGCCTGCATCGTAGTGCCCCAGCATACTGCTGACCGTTTTCACGTCCACACCGTTCTGTAGTGCTAACGTGGCGAATGTGTGTCTGAGATCATGGAAGCGAATGTGTGGCAGTCCCGCATCTTTTAGTATCTTCTTATGCAGGTTTACGATGGAATCGGGATAGTACATCTCGCCCGTGATCGGTGAGGGGAACATATACGGATTGTCGGGATGCTTATCGTGCTCAGCTATTAGTAGGTCGATGGCCTCCTGCGGGATAGATACTTTTCTGACTGATGTTTCCGTCTTAGGACGGGACAAGGTCAGTTCGCCGTTCGGATTCTTGACATACTGCTTGCTGACGGATATGGTGCGGTTCTGAATGTCGAGGTCAGACCAGAGAAGCGCGGTTAACTCGCCCTTGCGCAATCCGCTGACCAGCTCCAGATAAAACATGGGAAGGAGTCCGCGGGCATTTGCTGCATTGAGGTATTCTTTGATATGTTCCGGTTGGAGGATCTGCATTTCGAACTTCTGAATTTTGGGAGCGATGCAGTCCTCGGTCGGGTTCCGCAGGATCAGGCGCTCCTTGACCGCCCGCTCGAAGGCACTATGCAGCATGAGATGCAGACTCCGAACTGTGGTACTGCTGAGTCCAGGGTTGCCGTGACCGCTCTTGCGGTCGATACGACCGTTTTCCATCAGATCCTTGTAGAGCTTTTGTAAGTCATGGGCAGTCAACTTTGTCAGTTTGATGCTGCCGATGCGGGGAATCGTGTATTGCTCGACCATCAGTTGATAGCGGTTTGCTGTTGAGATGCGGATATTCGGTTTTGCGTAGATCTCATACCAGCTACGCAGCCAGGTTGCTACCGTGTACTCATCCGCACGGCTGACATCGATTCCTCTGGTAGCTTCCATTGCGGCACTAAGCTTCGCCTTGCATTCTGCCTGTGTCTTACCCAGCACATTTTTGATGATGCGCTTTCCTGTTTCGGGGTGATAGCCTGCTGTGTAGCGACCCTCCCAACGCCCGTCTGCGCGTTTGCGAATGTTGCCTTCGCCATTTGCACGTTTTTTCGCCATTTAGTCCTCCTGTTCTGCCGGATGGCAGATGTGTTCTTCTTCCTCCCGTTCAAAGGAGTAGAGCCCATCTGCCTCCAGCTCTTTCGCCATGCCCCACGCCAGCTTGAAGCCCGCCGTGAAGCTCATCAACGTGTACTCCGTCAGCAACGCATTCTGTGCGTCCAGCAGCCGAAGCAGCTTCCTGCGACTTTCGGCATCTATGCCATCGCGCAGACCCTCACGGGCGGATTGGACGGCGTAGACGAGGTGCTCCAGCTGCTTTTCGTCGAATCGTTCCTGCAAGGCTTTCATGTAGTCGTACATGGTGACCCCTCCTTTGGTAGCCAACATACATACCACAATTCTGGCAGGAAAGCTATTACTTTTTCGAGAATCATCTTTATTTACAGCGGTGCGTTTTTGGAAATGTTTTATTGACTTCAGCAGCACAAAATATGCGTGTTTTGTGCTTTAGTGAATCAATGGAACTGCATCGTATATCCTTGCTGCTCCAACTCATGGTCGTCCGGCTTGTGGCCGAGGGCGATGCGCTTTTGCCGCAGCTGCGCCAGCCGCTTGCGGTCGATTTGAACGCCGTTGGCAGCGGGAGCCGGGGCGTTGTCCCGAAAGATATTGCCCATGTGGTAGAGCAGCCGGGTGGAGGCCAGTAGGACGGAAGGCGGCGCCTGTTCGCCGCGCTCCATTGACTTTTATTGCAGGACTCCTTGAAAGGCGAAGCCTTCAGTTTTTTTCAAATTGTCAAGTGTTTTTGCTTTTTTACAAAAAATAATCCAGACCACTCTATTGGTAGTCTGGATTATTGCTTATTTTCATAAGATTGGGTTTTGCCGGGGGATATTTAGTTTACTCCCAATTCCACTTTGCGTTCCCATTCTCTCTGATCTTCTTGAGAATATTAAGAGTGAGGAGCTGGAGGGAGATCGAAAACGAATTGGAACTTTTTTAATAGGAAAGAAGACTATAAAAATACAGAGTGATGCCGCCGATTTGTAATAACGGCAGGATTAGCACAAAGCACTGCTGACCTTTGAAGCTTGTTTAATCAATGCACCGCTGATTTCCGGAAGGGTTTCCATGTCAAATAAAGAGGCTAGTGTTATGAGAGTCATTACAGCGAGTAACTCTCCGTTGCTGTTATATATTGGTACGCCGATGGAGATAATTTCATTTTCGTTTTCCCTATATTCTATAGAATATCCGCGTTGAGCGGTCAAAGCCAAATCTTTTCGCAGGGCAAGTACATTGGTAATCGTATGCTCGGTTAGCGGTGTCAGATGGTGACTGTCGAGATATTCATCAAGTGCCTGCGGAGAAAACGTAGAAAGAATGACCTTGCCCGAGGCACAGCAGTATAGTGGACAGCGGAAACCAACCTCTGCAGAGATGCGGATACTTGAGGGTCGGGTGGGATTGACGGAAGATAGGGTAAGCGAAGTGTCCTTATCAAGCGTTGCAAGGCTGGTGGAAAAATCATAGCGATCAGAGAACTCTTGCATAAATGGTAAAGCGACATTGTTTATGCTCAGGGACTGTATGAAAGGGGAGTATAGCAGAAAGCGGTTACCGAGGCTGTAAGAACTGTCCTTTTCGTCTTGAATCACGTAGTTGTGCAACCGCAGAGTATGAAGAATGCGATACACCGTGCTCTTGTTAAGACCTACGCCGATAGAAATTTCATTAAGCTGTACCCCTTTTGGATAGGCAAGCAAAAACTCCATAATATGGAGTGCTTTTTCTAAAACAGCAATGTTCTTTACCGTCTCAGCCATATAGTAAAAACTCCTTTCTAATCGAGTATATAACTTTACTAATATAAGCATAACACAGCATTTCATATTTTGCAACAACATTTTATTTTTTAATTTGTCTGTTGTGTTAAAATGAATCGATATTTGTTGTATATATGCACAAAAACGATTGAAAATGAGAAAATATTATTGACACAAATGAACGGAGATGATATCTTAATGATAAAGATGAAACAGCATTTTACATTGAGAAATGCTGCGGATTCAATTTTTTGAGACATAGGAGAACTGATATGAAAAGAAACTTAAGAAAAGCCTTTGCGTTTATCCTTGCTCTAACGATGGTGGTGTCGCTTTTTGCCTGCGGCAAAAAGAATGCTAATCCGGACGGCGGCGGCAGTTCATCCGATGATACATTTACAATTGCCTACATCGGCCCGCTGACCGGCGAAGCGTCTGCTTGGGGCACGCCAGAAGCGAATACGCTGAAGTTGCTGGTTGATCAGGTCAACGCAGAGGGCGGCATTGCCGGGAAAAAGGTGATTCTCAATACCTATGATAACCGCGGTGATAATGTTGAGACGACCAACGCAGCAAAGAAGGCCATTGAGGTGGGAGGCGCTGATGTGATTGTGGGATGCAATAGCTCTGGTGCATCGCTTGCACTTGCCAGCGTCTGCGAAGAGTATAAAGTCCCCTCTGTAGCCACTTGCGCAACGAACTCAAAGGTTACCGAAGACGACAATGGCAATGTGCGTGAGTGGACGTTCCGTGTCTGCCTTGCTGATCCTGCCCTGGGTAATGTTATGGCAAAGTATGCCTATGACGAACTGGGACTGAGAAGGATCGGTATTCTCAAGGAGGTCAGCTCTGACTACTCTGTGGGAATCAGCGATAATTTCTCAGATACCTTTACTTCACTCGGCGGGGAGCTCGTTGGCGTAGAGGCATACACGGCTGGCGATGTTGACTTCCGAGCTCAGATGACGGCGCTGCATCAGAAGGCGCCGGATGCGCTGTTCCTGCCCATGACGTATAAAGAGCTTGCGCTCGCCACTGTTCAGGCACGCGACCTTGGGATGGACGAGTTGTTCCTTGGGCCGGACTGCTGGATGGCAGAGGATATCTTCGACCTTGCGGGTAGCGCAATTACGGGTTCTTACTTTGTTTGTACCGTTGACGGAAACGATAGCCAGTTGGATAGCTTTAAAGCAATGTATGAAGAAGCATATCATGAGCCTTGTGACGGCGCTGGACAAAACGCCTATTTTGCTTATGATGCATTTGCTGTGATTAAGCAGGCTGTAGAATCTGCCGGCAGCACCGATCCGAAGGATATTAGAGATGCACTTGAAACCGTTGAAAACGCGCAAGGTTTGACCACCCCCATTACAATCCGCAAGGACCATAAGGTCATCCGCTCTGCCATCATCTTCCGCGTGGGTGCTGAGAAGTTCGAGGCGATCGATACCTACATGGTTGATTACGGTGACTGATGTAAACTCTTTAACTGCGACGAAGAGACTCTCCTCGTCGCAGTTAAAGAAACCTGCATTCTTAAACGAGCGAAGGAGATACTCTCATGTTTTTGCAGCAGCTAATCACAGGCCTGTCTGTTGGAAGCATTTATGCGCTAATGGCGGTCGGCTATTCATTGATTTACAGCTTACTTAACTTTACCAACTTTGCTCACGGAGCTTCGGTGTTGATAGGCGCATACGTCGGCTATTTTTATATTAGCAGTGTGGCAGACAATGTCCTTATGGCAGTAGTGTGCTCCACATTTTTCGGCGCTGTGCTGGCGGCCTTGATTGAACGTATTGCATATCAGCCGTTGCTCGACAAGGGTGTGAAGCGCATATATCTGCTGATTGCAGGTCTTGGAATCTCCATTATCGGAGAAAACTTGATAGTCGTCATGATTGATGGAAGATTCCACGCCTACAAAACCTCCTTGTCTGCTATGCCAGTTTCTATTTTGGGCGCAAGTATCGGAGTGGTCGATTTGATAATTCTTGTTGCCAGCGCGATAGCTTTGCTGATCGTTCAGTTCTTGATTCGCAAGACTCGCGTAGGTCTTGCAATACGCGGCGCGGCATTCGATTTGACAACTGCGTCTATTATGGGAATCAATGTGCGGCAATTGATTTTAATTGTATTTATCATCGCTGGTTCCATGGCCGGCCTTTCCGGTGTATTTCTTGGCATCAAATATACAGCTTATCCTACAATGGGAAACTTGACGAACAAAGCGTTTATCAGCGCTGTGGTCGGTGGCCTCGGCAGTATGCCGGGAGCGGTTGTTGGCGCACTGATCCTCGGAGTGCTGGAGACGATGATCTCTGCTTATGTATCTTCAGCGCTACGCAATCTATTCGCTTATGCGTTGCTCATTGTGATTTTGCTGATTAAGCCGACGGGGTTAATGGGCAAGAGCATGGAAGATAAGGCGTGAAGGAGGAACGATATGCTATCATATTGGAGTGGTGTGGCAACACTGACGGGCATTTATCTGATTGCTACGCTTGGCGTTTCGATTCTTGTCGGTTTCACAGGCCTTTTTTCTTTGGGACACGCAGGATTTATGGCAATCGGAGCATATGGAACGGCTCTTTCCATTAAGCTTCTCCATATGCCGTTTTTTCCCGCCTGTCTGATGGGAATACTAGCAGCTATGCTTGCTGGTGGGCTGATCGGAAGAGCGACACTGAGACTGAAGGGCGACTATTTTGTCATTGCCACGTTGGCAATTGGAGAATGCACCAAATTGCTGATTGAGAACATTCCGAGCATTACAGGCGGATCAAGAGGCTTGACCGATATCCCGAAGAAAACGAGCCTTCTTCTTGTTTGGGTGATCCTGCTTGCAGTTATTGTAATTTTGAGCAATTTCCTGCATTCCAAGCATGGACGCAACTGTATTGCTGTGCGGGAAGAAGAGCTTGCGGCAAAGTCAATCGGTATAGATGTGATTCGGTATAAAATGCTGGCATTCCTAATCAGTTGTGCACTTTGCGGCCTTGCTGGTGGCTTACTTGCTGGATATATGGGATATCTCTATCCCACTATGTTTACGATGGCAAAGTCGAACGAATTGACAATGACGGTTATTTTGGGAGGTACCGGCAGTCTGACCGGTACAATCCTTGCCGGCCTTGTGTTGATTCCTCTGCCGGAATATCTGCGTATCGAGTCTGCTGAGGAGTGGCGCATGGTTCTATACGGCGTGTTGGTCGTTGCAGTCATCGTATTTAAGCCGTCAGGACTGATGGGAAGTAAGGAATTTACAGTTGCTGGGGTTTTGCGGAGATGTAAACAACTTGCTGCGAGAGTCCGCAAGAGAGGTAGCAAAAGGGATAAAGAGGGTGAGGCGAAAAAATGAGAAGAGCTGCATCACTAAAGATAGACCATGTCACTAAACGGTTCGGCGGCGTTATTGCATTGAATGATGTCAGCTTTGATGTGACGCAGGGCGAGATCCATGGTTTGATTGGACCAAACGGAGCGGGAAAGACGACCTTATTCAATCTCATTACCGGTATTTACTCTCCGACGGAAGGGAAGATAGAACTCAACGGGCGGTCTTTAGTGGGGATGAGCCCGCATCAAACGGCTAATTTGGGTATTGCGAGAACATTCCAGAATATCCGTCTTTTCGATGAATTAAGCGTTTATCAGAACTTGATCACGGCATGCCAGAAACATTTGTCCTATCATCTAGCCGATGGCCTATTTAAAACGCCAAAGTATAGAAGGGAAGAAAAGGAGATTGCCAAATTGACAGAAACGACCCTGCAACAGATTGGCCTCTGGGAATTGCGGGACCAACTGGCGGGCAATCTGCCATACGGTCAACAGCGAAGACTGGAGATTGCCAGAGCGCTGGTTACAGACCCGCAATTGCTGCTTCTCGATGAGCCGGCTGCCGGAATGAACGAGGATGAATCAATCAAGCTTTCGGATTTCATCCGCTCGATTCAAAATATGTATGATACGACAATTTTGATTATTGATCACCACATGGATGTGATCATGGGAATCTGCGATCATATCACGGTGTTCAATTTTGGCAGTAAGCTTGCAGAGGGAACGCCGGCAGAGATTCAAGGCAATGAAAGAGTGATCGAGGCATATTTGGGGAAGGGGTGAGCCGTATGCTGAAAATACAGAACCTAAGTTACGCATACAAGAAGATACAAGCCCTTAAAGACGTTTCCTTTTCTTTGCAAGATGGTGAGATTATGTCAATCATCGGTGCTAATGGCGCAGGAAAATCAACTCTGATGAAGTGTATTGCCGGCGTTCTGAAAACAGACTCTGGTTCGGTTATTCTTGATGATTTTCCACTTGCACAGAAACCGCACCAAGTGGTTCGCAGTGGTATCGTGCTTGTTCCGGAGGGACGGTGGATATTTCCGGGACTTTCGGTGGAAGAAAATCTGAACATTGGCGCATATGTCCTTGGCGGAAATCCACAGGGAAAAGAAAGAGCGTTTCATATGTTTCCTAAGCTTAAGGAGCGCCGCGATCAACGGGCTGGAACACTCTCCGGCGGTGAGCAGCAGATGCTGGCTATTGCCCGTGGACTGATGTCAAATCCAAAGATTATCATGCTCGATGAGCCGTCTTTGGGACTTGCGCCACTGATTGTCAATGATATTTTTGACATTATACAGGAAATCAACCGTGAGGGCGTTTCAGTTTTGCTGGTTGAACAAAATGCTCGTAAGGCACTTTCGATCGCGGATCATGCCTGCGTGCTTGAACAAGGGCGCATTGTGAAGCAAGGCACTGGAAGTGAAATTGCCGCAGATGAAAGCATTATCAATGCGTATCTCGGCGCAAAAAAATAAAGTTAAGAGGAATTGAACAAATGGAAAAGCTTTTACAAGAAATGATGGCGGCATTGGATGTTGAGAAATCTGCGGACCATGTTAGATGGCTGACTGATCATACCCCCAGCCGAATTTCTGGTATGGGTCAGGATCGTGAAGCTGCGGAATACATTTGTAAGAAGATTGAAGAATATGGACTTGAGTCTAAAATCCTTGAATTTGAAGCATACAACAGCCACCCGGGTACTTCAAAAGTGAAGATTGTTGCGCCGGTTCAGAAGGAGATCAGCAGCATCGCCTGCTGTCACATCGAATCTACGCCGGTTGGCGGAGCGGACTATGAAGTGGTTTACCTTGGATCTGGTGGAGAAGAGGACTATGTCGGGAAAGATGTAGCCGGAAAAGCTGTTCTTGTGGAAGTTTCTTATGCACCGGCTACACCTGAAAAGGCAATGCTTGCTAGCGAGCACCACGCTGCAGCGATGATTTGCATGAACTGGGGCACTGCGGAGCACGAGCTGATTTGCAATCGAGGACTTAAAGCAGTTTGGGGAAATCCGACGCCTGAGAGTTTTGGGAAAATTCCTCAGATTGTTGGCATCAGCATTACACGAAAGGATGGCGAGTACCTCAAGGAGCTCTGTCTCTCTGGGGAAAAGGTAGTGCTGCATATGGATGTGCAGTCGCAGCGCGAGTGGCAAACTCTGCCGCAGCCGATGGGTATTCTGCGCGGAACGGAAGAGCCCGAGAAGTTTCTGCTTGTCAGTGCGCATCTTGATGCATGGTGCCCCGGTGTGACGTGCAATGCGACCGGCGACGGCACGATGCTTGAGATGATGCGTGTTTTCGGCCAGTTCAGGGATAAAATCAAGCGGAGTATTTACTTTATCTACTGGAACGGCCATGAAATCGCAGAGGCTGCTGGTTCTACATGGTTCCAAGACTACTTTTATGAAGACATCCGCGACAACTGTATCGGTTATATCAATATTGACTCCACCGGTATGCGGGGGGCGGAAAAATATGGAACCGATGCATCTCGCGAGCTTTCGGACTATGCGTACGAGATGATCCGAGATGTACTGGATGAGGATGTAGATGTTGCATATCTTGCCAAGACCGGAGACCAGTCCTTCTTCGGCGTGGGCGTGCCGTCTATTGCCGGTCGTATTTCCTACTCTCCAGAAGTCGTTAAGCAGCAGAATGGAGCTACGCTCGGTTATTGGAACCATACTTGCGAGGACTCTATTGATAAAATGGATGTTGACAACTTGGAAAAAGATAACCGCGTGGATCTTGGTGTTATCTACGGGCTAGCCAATGCAACGGTGCTGCCGTACGATTTTAGCAAAACATGCGAGGATATGAAGCAGAAGGTTGAATATCTGCGCAAGGAGAGCGGCAATATTGTTGACATGGAGTGTATCTCTGCTAATATTGATCGCCTTGGAAAGGCCGTTGCGGCACTGAATGAGATGAAGTTGAAGGCCTCGGAGCTGAGCGAAGTTCGAATCCGTGCATTCAATGATACGCTCCTGCGCCTGAGCCGTGCGATCACCAATGCATTTTACACCAATGCTGAGAAGTATGATCAGGACAGCTATGGCAGGACGATCCTGTCTAAGCCGCTTCCGTTACTGTTCCCGACTATTAAACTAAGCAGGCTTGACAAAGACACACTTGAATATCGTCTGCTTTACACACAAATGCTTCGCAACCGCAATCGTGTGGCCGATGCTGTTTTGACAGCCTGTGAGTATGCTGAGCTGTTCTTAGCGCAGAAATAAGGCTATAGGAGCTGCTATGAGATTAAAAGTCATTATTCCAAACAGTGGTATGGATCGGGATACTCTTCTACAACGGGAGAAAATGCTCTCAGCCTTTGCAATGCCGAGTACGGAAATATCGGTTGAATGCATAGCTCATGGACCGGAAAGCATTGAATCTGCTTACGATGAAATACTGGCGGGTCCCTACGTGATTCAACAGGCTGTCGAGGCAGAAAAAGCAGGTTTTGATGCAGTGATCGTCTATTGTGGAAGCGACCCGGCTGTGGCAGCGGCTAGGGAAATATTAAACATTCCGGTAATTGGCCCGGGGAAGGTCTCAAAGTTGGTCGCCATGGACATCAGCTATCGCTACTCTGTGCTGACCGTTTTGGACAACTGCGTTGTTCGAGATACGGAAGCTGTATGGGAGAAGGGTTTGCCAGCGGACAAACTGGCATCTGTGCGTAGCATTGGCATTCCTGTTTCTGCTGTAAGGGACAATATGGAGAAGACATTTGACGCGCTTTGCAATGCGGCGAGAAGGTGTATCGAGGAGGATGGTGCACAATGTATCGTGCTCTCGTGCCTTGGAATGGCCGGCATGGGGGAACGCATGACAAACGAATTGAAGATTCCTGTTATTGATCCGGCTCCGGTTGCGATCAAGTATGCGGAAATGCTAGCCGGACTCGGCATCTGCTACAGCCGCAAAGCATATCCATCGCCGCCTGATAAAGAGATTATTTGACTAAAATACGGAGTTTGCTTCAATGAAAGACACAATCAATATTGGCGATACGAAGGAAATGCTCTGCGAAATGCTTGCTATTCCCTCTGTGAGCGGCGATGAAGGGGCATTGTCAGACTATATTGCCCAGAAACTTCGCGATGTAGGGGCTGAATGCGTTAGGCAGCAGATCGTAGATGGAGACCGACGCAATGTATTCGCAGAAGTAACAGGTTCGCTTCCAGGGAAAACGATACTGCTTACAGGGCACATGGATACCGTGGAAGCCGGAGATGGCTGGACTGTGAATCCCTTTGCCGGTACGGAGCGCGATGGACGGATATATGGTCGCGGCGCAAATGATATGAAGGCCGGAATAGCTATTATTCTACAAACCGTAAGCACCTGTGTGCGCAATCGGGGGCGCTTGAGAGGCAAGATTGTTGTAGCCTTTGTTTGCGACGAAGAGGCGTATTCTGAAGGCGTGCTTTGTGCGATCAAGGAAGGAAATATCCATGCTGACTTTGGTATTGCAGCGGAACCAGAATACCATCATGCTGTTATCGGATCCTGCGGGAAGGTTTTGATACGTGCTGTGGCGCACGGAAAAGCGGCGCATGCTGCAGAAGCGGAAAGCGGTATCAATGCGATCAATGAAATGAGCAAGTTCCTCAGTGTGCTCGAAAGAGTTCCGTTACAGACAAGCGAGGTTATGCCGGCGCAGCCCTATATCACTCTGCGGGTTAGGGGTGGTAGCAATCGCTACAGCATGGTTGTTCCAGATTTCTGTGAAGCGCTTATCAGCAAACATACTGTTCCAGGAGAAACGCCGGAAAAGATCATTGTGGATCTGCAGAGTGCTGTGCAGCGGGAAAAACTGCATGCATCATTCGAATTTGCGGTGGAGAAACCGTTTTACCCATCGTTTTTGCTGAATGAAAACCTTGAGGAAATTTGCAGGCTTCGCCATATTTTCGAAGAGGTAACCGGAGAAGAACTAAAGCTTGTTTGTTCGGACGGAGTGAGCGACAACAATCACTGGTCGACCATCGGTGGGATCCCGTCTGTTTGCTTTGGCCCTGGCGGAAAGGGACTGCACCAATCTGATGAATGGGTCAGTACAGAGCAGATGGAAAATGTACTGGAAGTTTATTTGCGGTTTTTCTTAGAGGACGAAGAATGACAACATTAGAAAAACTTTATAACGCGGCAGTGGTGCCCGTCGTCGTGCTTGACGACGCGGCCGATGCGGTGCCGACTGCTAAGGCGCTGCTTGCGGGCGGCGTGGACGTGATGGAGATCACGTTCCGCACTGCGGCAGCCGCCGACTCCATCGCGGCAGTCGCCAAGGAGTGCCCCGATATGCTCGTGGGCGCGGGCACGGTCATCACACTCGAGCAGTGCAAGAAGGCCGTCGCCTGCGGCGCAAAGTTCATTGTCTCCCCGGGCTACA